>Ga0308168_1000041_pt1 | contig 300074 bp, 238 predicted proteins | sample PhyCR2_FD_202133 | JGI IMG/M metagenome (GOLD analysis project Ga0308168, IMG submission 202133) | Phyllosphere microbial communities from UC Gill Tract Community Farm, Albany, California, United States - DLSLRC.R2 | ecosystem: Host-associated > Plants > Phyllosphere > Unclassified | place...
GCTGGTGCTTGGCGGGATCGATTTCCCACAACTCCTTGATGCCGATGCCGTAGGTCTGCGGATCCTTGCCCTTGTTCAGTTCATATTTGGCCATCAGCTGGCGGCCCAGATTACCGCGCGAGCCTTCAGCAAAGAACGTGTATTTGGCATGCAGCTCCATGCCGAGCTGGAATTCCGGGCCCGGCTCGCCATCGCGTTTCATGCCCATATTGCCGGTGGCAACCCCCTTGACCGAGCCGTCTTCGTTGTACAGGATTTCAGCGGCCGGAAAGCCGGGGAAGATTTCCACGCCCATTGCTTCGGCTTGCTGGCCCAGCCAGCGCACCACATTGGCCAGCGAAATCACGTAGTTGCCGTGATTGGCCAGTGCCGGTGGGATGGCAAATGCCGGCGTCGCATACGATTTGGTTTCGCTCAGGAACAAAACACGGTCTTCGGTCACGGCCGTATTGAGCGGCGCGCCTTTTTCTTTCCAGTCAGGGATCAGTTCGTTGATCGCACGCGGGTCCATCACGGCGCCCGACAGGATGTGCGCGCCCAGCTCGCCGCCTTTTTCCAGCACGCAGACCGTGACTTCCTGGCCTTTTTCAGCAGCCAGCTGTTTCAGGCGGATCGCCGCCGACAGGCCGGCAGGGCCGCCGCCGACGACCACGACGTCGTATTCCATCGCTTCGCGTGGGCCGTATTGTTCGAGAAGATTCGTTGTCTCTGTCATGGTTTTTTTGGAAAGGAATGACGGTAATCAGAAAATAGCACGAGTGTGCGGGTTTTTGCTGTTCATTGCAATATCGCGGCCATTGTAAAGGCATTATTAGAAGGGACAATCGAATACCGGACATTTGTGGGATCATGGTGCTTTCGCAACTCGTGATCGTACTTACATCGGGGAGTCGGACGTGGGCATTGAAGTCAATTTTGAAGGAAAGATCGCCATGGTCACCGGCGCATCGAGCGGTCTGGGCGCCCGTTTCGCCAAGGCCCTGGCCGGCGCCGGTGCGCAGGTCGTGCTGGCCTCGCGCCGCGTCGAGCGCCTCAAGGAGCTGCGCGCCGAAATCGAAGCCGACGGCGGCGCCGCCCACGTGGTGCGGCTCGATGTGACCGACCTCGGCAGCATCAAGGCGGCCATTGCCCATGCCGAGACCGAGGCGGGGCCGATCGATATCCTGATCAACAACTCGTCCGTCTCATCCACCCAGCGCCTGATCGACGTGGGCGAGGATGACTACACCTACATCATGGACACCAATTTGCGCGGCGCGTTCTTCGTCGCCCAGCAAACCGCCAAGCGCATGATCGCGCGCGCCAAGGGCGACCCCCGCAAGCAGCATCGCATCGTCAACATCGCCTCGGTGGCGGGCCTGCGCGTGCTGCCGCAGATCGGCGTGTACTGCATGAGCAAGGCCGGTGTGGTGCAGATGACCAAGGCGATGGCGGTGGAGTGGGGCAAGTACGGCATCAACGTCAATGCCATCTGCCCCGGCTACATTGCCACCGACGCGAACGAAGATTATTTCGAGACCGAGCAGGGCCGCAAACTTGTCGAGATGCTGCCACGCAAGCGCGCCGGCCGGCCCGAAGACCTCGACGGCCTGCTGCTGCTGCTGGCCGCCGAAGAAGCCCACTTCATCAACGGCGCCATCATCACGGCCGACGACGGCATGATGGCGCACTAAACGCCAGGAACCACAGAATGAGTAGTGAGAACATCGCACCGATGCTGGTGCACACCATGCGCATGCCAATCCGCTGGGGCGATATGGACGCCATGGGGCACGTCAACAATACCAGTTACTTCCGTTACATCGAGTCGGCCCGCATTGCCTGGCTCGAGCAGGTCGGTGGCCTGCCCGATTCGCGCGACGAAGGCCCCGTCATCGTCAACGCATCGATGAACTTCCTCAAGCAGCTGACCTATCCGGGCGAGATCGAGGTGCGTACCTTCATTGCGCCGCCCGGGCGCTCGAGCATCGAGGTGTCGCACGAAATCCGTTTGCTGGACGCGAACGGCGCACCGGGCGAGCTGCACGCCAATGGGATGGCCAAGGTGGTGTGGGTCGATTTCAAGGTGGGCAAGTCGGCCCCGTTGCCGGCTGCACTGCGCAGCGTCTTCCCGGCTGCGTGACCGCCGTGGTCTGTGTCGATTGCAACCGCCTCGCGCTGGACGACATCGTCGCCATCGCGCGCGGCGCGGCCCGGCCGGTGCTCTCGCCCGACCCGGCCTTTCGCGCTTTTATTCAGCGCGGCGCCGACTTCCTCGACCGGCTCCTGCTTGAAGACGGCGCCATCTATGGTGTAACCACTGGCTACGGCGATTCGTGCACGGTGCCGGTACCGCTGGCGCTCGTGACCGAACTGCCGCACCACCTGTACACCTACCACGGCTGTGGCCTGGGCAGCTTTCTGAGCCCGGCCGAGACGCGCGCCGTGATGGCCGCGCGCCTGGCATCGCTGGCGAAAGGCTTTTCGGGCGTCAGCATCGACCTGCTGGAGCAGATCGTGCGCCTGTTCGATGCCGACCTGCTGCCACTGATCCCCAGCGAAGGCTCGGTTGGCGCCAGCGGCGACCTGACACCGCTGTCCTATCTCGCAGCGGTACTGTGCGGCGAGCGTGAAGTGCTGCGCGGCGGCGTGCAGATGCCCGCTGCCGACGCGCTGCGCGAGGCCGGCATCGCGCCGCTGCGCCTGCGGCCGAAAGAGGGCCTGGCGATCATGAACGGCACCGCCGTCATGACGGGCCTGGCCTGCCTGGCCTGGGACCGCGCCGACTACCTGACGCGCCTCACCACACGCATCACGGCGATGGCCTCGTTCGCGCTGGACGGCAACGCCCATCACTTTGACGAAACGCTGTTCTCGGTCAAGCCGCATGCGGGCATGCAGGACGTGGCCGCCTGGCTGCGCGCCGATCTGGTGTACACGGGCCAGCAGGAGCGCAACGGCAAGCGCCTGCAGGACCGCTATTCGATCCGCTGCGCACCGCACGTGATCGGCGTGCTGGCCGACGCGTTGCCGTTCTTTCGCACCACGATCGAGAACGAACTCAATAGCGCCAACGACAATCCGATCATCGACGCCGAGGGCGAGCGCGTGCTGCATGGCGGGCACTTCTACGGCGGCCATATCGCGTTTGCGATGGACAGCATGAAGAATGCCGTCGCCAACCTGGCCGACCTGCTCGACCGGCAGCTGGCGCTGCTGGTCGATCCGCGCTACAACGCAGGGCTGCCCGCCAACCTGTCGGGCATGGAGGGCGAGCGCGCTGCCATCAACCACGGCCTCAAGGCGCTGCAAATCAGCGCGTCGGCCTGGACCGCGGAAGCACTCAAGCTGACGATGCCGGCATCGGTCTTTTCGCGCTCGACCGAATGCCACAACCAGGACAAGGTCAGCATGGGCACGATCGCCGCGCGCGACTGCCTGCGCGTGCTGGAACTGACGGAGCAGGTAGCCGCAGCGCTCTTGATCGCGGTGCGTCAGGGTGTCTGGCTGCGTTGCCGGCTCGAGCCGGACCGCGCGTTGCCGGCGCCGCTGGCGCAGATGCTGGCGCAGTTGGGCCAGGACATTGCGCCGGTGCGTGAAGACCGCCGGCTTGATGGGGATCTGCGTTTGCTGCTTGAGCGCATGCGCGAACAGCACTGGCAGCTGTACCTGTAAGCGCGCGAAGGTGCATCGGGGCTTTGATTGCCCGTCAGCCCGCACCCACCAGCTTGTGCACCAACTCCACCGACGTCGATGCAGCAAACTTGCGCATCAGGCTGGCGCGGTGCATTTCGACCGTGCGCGGGCTGAGGTCGGTTTCGCGTGCGATCACCTTGCTGGTCTTGCCCTCGACCAGCAGCGCGGCGATCTCGCGCTCGCGCGGCGTCAGGTGCGCCGTCACGGGCCGCTTCTCGCTGACATCCTCGAAGATCCAGACGCCCGCGCCCAGGGGCTCGAGCGGAGACAATGCACGGCCCGTCACGTGACACCAGAACAGCTCGCCATTGGCGCGGCGCATGATGCGCTCGTCCGAGTAGCGCCCCTTCGCATTCATGATGGGGATGATGCGGTCGCCCGTGCGCAGAAATTCGTCCATCGTCGGATACAGCACCGAGAACGACGAGCCCGTCAGGTGGCCGGCCGGATGGCCGAACATCGCCGCCAGCGCGCCATTGCAGGCCTCTATCACCCGGTCGCGCGAGATGCACATGCCCACTGGCGCATGCTGGAAAATCATCTCGTAGTCAATCGTGTGCGGCAGGTTCATGTGAGGCGGGTCAGGGCGTTGTTCGTTGGCGTGCAGGTGGCGCGGCATGGCGGTAGTTCTACGGTATTGTGCACGGGCTGCCGGTATTCTATGCTGAGACGGGTTCTCAAACTTATAAAAGGGACAGGTATGAACAAAGTGTATCCAGACGCGCGCTCGGCACTTGAAGGCGTCGTGCAGGACGGCCAGACCATCGCCGTGGGCGGGTTTGGCCTGTGCGGTATTCCGGAAGCCCTGATTGCGGCACTGCGCGACTCGGGTGTCAAGCAACTCACCGCCATCTCCAACAACGCCGGCGTCGATGGTTTCGGCCTGGGCCAGTTGCTCGAGACACGCCAGATCAAGAAAATGATCGCGTCGTACGTCGGCGAAAACAAGGAATTCGCGCGCCAGTTCCTGGCCGGCGAACTCGAACTCGAATTCACGCCGCAAGGCACGCTGGCCGAAAAGTTGCGCGCTGGCGGCGCCGGCATCCCGGCCTTCTTCACCAAGACCGGCTACGGCACCATCGTCGCCGAGGGCAAGGAAACGCGCGAATTCAATGGCGAGCATTATGTGATGGAGCATGCGCTGTTCCCCGATGTGTCGCTGGTCAAGGCCTATATGGCCGACCGCTCGGGCAACCTCGTGTTTCGCAAGACGGCCCGCAACTTCAACCCCAACGTGGCCACGGCCGGCAAGATCTGCATCGTCGAAGTCGAAAAGCTGGTCGAGGTTGGCGAGATCGATCCCGACCACGTGCACACCCCGGGCATCTTCGTGCACCGCATCGTCCACAACCCGTCGCCCGAGAAGCGCATCGAGCAGCGCACCGTGCGCACCTGAGCTTTAACCCGACGACAGAAACGGAGACAACAACATGGCATGGACTCGTGATGAAATGGCCGCGCGTGCGGCGCTGGAGCTGCAAGACGGCTTCTACGTGAACCTGGGCATTGGCTTGCCAACCCTGGTGGCAAACTATGTACCGAAGGATATCGAGGTCTCGCTGCAGTCCGAAAACGGCCTGCTCGGCATCGGCCCGTTCCCGACGGAGGATGCGGTCGACGCCGACCTGATCAACGCGGGCAAGCAGACCGTGACGGCGCTGCCGGGCTCGGCCTACTTCAGCTCGGCCGATTCGTTCGGCATGATCCGCGGTGGCAAGATCAACCTGGCGATCCTGGGCGCGATGCAGGTCTCGGAAGAAGGCGACCTGGCCAACTGGATGATCCCGGGGAAAATGGTCAAGGGCATGGGCGGTGCGATGGACCTGGTGGCCGGCGTCAAGCGCGTGGTCGTGGTGATGGAACATGTCGCCACCGCCAAGGATGGTTCCACCAGCCACAAGCTGCTGAAGAAGTGCGATCTGCCATTGACCGGGGTTGGCGTGGTCGATCGCATTATCACCGATCTGGGCGTGCTCGATGTAACGGCCACCGGTTTGAAGCTGGTCGAACTGGCGCCTGGCGTGGGTGTGGACGAGATCGTTGCCGCCACCGGTTGCGAGCTCGATACGTCGGCCGTCTGAGACGCAACGAGCAAGACATGAAGGGCGCCGCAGGTCGGCGCCCTTTGTCATTCTGCGCCTATGGCAGCGTCCACACGTACTGTACCGGCGCCCAGGCCGCTACCGGCTTGCCCTTGGCCATTGCTGGCTTGAAGATGCACAACGCCAGGGCAGCCCGTGCTGCCTCGTCAAGCGACGCGTCGCCGCTCGACTGGTACAGGCGGGTATTCTGCACCTTGCCGTCGGTCCCGATCAGTAAGCCGATGGTCGAGGTCCCCTCGATCTTGTTTGCCAGCGCTTGCGGCGGGTAGACCGGCCGGCTGCACGCCGTGGTGCCAGGCCCGTCTTTCGTGGCCGGCACAGCCGTCAGTTCCGTTGGGGCGGGCGGCGTCTGCGCACAGCCGCCAAGTACGACCATCAAGCTCAGGGCGGCGATCGAGGTACGGTGATGTTTCCACATGGCGTGTCCTCAGCTTGCGACCCAGACGTACTGCACTTCGGTCCACTGTTCCTTCGGTGCGCCATTCACCGTGCCCGGCTGGAAGCTGCATTTGGCAATCGCGGCGCGCGCTGCCTCGTCCAGCGATCCATTGCCGCTGGTCTGGCGCACCACAGCTTCGCGCACCTTGCCATCGGCTTTCACCAGCATCCCGAGCGTAACTGTTCCTTCGATCTTGGCCGCCAGCGCATCGGCCGGATAGACCGGCCGTGCGCACGAATTGAATTTCGCAATGGGCGACGTCGTGTCGTTATCGGGCATCGCGGCAAACGGATTGACCGGCGCCGTGCTCGTGCAGCCGGCGAGGGCCGCCAGGGCCAGGCCGAGCACCGGAAGCGCGGCTTTCCAGTTCAGTGCCTGCGTATCGGGACGAACGAGTTGTTTGATGCGTTGCATGAGATTGCCTCCATTGGCCGCCTGGGCCAGATGCTGGGTTGAGAACTGGCGTCGTTCCAGTTCGGAGAGCGCAAGAGCCAGGCGCCGCGGTTCGCCCAGTTGTCTTGCTGCGATGGTGTCGGCAACCAGTTCCCGTTCGGCGCGGATGCGTCCCGAGATCCACCAGATTGCCGGGTGATAAAACAGCAGTGCCTCGACCACGTTCTGCAGCAGGTTGACGAGGTAATCGTGACGTCGGATATGCGCCAGTTCGTGCGCCAGCAGTGCTTCGAGCAAGTGGGGCGGCATGCCGGACACGAGCGATGCTGGCACCAGCACCACCGGCCGCCACCAGCCGAACGTGACCGGGCTGGCCAGTCCCGCGACGATGCGCAGTCGCACCGTGCGCGCAACACCGGCGGCCTGCGCCATCCGGTCGAGCCGGGCTTGCCAGACTGGATCGCTTGCCTCGACCGCCGCAGCGCGGTGCAGCCACAGCAATCCTGCGATCATCCGCAATGCGAGCACGACAGCGCAGACGCCCCACGTGCCGACGATCCAGCCCAGGCTGCGTTCGAACACGGCGCGCCAGCTCTCGTCGAGCGGACCCGCCAGCAGCCCGCTGGCAAAGGTCGACATCGGCTGGGCCGCCAGATCCTGCGGTCCGGCCAGACGCGCTGCCAGTTCGGCCGCGGGCCAGAGCAGGCACAGCAACAGCCCGGTGCAGGCGACCGCATACCGGTGCTCGGCGCGCGCATTGCGCAGCAGGCTCATGGCCAGCGCCACGGCGCAGCCGATCAGCGCGCCTTGCCAGGTGAATTCGACGAGTGTCCAGCCGATGCTGGCGACCAGATGGGCTGCGGTCATTGGCCGTCCCCGTCCTTGAGCAGTTGCTCGATCTCGGCCCGTTCTTTTTTCGAGATGCCGCTCTTGAGCGCCGCCAGCACGAGTGCCTTGGCCGAGCCGGCAAAGGCCCGTTGCATCAGGTCATTGAGCAGATTACCCTGCAGCGCATCGCGCGCGTGGACCGGGCTGTAGACGTGCGAACGTTCGCTCTCGTCGCGGCCCAGCAAGCCCTTGGCGTGCATGACCTGCATCAGCCGCAGCACTGTTGCGTAGGTCACGTCGGGCCGCTGCGGCAGCATCGCTTCATGGACCTGCTTGGCAGTGGCAGCGCCCAGCGGCCACAGCACTTGTAACAGGTCGAGCTCGGCAGGCGTGGGCTTGGGCGCGTCGGGGGAGTGCGGCATGACATCCTCGAATAGGCAAGATGAAGCTAGATTATCTTGTCTAGATCGAGTTGTCTACGAAGATTTGTGCGTGCGGTGGCGAGCTCGGCCTATGTTTTTCCTGAGCGGCACATCGTTTCGATGGTGTCGAGAACCACCCTGGCGCGAAACGGCTTGAGGATCACGCGGCTGATCCGGCGTTCGCGCAGGTCGCTCAAGAGTTCCGGCGTGGCGGTTTCGGTCATGATCGCGATTGACAAGCCTTGCTTGTTGGCGGCGGCATCGGCGCGCAGGCGGTCGATCAGGCCCAGGTCGTAGCGGCTGTCCTTGCCGCTGCCCACGCAGTCGACGGCGATCACCGCGCCCTGGAAGGTGCGTACGCTCAGCAGGCGCAGTGCGGCCGCGCTCGTTGCCGCTTCATGGACCTGGCCCAGGTTCAAGCTGCGCGCCGTCATCGCGACGGTACGGCGCAGCATCGGTTCCGGTTCGACCAGCAGGATGTGCTTGGTTGCGTCAGGCATCGGCCACCTCGCTGATATTGCGCAGTTCCAGTACGACCAGATCGCGCAGCGTGCGCAGGATGCCCAGTTCCATCGCATCCAGCGTGCGTGGCTTGCGGTCGATCAGGCACAGGGTGCCCAGGCTCAGGCGTGACGGCATGGTCAATGGCGCGCCGGCATAGAAACGGATATGCGGCATCCCGGTGACCAGAGGATTGTCGGCAAAGCGCGCATCGAGCAGCGTGTCGTTCACGACCAGAATGTCCTGCTCGAGGATTGCATGGGAGCACAGCGAGATGTCGCGGCCGGTTTCGCACAGCTCGGTGCCGGTGCGGGCCTTGAACCATTGGCGATCCGTGTCGATCAGCGTGATGGTGACGATCGGCACATCGAACTCGGTGGCGGCAAAGGCCACGATCCGGTCGAAGCGCTCCTCGGCGGGCGTGTCCAGGAGCAGCAGGTCGTAAAGGGCGGCCAGGCGCGCAGCTTCGTTGTCGGGGGTAGCGGCAATCAGCATCGTGGAAGCACCGGCGCGGCCGGTCGTCAGTCGGGATGTTCAATATACCAGACGCTACCGGGCAGCATTCACACGATCAGGTACGCCAAAAAAAAACCGCACCCTGGAGGATGCGGCTTTCATGGACGGGCAAACGCAGGCGATTACGCCGCTTCGCGCACGGCCTTCATCGTGGTCTGGTCTTCGACGATCACGCGGTTATGCAGGACATCGTCCATGCGCTTGACGTCGAGTTCGTTTTCCCATTTCGACACGACGACCGTGGCCACACCGTTACCGATGAAGTTGGTCAGCGCGCGCGCTTCGCTCATGAAGCGGTCGATGCCCAGGATCAGCGCCATGCCGGCCACCGGAATCGTCGGCACCACGGCCAGCGTTGCGGCCAGCGTGATGAAGCCGGCGCCGGTGATGCCCGATGCGCCTTTCGAGGTCAGCATCGCCACCAGCAGGATGGTCAGTTCCTGGGTCAGCGTCAGGTCGGTGTTGGTCGCCTGCGCCACGAACAGGGCCGCCATCGTCATGTAGATGTTGGTGCCGTCCAGGTTGAACGAGTAGCCGGTTGGCACGACCAGGCCGACGACCGGCTTGGCGCAGCCCAGGCTTTCCAGCTTGCGCATCAGGCTTGGCAGGGCGCTTTCCGACGACGACGTGCCCAGCACGATCAGCAGTTCTTCCTTGATGTAGCGGATGAACTTGAAGATCGAGAAGCCGGTGAAGCGGGCGATTGCGCCCAGCACGATGAAGATGAACAGGGCGCAGGTCAGATAGAACGAGCCCATCAGCTTGGCCAGCGGCAGCAGCGACGCGATGCCGTACTTGCCGATCGTGAACGCCATCGCGCCGAACGCGCCCAGCGGGGCGACCTTCATGATGATGTTGACGATGCCGAAGATCACGTGCGAGACGTCATCGATGAGTTTGGTCACCGGACGGCCGCGCTCGCCCATCATCGACAGTGCAAAACCGAAGAGGATCGCGACCAGCAGCACTTGCAGGATGTTACCCGTAGCAAACGCATCCACGAACGTGGTCGGGATGATGTGCATGATGAACTCGGTCGTGGTCTGGGCATGCGCATTGGTCGTGTATTGCGCAATCGCGCTCGAATCGAGCGTGGCCGGATCGACGTTGAAGCCAGCGCCCGGCTTGGCGACGTTGGCCACGACCAGGCCGATGGCCAGCGCGAAGGTCGACACGACTTCGAAGTACAGCAGTGCCTTGCCGCCGACGCGGCCGATCTTCTTCATGTCCTGCATGCCGGCGATACCGGCGACGACGGTACAGAAGATCACGGGGGCAATGATCATCTTGATCAGTTTGATGAAGCCGTCTCCCAAGGGCTTCATCGCGGTGCCTACCTCTGGGTAAAATACGCCCAGCAACACGCCAAGAACAATGGCGAACAATACCTGGACGTACAGGATTTTATAAAACGGCTTCTTCATGGCAACTCTTCAACGAGGTTGGTAGTGATGCCATGGTCGCGCATTCAGCCGGTGCGGGCTATTGTGGAAATCCGCATGCTGCACCGCAGCAGTGCGGCGTGGAAATTTTTGCACCCGGAGTGTGCGTAGCCGGGCAACAAGCCCGGCTACGACGGGAGAATTGTTACTGAGCAGCCCAGCCGCCGTCCATATTCCAGGCCACGCCGCGCACCTGGTTTGCCGCCGGACTGCAGAAGAACACGGCCAGCGCGCCCAGTTCGTCGGGCGTGACGAATTCACCGGATGGCTGCTTCTCGAGCAGCAGCGCCTTGCGCGCAGCGTCGTTGTCGGTGCCTTCGCGCGCGGCGCGGTCGTCCACCTGCTTCTGGACCAGCGGCGTCAGCACGAAGCCGGGGCAGATCGCATTGCACGTTACGCCCGTCTGCGCCGTTTCCAGCGCGGTGACCTTGGTCAGGCCGACCAGCCCGTGCTTGGCCGCGACATACGCCGACTTCTGGCTCGAGCCCACCAGGCCATGCACCGAGGCCAGGTTGATGATGCGGCCCCAGTTCTTTTGCTTCATGCCAGGCAAGGCAAGGCGCGTCGTGTGGAACGCCGAGCTCAGGTTGATGGCGATGATCGCGTCCCAGCGTTCGGGCGGAAAATCCTCGAGCGCGGCCACGTGCTGGATGCCGGCGTTGTTGACCAGGATGTCGACGCCGCCGAACTTGTCGCTGGCATACTGCATCAACGCGGCGATCTCGTCGGGCTTGGACATGTCGGCATTGTGGTACGCCGTCTGCACGCCGAATTCGGCGCCGATATCGGTGTAGAGCTTTTCGATCTGCTGCGCGTCGCCGAAGCCGTTGAACACGATATTGGCCCCCTGTTCGGCCAGCGAGCGTGCGATCCCCAGGCCGATGCCCGAGGTCGATCCGGTGACGAGAGCCGTTTTACCGTTTAGCATGGTCGATGTCATTGTGTCCTCATGGGTAAATGCCCGTTGGCGAGCGTATGGGGGGAACTCCCTCAGAATTGGTAGAATTCTAACCGTAACGCCTCCCGCGTGCGAAAGCAGCCAGGCGCCTTTCATGATTTTCTTATTCCGGAGTCGCGATGTCCGAGCCCAGATTCAAGAGCGTCCAGTGCATGTCGCCTGCCGGTTTGCACCGTGTCGCCTACAAGGAATGGGGCGCGGCGGACAATCCGAAGGTGCTCGTCTGCGTGCACGGCGTAACCCGCGTAGGGGATGACTTCGACCATATGGCGCAGGCGCTGTGCGATACGTGGCGTGTCGTGTGCCCGGATATCGTCGGGCGCGGGCGCTCCGACCGGCTGCGCGATCCGGCCGGCTACCAGGTGGCGCAATACGTGGCCGACATGGTCACGCTGATCGCCCGCGTGACTGCCGGCTCCGACAACGAGGATGTCGCCTGGTTCGGCACCTCGATGGGCGGCCTGATCGGCATGTCGCTCGCGGCACTGGAAAACTCGCCGATCTCGCGGCTCGTGATCAACGATATCGGCCCGGCACTGGGCGGCGAGGCGCTGCAGCGCATCGGCGAATATATCGGACAGGACGTGCGCTTTCCGAGCTTTGCGGCCGGCGCCGACTACATCAAGGCCGTCTCGGCCACGTTCGGGCCGCACGCCGACGACGAGTGGCACAAGCTGGCCAGCGATGTGCTGCGCCAGGACGCCGACGGCCAGTGGCGCCGCCACTACGACCTGAACCTGGCGCAGCCGTTTCGCAGCATGACGGTCGAACGTGCGGCCGAGGACGAAGCGGCGCTGTGGGCAGCCTGGGATGCGATCACGTGCCCGACGCTGCTGGTGCGTGGCGAACAGTCCGATCTGCTCTCGCGCGCCACGGCGCAGCAGATGACGACCCGCGGGCCGCGGGCGCGCCTGGTCGAGATCCCCGGCGTCGGCCATGCGCCGACGTTCGTGCACGCCGACCAGATCGCGCTTGCCCGCACATTTTTAAACGGCACGGGATCATGACGATCCGGCCTGAATCAACCTTTATCGAACAGAAAGAGACCATGGAAATCAAACGACTGCACGTAGGCAAACGACTGTCCGAAGTCGCGATCCACAACGAGACCGTGTACCTGGCCGGCCAGATCGCCGAAGACACCACCCAGGGCATCGATGGCCAGATGCGCGAAGTGCTGGGCCACGTCGACCGTTTGCTGGGCGAAGCCGGCAGCGACAAATCGTGCATCCTGTCCTGCAATATCTTCATCTCGGACATGGACAACTTCCCCGGCATGAACGATGTCTGGGACGAGTGGGTCGCCCAGGGCCACACGCCGCCGCGCGCCACCGTCGAAGCCAAGCTGGCCAACCCGGCCTGCCTGGTCGAGGTGTGCGTCATCGCCGCACTGCGCTGAGCGCATGGTCTCCACCGCACTGTTAGGAGATACCAAGACCGGCCTGGTACAGGGGCTGAGCCCTGAGGACTGCGTGCGCGTGCACGCTGCGCTCGACTACGCGTTCGGCGCCTACGGCGCGCGCCTGGCCGGCTCGGGCCAGAGCGCGTTCGAATTCTCGCTCGGCGCTGCCGGCACGCTGGCGTACCTGAATACCGATGCCGAAACGCGTATCGCCGGCCTGGTGTTCGAGCTGGCGCTGATGGACCCGGCCGTGTTCACCGACCTCGAAGAACGCTTCGGCGCCGGCGTCGTTGCGCTGGTACAGGGCGTGCATCAGCTGATCCGGCTGCGCGACCTGACCGCGGGCGGCGCGCCCGTGGGCAGCGGCAAGAACGCCGCGCAGCAGGCCGCAGCGCAAAATGAGACACTGCGCAAGATGCTGCTGGCGATGGCCACCGACATGCGCGTTGTGCTGATGCGCCTGGCCTCGTGCGCGGCCACGCTGCGCCACTTCGCCGAGCACAAACGGTTTGACGACGTCACGCGCGCCTACGGGCGCGAGGTGCTGGACTTCTATGCGCCGCTGGCCAACCGGCTCGGGATCTGGCAATTGAAGTGGGAGCTGGAAGACCTCGCGTTTCGCTTCATCGAGCCCGATACCTACAAGCGCATCGCCAAGATGCTCGAAGAAAAGCGCATGTCGCGCGAGAGCTTTGTCGCCTCGTCGATCGAGCGCCTGCAACGCGAGCTGGCGTCGGCGTCGATTCCGGCCGATGTGTCGGGCCGACCGAAGCATATCTACAGCATCTGGAGCAAGATGCGCGGCAAGGAGCTCGATTTCACCGAGCTGTATGACGTGCGCGCGTTTCGTGTGATCGTCCCCGACATCAAGACCTGCTACACGGTGCTGGGCGTGATCCACAATATCTGGACGCCGGTGCCGAAGGAATTCGACGACTATATCTCGCGCCCGAAGCCCAATGGCTACCGCTCGCTGCACACGGTGGTCATGGCCGAAGACGGCCGGCCGCTCGAAGTGCAGATCCGCACACAGGAGATGCACAACTTTGCCGAATACGGCATCGCTGCGCACTGGCGCTATAAAGAAGAAGGCGGTTCCAACTTCAAGAGCCAGCAATACGACGAAAAGATCGCCTGGCTGCGCCAGCTGCTGGCCTGGAAGACCGACGTGTCCGATGCGGTCTCGGGCCAGGAAGAACTGCAGCGCGAATGGGTCGAAAAGCTGAAGGCCACGACGCTCGACGACCGCATCTTCGTGCTGACGCCGCAGGCGCGGGTGCTCGAACTGCCGGTGGGCGCCACGCCCATCGACTTCGCCTACCACCTGCACAGCGATGTCGGCCACCGCTGCCGCGGCGCGCGCATCGATGGCGTGATGGTGCCGCTCAATACGCAGCTGAAAAACGGCCAGACCTGCGAAATCATCACGGCCAAGGGCTCCAGCGGCAACCAGGGGCCGTCGCGCGACTGGCTCAGTCCCGGCTACGCGGTCAGCAGCCGCACGCGCTCGAAGATCCGCGCCTGGTTCCACGCGCTGGACCAGGCCGAAACGCTGGCCCATGGCCGCGCGCTCGTCGAAAAGTCGCTCCAGCGCGAAGGCAAGACGGCCGTCAACCTGGAACTGCTCGCGCAGAAACTGGGCTTTGCCAAGGTGGACGAACTGTTCATCGAAGTGGGCAAGGACAAGTTCAGCCTGCGCCACGTGGAAGCGGCGCTGCACGATGGCGACGAACCGGCGCCCGTTGAAGAACCGAAGTTCGACAACAAGAGCCGCGCCTCGAGCGTGGAGCAGGGCGCCAAGTCGGGCGTGCTGGTACTGGGCACCGAGGGGCTGATGACGCTCTTGGCCAAGTGCTGCAAGCCGGCGCCGCCCGATCCGATCATCGGCTTCGTCACGCGTGGGAAGGGCGTCTCGATCCACCGGCTGACCTGCAAGAACTTCTCCGAGATGCAGGCCAAGTCGCCGGAACGCGTCATCCAGACCGAATGGGGTTCAGCGGGCAACGAAACCGTTTATCCGATTGACCTGTTCATCCTGGCGCAGGACCGGCAAGGGCTGCTGCGCGATATCTCCGAAGTCTTCTCGCGCGAGAAGATCAATGTGATCGGGGTGAACACGCAAAGCGCCAAGGGCCAGGCGCGCATGATCTTCACGGCCGAAATCGGATCGACGGCGCAGGCGCAGAAGGCGCTGGCGGCGATCATGGAGGTGGGCGGCGTGATGGAGGCGAAGCGGCAGTAGCGCCACGCTCCGTGCGCGGCGTCGTGACGTAATCATTTGTCACCGGGCCGCGCAGCCTGCCGCAACCGCAGTATCATTCAGCCCATGCCGCGCTCGCTTCCTTCCACCGCCCATCCCGAACTCTGGTTCGCGCACGCCAGACGCTACCTGCGCAGCTGGTGGTACATGATTCACCTGGGCGCAATCGCCATCGTGCTCGCGTTCTCGCCGTCGACGTGGCAGCGCGAGCGCTTCCACGCCACCGCGCGCCACATCCACGCCAGCACCTGGCAGGTACTGCCCTGGTTCACGCTGGCCGCGTGCCTGGTGAGCCTCGTCATCATCCGCATCGTGCTGGTCACGGCCAAGAGCTACGGCTTGTCGGGCTTCGCGCTCGAGATGGTGGTGCGGGTACTGGTGCTCGAACTGATTCCTCTGTGCGCGGCGCTGTTCGTCGCGCTGCGCGCCAGCATGGCGTTCGACGCGTCGGCGCTGGGCTTGGTCCGCCGCGCGCTGCCGGCGCGGGGCGCCAGCGACGACGCGCTGCGCCGCATGCGCGGCGACCTGGTGCCCCAGTTGTTCGCCAATGCGGTGGCGGTGCTGACGCTGGCGCTGGTCACCTCCATCGTCGTGCTGCTGCTGGCCTATCTGAACGTGTACGGTGTCTCGCCGTGGGGTCTGGGCGACTATACCCGCACGGTGGGGCGCGTGTTCGCACCAAGCGTCACGGCCGGCTTCGTGCTCAAGACGGTGCTGTTCGGCCTGGCCGTGGCGCTGATCCCGACGGCGGCCATCCTCGAATTGCAGCGCTATCCACGGCGCCTGGTCTCGACCGTGCAGCCGGGCGCACTGCGCCTCTTGTTCGTGCTGATCGTGATCGAAGCGGCTTCGCTTGCACTGAAATACATCTGATTGACAGGACCAATACCCACATGACGGACCAGATTCCCGATACCGCGCTGCCCGACGAGCCGAAGCACGTCGAAACCAAGGCCGTGATCCTCCTCGTTTTTCTGGGGCTGATGATCTGCGGCTTCGTGTTCTACGTGATGTACGCGCGCGGCGTGTTCGAGCCGACCCAGCGCCTGACGCTCGTGGCGGACGATTCGACCGGCGTCATTCCCGGCATGGACATGACGTTTGCCGGCTTTCCGATCGGGCGCGTGCGCCAGGTCGAGTTGGCCGATACCGGCAAGGTGAATATCCTGGTCGACGTCCAGAGCAAGGACGCCAAGTGGCTGCGCGCCTCGAGCGTCTTCACGCTGGAGTCGAGCATCGTCGGCGAAACGCGCCTGCGCGCCTACACGGGTGTGCTGACCGATGCGCCGCTGCCGGCCGGCTCGACCCGCACCGTGCTGCGCGGCGACGCCACGGCGGAGATTCCGCGCATCGTTGCTACCGCCAGGGGGCTGCTGGAAAACCTGGAAACGATGACCTCGTCCGGCTCGGACGTGAACACCAGCCTGTCGAACCTGTCGGCCGTCACGGGCCGCATGTCGGGGCGTTACGGCGTGCTCGGTGGCGCGCTCGGTGGCGACGAGGAAGCGAAGAAGCTGATGGAAGCGCTCGACCGCGTCAACCTGATCCTGGCCAAGGCCGACCAGCGCGTGTTCGGCCAGGCCGGCGTGATGGACGATGCCCAGACGGCCGTGCGCCAGCTCGATGTCGTGCTCAAGGACGCGAGCGCCACACTCAAGAAAGTCGACGCGGTGCTGGTCGAAGCGCAGGCCGTTGGCGCCAACACGCGAGAAGCGACCGAAGACCTGAGCGCACTGCGCGGCGACGTCGACGCGAGCCTGCGCAAGGTGAATCGCCTGGTCGAGGAAATCAACCGCAAGTGGCCGTTCGCACGCACCAATCCGGAGATCAAGCTGCCATGAAAACCATTCCATTGTTGATGGCTGCGTTGCTGGCCGGCTGCGCGAGCAAGCCGTTGCCACCCGACTGGCAGGCAAATGCCAAGGGCGCGCTCGACGCGTCGGTGGACGATTACCTGAAAGGCCACACGGCCGCATCGAATGCCGAGTTCCGCGAAGCGCGTGCCGAGACCACGGCCACCGGGCGGCTTGACCATGTAGCCCAGGTGGAGCTGGTGCGCTGCGCGGCGCAGGTGGCCAGTCTCGTGTTCGAGGATTGCCCGGGTTACGCGGCGCTGGCGACGGATGCGACACCGGCGCAGCGTGCCTACGCCGCCTATCTGGCGGGACAGTGGGATGGACTGGATGTGGCGCTGCTGCCCGAGCAGCATCGGGCCGTGGTTGGTGGCGGCGCGCTGGAGACTATTGCGGATCCACTGGCGCGGCTGGTTGCGGCTGGCGCGCAGTTCAAGGCGAGCCGCATCACGCCGGCGGGGATTGCGCTGGCGGTCGATACCGCGTCGACCCAAGGCTGGCGTCGGCCGCTGCTGGCGTGGCTGGGTGTGCAGGCGCAGCGCGCCGAAGCGGCGGGTGACACGGCCGCGCAGGCGGCGATCGAGCGGCGCCGCAAGCTGGCCGGTGGCCAGTAGACCTTAACCCCTTAGCGCAGCGCCCACGGCAACGTGTTGTGAATGGTCGTCGCGGCAATGGCGGCCTGGCCGGTCGCCACCGTGATCTGGTTCAGCCCGCGCGTGACGTCACCGATCGCATACAGCCCGGGCACGGCCGTGCGGCAATGGTCATCCACCGTGAGCGTGTCGCATTCGACCGTTTCGGCGCCCAGGTTGGCCGCCAGGGCGGAGCGCGCATTTTCACCCAGCATCGGGTAGAACACATCGCATTCGTAGGATTGCCCGTCGCGCGTGTGCAGCACGGGTTTGAGGTCGTCGGTCAGCGTGACGCCGGCCAGCGGTGAAGCGATGTGCTGGACGTTCGCCGCCTGCAGCTGCGCATGCTGGTCGGCGTCGACCACCGACTCGTCGGCCCGCTCGAACAGCAGCACGTCGCGGCTGAAGCTGCGCATGAAGAGCGCATGCCCGACTGGATTGACTTCGGCCGTGGCCACGGCGATGCGCTTGTCGATCACGTCGTAGCCGTCGCACACGGGGCACAGGCGCACCGCGCCGCTGGCCACGGCTTCGTCCCAGCGTTCGACCGGCATGCCCACGTCAGCCACGCCCGTGGCCAGCAGCACCGTGTAGGCGCGCATTTCGGTGACGTCGCCTTCCGGGCTCGTGCAGTCGGCGATGAACAGGCCGTCGTCGATGCGCAGGTTGCTGATTTCGCCGGGAATCACGTGGCCGCCGTACTTGCCGAGCTGGCAGCGCAACTGGTCGAGCAGCAGCTTGCCATTGATCCCGTCCGGAAAGCCAGGGTAGTTGTGCGAGACGGGAATCCAGGCCAGGCGGCTGTTGCCCTTGTCGACCAAGGCGACATTGCGGGTAAAGCGGCGCAGGTAGATGGCGGCGGTCAGGCCACCCGGCCCGCCGCCGATGATGAGAGTGTCGAATACGTTCGGTGTAAGGTCCATGGCAGCATTATGTCGCCGATTGCCGAACCGGGCTATCGGCGCACGCGCTCGCTTTGGGTGGGCCTGTGCTTACACGAACAGTGGCAAGTCGATGTTGACCGCCGGTTTCACAGCGATTTGCCGCCGGCCGCTTCGGGTTGCAACGTGACATGGTCGATGCCATGGCGCGCGCGCAGCATCGCGCGTACGGCTTCCAGCACGGCGGGCCACTGTTCCAGACTGCGGATCTCGATGTGGCCGATTAGTGCCGGGTGGCCGGGCGACATGTCCCAGACGTGCATGTCGTGCACGGCCAGTACGCCGTCGACGGCGGCCATGTCGGCGCCGACCTGCACGAAGTCGATCGCGTGCGGTACGGCTTCCATCAGAAAGTGGTACGACTCGCGCAGAATGCCGCTGGTCGAGCGCAGGATCAGCAGGGCGACGAAGATCGACAGGATCGGGTCGGCCCGCAGCCACCCGGTGTAATAGATGATGGCGCCGGACGCGATCGCGGCGAGCGAGCCGAGCAGGTCGCCCATCACATTGACGAGCGCGGCGCGCGTGTTGATGCTGTCGTTGTTGCGCGACAGGATCCAGGCGACGAGCAGATTGATCGAGGCGCCCAGCGCGGCCACGACCAGCACGATGCCGCCCTTGACGGGCTCCGGATGGATCAGGCGCTGGATGGCTTCCCAGCCGATCCAGCCCACCAGGGCCAGCATCACCAGGCAATTGACGAACGCGGCCAGGGCTTCGGCACGCACGAAACCGAACGAGTGGCGCGCCGATGGCGGGCGCTTGGCGATCATCTGTGCGAGCAGGGCCAGGCCGAGGGCGGCGGCGTCGGTGACCATATGGCCGGCGTCCGAGATCAGGGCCAGCGAGTTCGACAGGAAGCCGGTGATCACCTCGATCAGCGCGAACAGCAGCGTCAGGCCCATCGCGAACGCCAGCGCCTTCTGGCTGCGCGCTTCGATGGAATGGGAGTGGCGTGCGTCACCGTCGAGGTGAGCATGCAGGTGGGAAGGGTCGTGCGGCTGGTACGTCATCGCCAATGCAATCAATAATCGAACGGGGCACCAGTGTAAATCATCGGCGTCGGTGCAGCATGACAGCCTGGTCAGCAATAAATTTTGTGCGAGGGTTGCAGTTCCCGCATCGGGTCCCTATAATGGCGGCATCGGGCGGTTAGTTCAGCTGGTTAGAATACTTGGTCGACATCCAAGGGGTCGCAGATTCGAATTCTGCACCGCCCACCAGAACATTAGTAAGAGCGAGAAAGGCACCACGGTTATGACACCGCGAACTACAACGACGTTGTGGGGGAATCGCTAGACGCGAGGGGGTGTGCTTTTGCTTAACACAACGAATCAACGCGGCTAGCCCGCGTTTTTTTTCGTCCAGATTTTACTATCCTTAATTCTTGTTATTTAACGGCGCGCGGCGCCACGATTGGAGTACAGCATGTTGAACGTCCGACTTCCCGATGGTTCCAGCCGCCAGTTTGACGGTCCCGTGACGGTGGCGCAGGTAGCGCAGAGCATTGCCCCGAGTCTGGGCAAGGCGGCGCTGGCCGGCAAGGTCAACGGCAAAGTGGTCGACACGTCGTTTCTGATCGATGCCGACGCCGATCTCGCGATCGTCACCGACCGCGATCCTGAAGGGCTGGACGTGATCCGTCACTCGACCGCCCACCTGCTCGCGCACGCGGTCAAGGAGCTGTTCCCGGAAGCGCAGGTGACGATCGGCCCAGTGATCGAAAACGGCTTCTATTACGACTTCTCGTACAAGCGCCCGTTCACCCCGGACGACCTGACCGCCATCGAAAAGAAGATGACCGAGCTGGCCAAGAAGGATGAGCCGGTCACCCGCAAGGTGCTGCCGCGTGACGAAGCCGTCGATTACTTCAAGTCGATCGGCGAGCACTACAAGGCGGAAATCATTGCCTCGATCCCGGCAAACGAGGATGTCTCGCTGTACACCGAAGGCAGTTTCACCGATCTGTGCCGCGGCCCGCACGTGCCATCGTCCGGCAAGCTGAAAGTCTTCAAGCTGATGAAGCTGGCGGGCGCCTACTGGCGCGGCGACTCCAAGAACGAGATGCTGCAGCGCGTGTACGGCACCGCCTGGACCAGGAAGGAAGACCAGGAGCAGTACCTGCACATGCTCGAAGAAGCCGAAAAGCGCGATCACCGCAAACTCGGCAAGTCGCTGGACCTGTTCCACTTCCAGGAAGAAGCCCCGGGCCTCGTGTTCTGGCATCCGAAGGGCTGGACCATCTGGCAGCAGGTGGAGCAGTACATGCGCCACAAGTACCAGGTCGCCGGCTACAGCGAAGTCAAGGCGCCGCAGATTCTCGACCGCACGCTGTGGGAAAAGACCGGTCACTGGGAAAACTACCGCGACAATATGTTCACGACCGAGTCGGAGAACCGTTCGTACGCTTTGAAGCCGATGAATTGCCCGGGCCACGTGCAGATTTACAACTCGGGCATGCGCTCGTACCGCGATCTGCCGCTGCGTTTCGGCGAATTCGGCCAGTGTCACCGCAACGAGCCGTCCGGCGCGCTGCACGGCCTGATGCGCGTGCGCGGCTTTACCCAGGATGACGGCCACATCTTCTGTACCGAAGAGCAGGTCGAGCGCGAAGTCACGTCGTTCCACGCCCAGGCGATGGCCGTGTATGACGACTTCGGCTTTGCCAACATCGACGTCAAGCTGGCGCTGCGTCCCGACAGCCGCATCGGTTCGGACGAGGTCTGGGACCAGGCTGAAGAATCGCTGCGCTCGGCGCTGCGTGCCTGCGGCGTGACCTGGACCGAATTGCCGGGTGAGGGCGCATTCTATGGTCCGAAGATCGAGTACCACCTGAAGGATAGCCTCGGCCGTCCATGGCAGGTCGGCACCGTGCAGGTCGACTTCTCGATGCCGGGTCGCCTTGGTTCCGAGTATGTGGCCGAAGACAACACCCGCCGCGTGCCGGTGATGCTGCACCGTGCGATCGTCGGTTCGATGGAACGTTTCATCGGCATCCTGATCGAAAACTACGCTGGCGCGCTGCCGCTCTGGCTGGCGCCGGTGCAAGTGGCGGTGCTCAACATCTCGGATGCGCAGGGCGATTACGTGAAAGAAGTCGAGGCCAAGCTGCGCGCCGCTGGCCTGCGTGTTCACGCTGATTTGCGCAATGAGAAGATCACCTATAAAATACGTGAACATTCCGTCCAAAAACTGCCGTACATCCTCGTTGTTGGGGATAAAGAAAAAGACGCGAATACCGTGGCTGTGCGAGCCCGAGGCAATGTCGATCTGGGCGTGATGTCCGTCGATGCACTCGTGGAACGTCTGGTAGGCGAAGTCGCCGCCAAGACCAAGTAATCCCGGCTAAATTTCAATACGTTCAAAGGAAACAACATAGCTACTGACAAGAATAATCGCATCAATGGCGAGATCACCCATCCCGAAATGCGTTTGAACGGCGTAGAGAACGAGCCATTGGGCATCGTTAGTCTCGCCGACGCGTTCCGCATGGCCGAAGAACTGAACGTCGACCTGGTCGAGATCGCGCCAAACGCGGTCCCGCCGGTCTGCCGCCTGATGGACTACGGCAAGTTCAAGTATTCGGAGCAAAAAAAGGCGCATGAGGCGAAGCTCAAGCAGAAGATTATCCAGGTCAAGGAAGTCAAATTCCGTCCGGGTACCGATGATGGCGACTACAACATCAAGTTGCGTAACCTCATCAAGTTCCTGGAAGAAGGCGACAAAGCCAAGATCACGCTGCGCTTCCGCGGTCGTGAAATGGCCCACCAGGATATCGGTATGCGTGTGCTCGAGCGTCTGCGCACGGATCTCGATGCAGTCGGTCAGGTGGAGCAGTTCCCGAAACTCGAAGGTCGCCAGATGATCATGGTGGTCGCGCCGAGGAAGAAGAAGTAATTCTTCGCCGGGAGCATCCAGAGCCGGGTCCGCGTTACAGACGTCGTCTGTAGCCCGGCCCGGCTTTATTGCGCCCGTACGCCTGGTGTTGCCCACTGCCTGTCTTTCTTGCAGTCAGCTATCCAAGCGTGAATAAGCTGTGCTACAATCTTCGATTCCTGTTTGCGACAAGCAGGTTGTAGCAGACTCTGAGTCTGCTGCAAAACAAGTGAAAGTAGGCATCTAAGAGCAGCGTCGCTGCCACCTGCAATCCTGTTACATATGAGACTGTCCGCGAGGGCAGATGACTATGCCAAAAATGAAAACCAAAAGCAGCGCGAAGAAACGTTTTCGCGTGCGTCCAGGTGGTACTGTGAAATCGGGTATGGCGTTCAAGCGTCACATCCTGACCAAGAAGACCACCAAGAACAAGCGCCAACTGCGCGGCACCCGCAACATCAATGCAGCAGACGTCACGTCCGTCTACCGCATGATGCCATCTGCTTAATCTCACACTAAGGAGCTACTATGCCTAGAGTTAAACGTGGGGTTACAGCACGTGCCCGTCATAAGAAGGTTCTTGACCTTGCCAAAGGTTACCGCGGTCGTCGCAGCAAGGTATATCGTGTTGCCAAGCAAGCAGTCATGCGCGCTGGCCAATACGCATACCGTGACCGTCGCAACAAGAAGCGCGTCTTCCGCGCACTGTGGATCACCCGTATCAACGCGGCATCGCGTTCGCACGGCATGACCTACAGCGTGTTCATGAACGGCCTGAAGAAGTCCGCAATTGAACTGGACCGTAAAGTCCTGGCCGACATGGCAGTGCATGACAAGCCGGCATTCGCCGCGATTGTCAGCGCCGTCAAGGCCAAGCTGGCTGCTTGATTCGTTAAGCTGCTAAGCAAGTTGGTGCTGCGCCCCTCACCGGGCGTGGCGCACAAAGAAGCGGGGCAAGGTTCACACCTGTGCCCCGTTTTTGATTCTGGCGTCTCCCGCCAACGAAAAACAGGAAAAGAACAAGCATGAACCTGGAAGAACTCGTCGTCGCGGCCCGTGCCGATTTCGCGGAGGCGCCAGACGCCGCCGCGCTTGAAAATGCGAAAGCCAAATACCTGGGCAAGACCGGCCAGGTGACCGACCTGATGAAGGGTCTGGGCAAGCTCGATCCCGATGCGCGCAAGGCGCAGGGCGCCCTGATCAATGCCGCCAAAGAACAAATCGAACAGGCATTGACCGCGCGCCGCGAGGCGCTCGCCGAAGCGCAGCTGCAGGCACGTCTTTCCATGGAAGCCATCGACGTGACGCTGCCCGGCCGTGGCCGCTCGAAGGGTGGCATCCACCCGGTGATGCGCACCTGGGAGCGCGTCGAGCAGATCTTCCGCTCCATCGGTTTCGACGTGGCCGACGGGCCCGAGATCGAAAACGACTGGACCAATTTCACGGCACTGAACAGCCCCGAAAACCACCCGGCCCGTTCGATGCAGGACACCTTCTACATCGACGGCAACGACAGCACCGGCAAGCCGCTGCTGCTGCGCACGCACACGAGCCCGATGCAGGTGCGCTATGCCCGCACGCACACGCCGCCGATCAAGGTCATCGCACCGGGTCGCACCTACCGCGTCGACAGCGACGCGACCCACTCGCCGATGTTCCACCAGGTCGAAGGCCTGTGGATCGGCGAAAACATCAGCTTCGCCGACCTGAAGGGCGTGTACCTGAATTTCGTCCAGGCCTTCTTCGAGACCGACGACCTGCAAGTGCGCTTCCGCCCGTCGTATTTCCCGTTCACCGAACCGTCGGCCGAGATCGACATCGCATTCGGCTCCGGTCCGCTCAAGGGCCGCTGGCTCGAAGTCTCGGGCGCCGGCCAGGTGCACCCGACGGTGGTGCGCAACTTCGGGCTCGACCCGGAAAAATTCATCGGCTTCGCGTTCGGCTCCGGCCTCGAGCGCCTGACGATGCTGCGGTATGGAATCAGCGATTTGCGCCTGTTCTACGAAGGCGACCTGCGCTTCCTGAAGCAGTTCAATTAATTCGACGCTGAGGCACAAAGATTATGCAATTCTCCGAAAACTGGCTCCGCTCGATCGTCAATCCGCAGATCGACTCCGGCGCGCTGTCGCACCTGCTTACCATGTCGGGCCTTGAAGTGGAAGAGGTCGAAGCGGTTGCGCCACCATTCTCGAACGTCGTCGTGGCCGAGGTCAAGGAAGTGGTCAAGCACCCGAACGCCGACCGCCTGAACGTGTGCCAGGTCGATGTCGGCACCGGCACCTTGCTTAACATCGTGTGCGGTGCGCCGAACGTGCGCGCCGGCATGAAAGCCATCTGCGCGAAAGCCGGCGCCGTGCTGCCGCCAGGCGCCGATGGCAAGCCGTTTGAAATCAAGGTTGGCCAGCTGCGCGGCGTCGAGTCGCAGGGCATGATGTGCTCGAGTAAAGAACTGGGCATCTCCGAAGAAAGCAATGGCTTGATGGAACTGCCGGCCGACGCGCCGGTGGGTCAGAGCATTCGCGACTACCTGGGCCTGGACGACCTGAAGTTCACGATCAAGCTCACGCCGAACAAGGCCGATTGCCTGTCCGTGCTGGGTGTGGCGCGCGAAGTGGCAGCGCTGACCGGTGCACCTTTGATGCTCAAGCCGACCCGTACGGTGGCCGTCAACAGCGACGAGATCCTGCCTGTGAAAGTGTCGGCGCCGGACCTGTGCGGCCGTTTCGCCGGCCGCGTGATCCGCGGCCTGAATGCGCGCGCGGCTACGCCAGAGTGGATGAAGCGCCGCCTGGAACGCAGCGGTCAGCGCTCGGTGTCGGCACTGGTCGACATCTCCAATTACGTGATGCTCGAAGTCGGCCGTCCGTCGCACGTGTTCGACCTGGCCAAGATCCACGGCAGCCTGGACGTGCGCTGGGGCAAGACTGGCGAATCGCTCAAGCTTTTGAATGGCAACACGGTTGCCGTCGACGAATGGGTCGGCGTGATCGCCGATGAACAGCAGATCGAATCGCTGGCCGGCATCATGGGCGGCGACTCCACCGCCGTATCGCTCGACACCACCGATATCTATCTGGAAGCGGCATTCTGGTGGCCGAACGCCATCCAGGGCCGTGCCCGCCGCTTCAATTTCTCGACCGATGCCGCGCACCGCTTCGAGCGTGGCGTCGACTATGCGACCGTGCCCGAGCATCTCGAACGCATCACGGCGCTCCTGATCGACATCTGCGGCACGCCCGACAGCAAGGTCGGCCCGATCGACGACCAGATCGTCAACCTGCCAGTGCGCACGCCCGTGGTGCTGCGCACGGCGCGCGCTGCGCAAGTCATCGGCGTGCCGTTGACAGATGCCGTGATCGCCGACATCTTCACGCGCCTGCATTTGGGCTTCGTGCAAGAAGAAGGCGTGTTCCATGTGACGGCGCCGACCTACCGCTTCGACATCGAGATCGAGGAAGACCTGATCGAAGAAGTCGCGCGCGTCTATGGCTTCGAGAACATCCCGACCCGGCCGCCCACGGCGCCGAGCGCGATGCTGATCGAGCCGGAAAATACCCGCTCGCTGTTTGCGATCCGCCACCAGCTGGCCGACCTGGGTTTCCAGGAAGTGGTGAACATGAGCTTTGTCGAAAGCACGTGGGAGCAGGATTTCGCCGGTAACCTCGAGCCGATCCGCCTGCAGAACCCGATCGCCAGCCAGCTCAGCGTGATGCGTTCGTCGCTGATCGGCAGCCTGGTCGCCAACGTGCGCTACAACATCAACCGCAAGGCGGGCCGCGTGCGCGCGTTCGAAGTCGGCGGCGTGTTCAAGCGCAACGCATCGATCATGGATGGCCCGCTGACGGTGGCCGGTTACGACCAGCCAAAGCGCGTCGCCGCGATTGCCTACGGCCCGGCGCTCGACGAGCAGTGGGATGTCGCCACGCGCGCCGTCGACTTCTTCGACCTGAAGGCCGATCTCGAAGCATTGTTCGCACCGCGTCAGCTGCGTTTCTCGACTGCGGAACACCCGGCGCTGCACCCGGGCCGCTCGGCCAACGTCATGCTCGACGACCAGCAGATCGGCGTGATCGGCGAGCTGCACCCGCGCTGGCTGCAAAAGTATGATCTGCCGCAAGCACCGGTTGTGTTCGAAGTCGATGCTGAAGCATTGCGCGGTCGTATCGTGCCCGTGTATGCGGAGATTTCCAAGTTCCCGGGCGCCACCCGAGACCTGGCGCTGGTGGTGAAACAGGACGTGCCGGCCCAATCCGTACTGGATGCATTTACTGCTGAAATCGCAGTAAATCCTATGGGAAAGATCGTGCAAGCCGTTGTTTTGTTTGATGAATATCGCGGCAAGGGTCTGGAAGCGGATGAAAAAAGCCTTGCTTTCCGCTTTAGCTTGCAAGATACTCAATCGACACTGCAGGACGATGCGGTCGACGCCATCATGGCGGCGGTGCTCGCCACTGCTTCAACCAAACTGAACGCGAAGCTGCGTGCATAATATGCATTTCCAGGCTGACAGCACACGGCTCCCAAGCCGTGTTGCTGTCGCCGCGGCATCGTTTGACTTACGGGCAGGGCCTCAAAATTAACAATAACGACGTTGATTCGACCGTGTTCCAGGAAGCCCTCGTGGCCGACCTGGATCGTGCAATGCTGGTGGCGCGCGTGCGTAAAGAGGCAGAGCAGTCATTGCCCACGCTCACCAAGGCCGAGCTGGCCGAACTGCTGTTCGAGCAGGTCGGGCTGAACAAGCGCGAAGCCAAAGACATGGTCGAGACCTTCTTCGACGAGATCCGCAATGCACTCGAGCGCGGCGAAGCCGTCAAGCTGTCGGGCTTTGGCAATTTCCAGTTGCGCGACAAGCCGCAGCGGCCCGGCCGCAATCCGAAAACCGGGGAAGAAATTCCCATTACGGCACGCCGCGTCGTGACGTTCCACGCCAGCCAGAAGCTCAAGGCCATGGTGGAAGAAGCCGGGCCAGGCAATTCGGGCTCGGGTTCGATGGCGCGCGCAGCCTGATAGACGATGAACGACCGACCAAACAAGACCGAACTGACCGTGCTGCCACCCATTCCGGCCAAACGTTATTTCACGATTGGGGAAGTCAGTGAGCTGTGCGGTGTCAAACCCCATGTGTTGCGCTACTGGGAGCAGGAATTCACCCAGCTCAAGCCCGTCAAGCGTCGTGGCAACCGCCGCTATTACCAGCACCACGAGGTCCTGCTGATCCGGCGTATCCGCGAATTGCTGTACGAGCAGGGCTTTACCATCAGCGGCGCGCGCAACCGGCTCGACCATCGCGCCACCGTAGTGGCCGAGCTCGATGAAGAGCGCCTGCGCGACACCTCACCGGCGATTGATGGCGATAAATTGCGCGCCGGCTTGCTGGATATCCTCGATCTGCTCAAGCACGGGTCGCAACCAGCGCCTTAGTGCAGGCCAGCATCTCACGCCAGCGGCAAGATTACCGTACCAGATTGCGCCAATTCGTTGAGCGATTTTGCAGGCAGCGGGTCGTCGCCGGGTCAAGCACGGCGTTTGATCACTCATGCATTCGTACCGCTGTTGAAGGCAGGCCGCGGAGTGTTAAAATGTCACTCGCGCGATGCTGAATGACACGCATCAACCGGGCGGAGCAGATCCGGCACTTTCCTGCGCAAGGAAAATTTAAGGGAAGACAATGATACGCGTTGCCATTTGTGACGATCACCAGATAGTACGAGCAGGTTTCAAGCAGATTTTTTCGTCGTCGGGCGACTTTGAAGTCGTGGCCGAAGGCGCTACGGGCCGTGAGGCGCTGGACATCGCGCGCCGCGAGATTTGCGACGTGCTGCTGCTCGATATCGCCATGCCGGATCAAAGCGGCATCGATATCCTGCGCACGATCCGCCAGGGCCAGCCCAATCTGCCCGTGCTGATTCTGTCGGGTTATCCGGCGCAGCAATACGCGCTGAACCTGTTCAAGATGGGCGCGAATGGTTACCTGAACAAGGAATGCGAAGCAGACGAGCTTAAGACGGCCGTGCGCACCGTGTTCCAGGGCCGGCGTTACGTCTCGTCGACGGTCGGCGAATTGCTGGCCCAGAGTTTTGACCGCGATCCGAACACGGCGCTGCACACCGAGCTGTCCGATCGCGAATTCCAGGTATTCCTGCGCTTGGCGAAGGGCGCAACCGTGTCCGATATCGGCAATGCGCTGTCGCTGTCGATCAAGACCGTGTCGACCTACCGCACCCGCATCATGGAAAAAATGGGCCTGCAGTCCAACTCCGACCTGACGTATTACGCCATGAAGAACAACCTGCTCGACTAAGAGCGCGCTGTTGTTAACATCGGATTGGTCCCATAACGCGCTTCGGCGCGTTTTTTCATTGGGCGGTTGTCATCCGGAGTCAGCAGAATCTACCAGCATCAACTGCAACAAATAGTTACGTCGGGCCATTTTGCGGCGCAACAATACGTCCTTACAGGTAGAATGCGAGGCCGCGTTGTCAGCGTGAAAGGATGTCTGGATGTATTTTTCTACCACCCGGGGGGAGCGCCCGGCCCGTCGTCTTCCTCTTCACAAGTCGGTGCTGTGCCTCGTCTGCGTGGTGCTGCTTGTGGTCAATGGCATATTCTTGCTGCGCAATCTCGATGATTTGCGTGACGCGAATCTACTGCAGGCGCAGACCGCCCAGGTTTCCGACGAGCTGCAATACCTGAACCTCCTCGTCACGGATGCCGAATCCAGCCTGCGTGGCTATTTCCTGTCGAACGATCCGGTGTATCTGAGCCCGCTACGCGGCGCGCCGCAGCAGATCGATGCCCAGTTGCGCGCACTTGGCGTGCTGCTTGCCGATAATCCTTCTCAAACCCGTAATCTGGCGCAATTGCGCGCGCTGGTCCAGCGCAAGCTGGCCTTGCTGAACCAGTCTCTGGACGTATTCCGCCACGGTGGTCTGGATTCCATCGTCGCGAACGCTGCATTACCGGACGAGCGCGCGGAGATGGATGAAATCCGCCTGCAAGTGGTGATCATGGCCCGTGAACAGAACGAGTTGCTCAAGTCGCGCACTGCCGGGTTTTATCAGCAATACCGGCATGCGGCGCTGTTTGGCGTGAGCATTAATGTCGCGGCGATCATTATTCTGCTGCTCTTTTACAAGCTGGTGCAGCGCGCTTTTGGGGCGCGCCTGGATGCCGAGCATGCGTTGCAGCAGACGAACGACGGTCTCGAGCACATTGTCACGGAACGTACTGCGCAATTGTCCGTCCTGTCGCGCCACCTGATTCGCGTGTCGGAAGAAGAAAAATCACGGCTTGCGCGTGAACTGCACGACGAGATGGGCGCCAACCTGACGGCAATCGGCATCGATCTGGCTACCGTCATCGATCGCTTGCGTGAGAACGAACCGGATCTGGCGGATAAGCTCGGCCGTGCACGCCGCACGCTGGTCGACACCGTGCAGCTCAAGCGCCGCATCGTCGAAAACCTGCGCCCGAGCCTGCTCGACAATATGGGTTTGTCGGCGGCGCTGCAGAGTTACTGCGTCGATTACGCGCGCGTCACGTCGCTCGATTGCGATGCGCTGATCGATGCCGACGTCGATGAGGCTGCTCCGACACAGGCCATTGCCTTGTTCCGCATCACACAGGAAGCGCTTAATAACATCGCCAAGTATGCGAAGGCGCGCAATGTCATCGTGAATCTGACGCGCGAGCCAACTGGATGGGGTCTGGAGATTACCGACGATGGCATCGGGATCCCCGATGGCATGTTGACCGGAACAAAATCCCACGGATTGCTCGGCATGCGTGAGCGCGCCTTGCTATTGGGCGGGACATTGGTGGTGGAGCGGGGAGTGAATAACGTTGGAACGTGTGTTCGTGCCTTGATTCCGGCAGTGGCGCCGGGCGGCAATGAGGTGGCAGGCACCGTTTACACACCGCCGGCCCTGACGCAGAGTGCAGGGCCGGATTATCAGGATTCGCTGCCGCACAGGGCGGCGAATCCGGGTTGACTGCTTAGCGTGCGACGTCCGACAGCAGGCGGTCGTATTCCGACTTGGCGACCTTGTAGCATTCGCCAGCGTAGTCTTCCAGGCCAGCACGGTCGAGCACGGTGATGTTACCGCGACGGTACTGGATCAGGCCTTCGTCTTGCAGCTTGCCAGCAGCAGCAGTGATGCTTTCGCGGCGCACACCCAGCATGATCGAGATCAGTTCCTGGGTCACTTTCAGTTCGTTGCTTGCTGAACGATCCAGACGGTCGAGCAACCAGCGGCACAGCTTCTGTTCGATCGAGCTGTGACGGCCACCGACAGCGTTCTGTGCCATCTGGGCGAACAGAGCGTTGGTGTAGCGCATCAGCAGTTGTGGCAGGGCGCCGCCGCGGTTGAAGGCGTCACGCAGGTACTGGGTGCGCAGGCGATAACCGTAACCGGCGCTTTGCACGACAGCCGAGCAGGTAGCGCGCTCGCCCATGAACAGCGACACACCGACTGCACCTTCGTGGCCGACAACCGCGATTTCGGTCGTGGCGCCATCTTCCATCACATACAGCAGCGACACGATTGCCGTTGTCGGGAAATACACGTATTCCAGTTTGCTGCCATACTCGAACAGTTCTTTACCGAATGGCATCGCCACCAGTTCGAGGTGGTCGAACATTTCTTCGAGATCCATGCGTGGCAGTGCTGCCAGCAATTCATTTTGTTGGGTGCCGCTGTAGCTGACGATCGGTTTAGACTGGGACTTCATTGCCTCACTCGTGGCAGGGGTCTGGCTTTTTGCTTTTTGTGTGATACCAGCAAGTTGAGTGTTGTTCATTTTATGTCCTCTTAGGTCTATCGTGCGTCGGGTGCAAGTCAGAAGGCGTATGGTGCTTGCCTCGTTGCGATGTGTGTACTTTACGTGCACCGTCTGTTGGCGCACATAAGACATGTAGTCGCCCCGGTGTAGGTTGCAAGCATCATCACGTGTCAGCCCAGTCCTACTGGGGGAAATGCCTGTTTTGGCTCCAAAAGGCGTTGTATTTTGTTACGGAAACAAAAAATAACGCATAATTCGGGGTGCCGACGGTGATGTTCACCGTCCACAAAACAGGGTATTCCTACAAATGCTGCGCATTGAGCCGCGAATCGGACTACACACCGGGCTGCATATCTTGCTGGTTGAAGACGATGCCGTGCTTGCTGACGGTTTACTGCGCGCGCTCAATGCGCAGGCCATGAGTGTTCACCTCGTGCGCGATGGCCTCGCCGCTGACACCGCCTTGCAACGCACCGAGACCGTCCCCACATTCGACGTCGCCGTGCTGGACATCGGCTTGCCCGGCATCGATGGTTTTGAAGTCGTACGCCGCCTGCGCGCCCGCGGTGGTGCTATGCCCGTCCTGCTGCTGACGGCCCGCGACGCCGTCGAAGACCGCGTCCGCGGCCTCGAAACCGGCGCCGACGACTATCTGGTCAAACCCTTTGCCACTGCCGAACTGGTCGCCCGCATCCGCGCGCTGGCGCGCCGTCATGCACCGCCGTCATCCGTCCTGACCCTGGGCCGCCTGAGCCTGGACAGTGCCACCCGCCGCGCGCGCATCGGCGAAGGCGCCATCGAGCTATCCGTGCGCGAGTGGGGCGTGCTCGAATACCTGCTGCAGCACGCGGGGCGCGTCGTCTCCAAGCAGCAGATCCTCGACGCCATCCTGCCCTGGGGCGACGATGTCACGCTCAATGCCGTGGAAGTCTACGTATCGCGCCTGCGCCTGAAGCTCGATGGCGCCGACGTGGCGATCCGCACCATCCGCGGCTTCGGCTACCTGCTCGAAGCGACCGCATGATCCCGTCCGGCCAATGAACAGCATTCGCCTGCGCCTGCTGAAATGGCTGCTCGGGCCGATCCTGCTCGTCAATCTCGTGCTCGCTGCGCTCGTCGCGGGCCTGGCCTGGACACCGGCCCAGGTGGCCTTCGATGCCGGCCTCATGGATACGGCCACCGCGTTGGCGGGCCGCGTGGCCGCCGGTGGCGCAGCCAGCCTGCCGCCTGTGGCCCCGGCTGCCACGGGCGAGCGCGCCTGGTTCGCCGTGCGCGACGTGCAAGGGCGGCATCTTGAGGGGAGCAAAGCTTTTCCGGCACTGCGGCCGGGCGCGCCGGCGTACGACGCCGACGTCAATGGTGAGCCGGTGCGCGTCGTCGCGCTGGCCGTGGCCACGCCGACCGGCATCCGGCACGTCGGCGTGGCCCACACACTGCGCCAGCGCCTCGAGGTGCGCGCCGCGATCGTGCGCTCGCTCGTCGTGCTGGTTTCGCTCGGCACGCTGACGCTGGTTGGCGTCGTCTGGCTCTCGGTCGGCAATGGCTTGCGGCCGCTGGCGCGCATCCGCGCCGAGCTGGCCAGGCGAGGACCGGGCGACCTCGCGCCCATCCCTGGTGACGGCGTGCCGTATGAAATCGCACCGGTGGTCAGCGGTTTCAACGACCTGCTGGACAAAGTCGAGGCCGGCGCGCGTGCACAGCGCGACTTCCTGGCTGACATGGCGCACCAGCTCCGCACGCCGCTGGCTGGCGTGCAATTGCAGCTCGAATGGCTGCATGCCCGTCACGCGCAGGATGCCGACACCTTGCAATCACTTGCCATGATGGGCATGGCCAACGAGCGCATGATCCGCCAGGTGAATCAGTTGCTGGCGTTGGCGCGGGCAAGGGAAGGGCGCCCAAGTGACCATGTCGGCCCGCTCGACCTGGCGCTGCTGGTGCAGGAGTCGATCCAGTTCTTTGTCGACAAGGCAGCGCGCAAAGGGATCGACCTGGGCTTCGAGCTGGCGCCAGCGCCAGTGACGGGCGACGCTTTTCAATTGCGCGACTTGATCGACAACCTGGTCGACAATGCACTGCGCTATACGCCGGACGGCGGGCAGGTGACGATCGGTTGCGGGGTGGATGGCGGCGTGGCGCAGTTTTCCGTGATCGATTCCGGCCCCGGCATTCCCGCCGCCCGGCGCGCCGCCGTGTTCGAGCGCTTCGTGCGGCTTGATGACAAATCCACCGGCAGCGGCCTGGGGCTGGCGATCGTGCGCGACATTGCGCGCGCTCATGGCGCCGACGTGACGATCGGCGAGGCAGCAGGCGGCGGCACGCACGTCGTTGTGCGTTTTGGCGCGTCAAAATCCCCTGGCTGACAACCTGTCCATCGGCCGCTGCACACACGCGAATCCCTGAATAATGTGGTTGCGTCAAGCAGCAGCGCCTTTTTGCGCGGTTGTCAGGGATTTGTCAGCATTCCCTCAGGGAAATGACAGCTACATGATTTATGATTCCACCTGGAAATATGCCGCGCGACAAACGTAGCCCGGCCGTCAGCGCCCAGCGTCCAGGAGAATTACATGCAGCAACGTCAATCCGGTTTCACGCTCGTCGAGCTCATGGTCGTCGTGGCCATCATCGGCATCCTGAGCGCAATTGCCTTACCTTCTTACAATAGCTACATTCTGCGTGCCCGCCTGGCCGAAGCCCATGGCGACCTGGCGGCAACCCAGCCACGCCTCGAGCAGTACTGGTCCAACGAACGCACGTACGCTGGCTTCGCGGGCAAGCCCGTCGACACCAAGAACTTCACCTACACCTTGACGAGCGCCACTGCGAGTAGCTATGTGCTGACGGCAACCGGCCGCGCCGGCGCCGCTGATTTCGTCTATACCATCAACCAGGCCGGCACCCGCGCCACCACCGGCGCACCGGCCGGCTGGACCAAGAAAACCACTTGCTGGGTCGACCGCAAGGATGGCGCATGCACCCAGTAAGCCCATGCCCGCGCGCTGCAGGCGGCTTCACGCTGATCGAGTCGATGGTCGGCCTGGTCGTGCTGGGCATCCTGCTGGCCGTGGGCGTGCCGCAAATGACGGGCTGGCTGGCCGGTACGCGCGCCACCGGGGCGGCGCAGTTCTATGCCGATGGTTTCGCGCAGGCGCGCAACCTCGCCATGACGCACAACAGCCAGAGCCGGCTGGTGTTTGCTCCCGGCGCCAATGGCCAGCCAGGCTGGCAGATCGATGTGTGCCTGCGCACCAGCGACAACCCTTGCACGGACGGCAGCAACGACTGGTCGACCGCCACCGCGGCGGCCAAGGGGGCGACCGGCCCGACGGCAGACTACCGCTCGCTCGTGCGCAGCGCCGACACGCTGCCCCCGACCACCATGCTGACCGTCACGCTCGATCCGGCCGACGATGACACCGTGTATTTCACGCCGCTGGGCTGGATCGATGCCGGCCAGCAGAATCAGGTGCGCCGCGTCGACCTCGCGCCAGCCGGCGCGCTGGTGGGCAAATTCAAGCCGTCGGCCGTCATGCTGACCCTGGGCGGCATGGCGGTCACCTGTGTGCCGGGCGCCGCCCCCGGCGATTCGCGCAGGTGCCCGCAATGATCCGCGCTGCAATGATTCGCCGTGCCGAACACGGCGTCGCGCTGCTCGAATCGCTGCTCGCCGTGATGATCCTGGGTATCGCCCTGGTCGGCACGCTGGGTCTGCAGGCGCGTTCCATCGCGGCCCTGTCGGATGCCGGGATGCGGGCCGAGGCAACCGTCGCTGCCAACGAGCTGCTGGGCATCATGTACAGCGACATGCCGCACGCCGCCGACTACGCGCTGGCCGCCGGTGGCACCCCGGGTGCGCGCCTGGCCGCCTGGCATGCGGCCGTGCAGGAGCGGATTCCCGGCGCCGGCGTCGTGGTGGGCGTGGTCACCAATGCGGCGGTCGGCCGCACCGAAGTGAATATCGCGATCGGCTGGCAGCGCACTAGCGACAGCCAGCGCAATACCCATCGCATCAAATCCTACCTGACGGCATCGAAACCATGAGCGCCCCGTCTCCATTCCCGTCCATTGCCCGTGCCGGTGGCTTTTCGCTCGTCGAACTGATGGTCAGTGTCGTCATCGGCCTGCTGGCGGTGCTGTTTGCCACCCGGATCATGACCGATAGCGAGCGCAACAAGGACGCCGCGCTGGGCGGCTCCGACTCGATGCAGAACGGCATGCTGGCAATGTTCCAGATCAGCAGCGACGCCGAGCAGGCCGGGTTCGGCCTGAACGATCCGTTGATCACCGGCTGCAACACGATGTTCGCCGACAGCCAGGGCTACGAGCTGGCGCCGGCCAAGCGCGGCGCGGCCACGATCCGGCCGCTGGCTGCCGCCGTGATCGAGCCGGGCGGCACGGGCCCGGACCGCCTGACGCTGTACGCAGGCGGCGCCCCTGGCGGCACGTCGACGATGCGCGTGATAAAGAACTACATCGGCGGCACCAGCGTCGAGGTCGATCGCGATCCATGGGGTTACTTCACGCTGGGTGACGTGATCGTCGTCGCGCCCGAGAACATCGGGGCCGATTGCGCCCTGGCGCAGATATCGAAGGTTCCCGACAAGCCCGAACTCTCCTTCGGCACGACCAGCCAGCGCTTCAACCGCGGCGCGCTGGGTGCGAACTACACGGGCAATACGACCCGCCTGTTCAATCTCGGCTCCGGCGCGCGCCTGGCGTTTCATACCTGGTCGGTCGAGGATGGCTACCTGCGCCTGCGCGCCACCGACATGGCCAATGCGGCCAAGACTGCGCAGGCGGTCACGGGCAACATCGTCTCGCTCAAGGCACAGTACGGTTTCGACCGGCGCCTTGGTGCCGCCTTCGCACTGGAGAAGGGCACCGCCATCAGCGCCTGGTCGTCCACCATGATCGATGCCGACGGCGATGGCGTGACCGGCAGCCCCGGCGACTACGGCCGCATCGTGGCGCTGCGCATCGCCGTGGTAGCGCGTAGTAAAAACCCCGAGCGGCCGGCCGCTGACGGCACGTGCAGCGCCACGACCACGGCGCCGACGCTGTTCGCGCGCGCGCAGCCGAGCGAGGCCACGGCGCAGGAAGTGGAGATCGACCTGGCGGTAACGAACGATCCAATCGACTGGAAATGCTATCGCTACCGCGTCTTCGACACCATTGTCCCGCTGAGGAATGCCGGATGGAGGCCATGATGGCGCAGCGTCCGCACCCATTGGTCCTGGCAGCCCAGCGCGGCATTGCGCTGCCGGTCATGCTGATCATGATGCTGGTAATGCTGGTGACGAGCATCTATCTGCTCAAGTCGAGCAACAGCACGACGCTCAGCGCATCGAGCCTCGCCTACGACGCCACGCTCAGCCGCGCCGCCGATTTCGGGCTGCACAAGGGCTTCGAGTGGATCGACCAGAAAGCCAAGAGCGACAAGGGCGCGCTGACGGCGCACCAGCCGGCAGAGGGTTACCGCGCCACCATGGCGCCAAACCTGTCGACCCGTGAAGAAGAATTCTGGAGCGACAGCAAGAAGGTCACGGATTCGGGCGGCACCGAGGTGGAATACGTGATCCACCGCCTGTGCAAGAGCACCGGCACGTTCGACGACAAGAACGCCTGCGTGCAGACCGCCGCCAACACGGCCGGCCTGGGCAACGCGACCGCCATCGGCGAGAGCATCCGCACCGATGGCGTCGTGTACGCCGCCAGCCCGCAGCTGCACTATGTGATTACCGCCCGCATCCACGGCGCACGCGGCGGTACCGTGGTGAACCAGATGGTAGTACTGATCGGCGTCTGATGGCGCCGTACAAACGAACGGATTGCCCATGAACTTCTTGACGACCCTCACACGTGCCGCCGGCCGCATTGGCCCGCTGACACAGTTGGCACACCTGGTATTGCTGGCGCTGGTTGTAAGCGCGCCATCGGCGCAGGCAGAGCCCACCGCCATCGCCCAGCTGCCACTGCTCAATATCAGCGGCAGCGGCACCGTCAAGCCAAACCTGATGCTGCTGTACGATAACTCGGGGTCGATGAATTTCAATTACACGCCCGATTACATCAACGTCACCGACACCTGCCGCGCCGGTACCACGATGTCGGCCGGCACGCGCGCCTGCAAGATCGGCGATCCGCCATTTGCCAGTGCCGGCTTCAACCGCCAGTATTACGATCCGGCGGTGCGGTATGTCCCGCCGGTCAAGGCCGACGGCACGTCCTATCCCGATCTCGACGCCGGGCGCACGGGCGACTGGAAGCGCGTGCCGACCGATGTGTATGGCGTCAACAAGGCCGACTTTTTGGGCAATACGGCGGACTCCAGCAATCTGGTGGACGGCTACTACGATATCGAATGGTGCGACGCCAACCTGAACAATTGCGTGCGCAACACGGGCGGCTATGCCTACCCAACCAATGCCCGCTATCGTGCGCGCTATGTCTACAGCACCCCGTACTACTACACCAACAATGTCGCCGAATACTGCACCAATACCAACCTGACCGATTGCCGCGCCGCGACCGCCAACGGCACGTCGCCGGCAACTGGCTACACCGTCGCTGCGCGCGTGCGCTGGTGTGACTCGAGAGCATTGACCAATTGCCAGGCCAAGTTTGTCGGCAATTTCAAGTATCCGCGTTTCGGCGCCGAGAATGTGGTGGCGCCGTGGTACGGCACGATCAGCATCGGCGCGTCCAGTACCGCCAGCACGCGCACGATCGCTGCGGTGACCGCCGTCGGTCCGCTGGGCACGCAGGTCATCACCAATGCCGCCGTGACTGCCGCCGCCGGCACCAACACTGCCGACAAGCAGGCCGCCCTGGCCCAGGCGCTGGCCGTGTCGATCAATACCAGGGTCGGCGACGCCGACAGTTACTTCGCCTGCGTGCGCTCCCCGAGGAACGGCGCGGTCCCGAGCTGCAGCAGCCTGGGCGTGGCCCTCGGCGCCGACAATGTGGTGGGTGTCGTGCCGGTCGCGTGCCCTGCGGGTTCGACGACCAAGTCGCTCAGCGTGTGCAGCCTGGTGTCCGACAACAGCCGCGCCGGCACCGGCCTGATGGTCTCGAGCGGCACGGGCTCGACCGCCTTGCTGCGCGTGGGCGGCACCACCAACAACAGCACCATCAACCGCGACCGGCAAGTGATGAGCCGCCTGAACTTTGCCGGCAGCGGCATGCTGGGTGGCGACATCACCTTCAGCCGCAGCACGGGCGCGAGTGGCGTCGTGGCGGCACTGCGAGCGCGTATCGGCACCCGGGGCAATGTGACCGCGTATGTCGGCGGTAACCCGAATTCGCCGCCGGTCTGTGCAAGCGAACCCAACACGACGCTGTGCCTGGTGGACAGCTCCGGCCAGGCCGAAGGGCTGGGCATCGACTTCACCATCCCGAGCAATAACACCTACGGCAACCGCACCTGGCTGACGATGGGCGCTGTCAACGCGGTCTCGGACATCGTGCCGACGTCGGCCACCGGCCTGGGTGGCTCGGTGTTCGTGCGCACCGACATCGTTCCGGGCCGCACCATCTACCCGCGCGCCAGCGGCCGCACCGATTGCACGGGCGGCTCCTGCAGCTATGCCGAGGAGATGACCAACTTCGCCAACTGGTATGGCTACTACCGCACACGCAACCAGATGATGAAGACGGCCGTCGGCCAGGCGTTTTCGCCCGTCACCGACAAGTACAACGTCGGGCTGGTCGCGTTGTCGGTCGCTGCAGTCGAAGGCGCCATGAACAAGCCCAAGCCGTTTGCCGGCGCTGACCGCAACAGCTGGTACGACGCGCTGTATGCGATGGATACGGATGGCTCGACCCCGGTGCGCCAGGCCCTGCACGCGATCGGCAAGATGTACGCCAACCAGAGTCCCTACAACTACAGGGCGGGCGAAGAAGTCGTGAAGTACCCGTGCCAGCAGAACTTCACGTTCATCACTACCGATGGCTACTGGAATGGCAAGGCGCCGGTGGGGGTGGCCAGCAGCGACGAAGTCAACAATCCGGCGCGCTTCTGCCTGCAATCGAAGGGCTGCGTCGATCCGCGCGACCAGGGCAAGCCGTCGCTGGCCGACATCGCGCTGTACTGGTACAACGGCGGCTCGGCCGACAAGACGGTGTCGCTGCGCCCTACGCTCGAGGACTACACCAAACCCGGCGCGGTGCCGGCCGGCACCGGCGAGAATAACCGCCTGCACATGCGCACCTACGCGCTCGGCCTGGGCGTGGACGGCATCATGAATTACGAGAAGGACTACGACACCAAGCCGGATCCGAACGGCGACTTTTACAAGCTGGTCAGCGGCGCGCTCAACTGCCCCTGGAACAACAAGGGCCGCTATGTCTGGCCCGATCCGGTCGTCGACGAAGACAGCGGCTCGGCCGCCCTGCAGTCGCGCGTGGACGATCTGTGGCATGCCGCGATCAATGGCCATGGCAAGTACTTCTCGGCGTCCGATCCGATGCAGGTGGTGGAAGGGCTGCGCACGGCCCTGTCGAACATCGAAGTCAAGACCGGCGCAGCAGCGGCGGCAGCCACCTCGACCCCGAACATCTCGCAAAGCGACAACGACATCTTCTCGGCGACGTTCACCACCGTGCACTGGTACGGGCGCCTGTCCAAGCGCAAGGTCAATATCGTCACCGGCGACGTCGAGCCGACCGAGGACTGGAATACCTCGAGCCTGCTCGGCAAGCAGGTCGATGTGGGTGACGATGGCCTGGACGGCCGCTCGATCTACATGCTCAAGGATGGCGCGCTGGCCACGTTCAGCTACGACACGATGGACACGGGCACGCGCGCCTGGTTCGACAACAAGTGCAATGCGCTGACGCAGTGCGCAAATATGTCGGTGGCCAACCGCGCGCTGGTCAACGATGGCCGCAATATCGTCAACTGGCTGCGCGGTCGCCAGCAGTACGCCAACGACAACGTCCTGCGCGCGTTCTCGCGCCAGGAAGTAAGCACCGACAAGACGACGATCCCGATCGTGCTGGGCGATATCGCCTCGTCCAAGCCGGCGTACCTGCGCGAGCCACGCCGCAATTTCGACCGGCCCGGCTATGGCGCCTTCAAGGCCACCCATGCAGGCCGCAAGGCGACCGTGTTCGCTGCCGCCAACGACGGCATGCTGCACGCGTTCGACGCCAACACCGGCGAAGAGTTGTGGGCGTACGTCCCGCGCATCACGATGAAGAAACTGCACCAGCTGGCCAGCACCACCTACGGCACCAACCACATCTTCTCGGTCGACGGCTCGCCCGAGATTGCGGATGTCCAGGTCGGCACCGAATGGAAGTCGGTGCTGGTGGCGGGGCTGAACGCGGGCGGGCGCGGTTACTACGCGCTCGACGTCACCGACCCGGCCGCGCCGAAAGCGCTGTGGGAACTGTGCGCCGACGCCACTGCCTGCGCCGGCAACGTCGACACGCGCCTGGGCCTCACGTTCGGCAACCCGCAGTTCGGTACCATCGTCGACAGCGCCGGCGCGGAGAAATGGGTCGTGTTCCTGACCTCGGGCTACAACAATATCCCGGGTGTCGACGGCGTCGATGGGGGCGACGGCAAGGGCTATCTGCTGGTGGTGGACGTTGCCACCGGCAAGGTGATCGAATCGCGCTCGGCGACGACCGGCGTGGGCACTGTCGCCACGCCGTCGGGCCTGGCCAAGATCTCGGCGATCACGAATGACCCGAACAACGATCCGCGGGTGACGTATGTGTACGGCGGCGACAATACCGGCAAGATGTGGCGCTTTGACTTTACCGGTACCGGCGCGCCGGCGCGCGTGCTGATGGGCGACGCCGGCGTGAGCCAGCCGGTCACCACCCGCCCTGAGGTCACGCTGTGCCGGGTCGACACCACGGTCGACAACAAGACCGTCGCGTCGGCGCAGCGCGTGGTGCTGTTCGGCACCGGCCGCCTGCTCGACCTGGTCGACGTGACCAGCACCGAGGTGCAGAGCGCCTATCTGCTCAAGGATGACGGCGAGGGCATCAGCACGGCGGCCTGGCGCCAGTCTTCGGCCATGGTCAAGCGCACGCTGGCGCGCGTGGACGGCGACGACACGGGCAATGCGCCCTACACGATCGCCGGCGACGACGTGAACCTGGCCAGCAAGAAGGGCTGGTTCACCGACTTCAACCTCAATACCGGCGAGCGCGTCAACCTTGACCCGCAAGTGGTGGCCGGCACCATCAACGTGGTGACCAACTTGCCAAGCTCGTCGACCGACTGCAAGGTCGGTGGCACCAGCAATATCTACCAGCTCAATGTCTGCACCGGCCGCGCGGCCTCGCCGGACGGGCTGGCCGGGTATCCGCTGGCCAGTTCGGCTGCGGTGGGCTTCATCGTGATCCGCCTGCCATCGGGCGCGCTCAAGACGATCACCACCACCGCCGACGGCACCATGGTGACCGGCAAATTCCCGCCATCGGAAACGATCGAAGCACACCGCGCCGGCTGGCGCCGCGTGCGCGACTGAGCGGTAACATCGGGAGCAAAGAGAGTTCACACGGCGCCTTGCGAAAACGGTAAAATCGAGGGTTTTCGACAAGGGCCGTTTGAAGGGCTCGACTATGGCCAACGATACCGACACCTCCGCCGCGCAGGACACGCCTGACGCGCGCGATGACAGCACCACCACTACCACCAACTCGGCCGCACAGGCCGGCGTGATCGCGCGCGAAGTGGGGCGGCGCCGCACCTTCGGCATCATCTCCCACCCGGATGCCGGTAAAACCACGCTGACCGAAAAGCTGCTGCTGTTCTCGGGCGCCATCCAGCTGGCCGGTACCGTCAAGGGCCGCAAGAGCGGGCGCCATGCGACGTCCGACTGGATGGACATCGAAAAGCAGCGCGGCATTTCGGTTGCCTCGTCGGTGATGCAGTTCGATTTCCGCGACCACGTCATCAACCTGCTCGACACCCCCGGCCACCAGGACTTCTCGGAAGACACCTACCGCGTGCTGACGGCGGTCGACTCGGCCCTGATGGTGATCGATGCGGCCAAGGGCGTCGAAGCGCAGACGATCAAGCTGCTCGAGGTGTGCCGCATGCGCGCCACGCCGATCGTCACGTTCATGAACAAGATGGACCGCGAAACGCGCGATCCGCTCGAACTGCTCGACGAAGTCGAATCGGTGCTCAAGATCGAGTGCGCGCCGGTGACCTGGCCGATCGGCATGGGCAAGAACTTCCGCGGTGTGTACCACCTGCTGAAGGACGAGATCATGCTGTTCAAGGCCGGCGAAGAAAAAGCCGACGGCGCCTTCGAGATCGTCAAGGGCATCGACAACCCGCGCCTGGCCGAGATGTTCCCGCTCGAGATCGAGCAGCTCAAGATGGAAGTCGAGCTGGTGCACGGCGCCTCGCACGTGTTCGACCTGGAGCGCTTCCTGTCCGGCGTCCAGACCCCGGTGTTCTTCGGTTCGGCGATCAACAACTTCGGCGTGCGCGAAATCCTGTCGGCGCTGGTTGACTGGGCGCCTGCGCCGCGCGAGCGCGACGCCACGGTGCGCTCGGTCCTGCCAAGCGAAGTGCCGTTCTCCGGCTTCGTCTTCAAGATCCAGGCCAATATGGACCCGGCCCACCGCGACCGCATCGCTTTCCTGCGCGTGTGCTCGGGCCGCTTTGAAAAAGGCATGAAGGTCAAGCACCTGCGCCTGGGCCGCGACGTCAAGCTGTCGTCGGTTGTGACGTTCATGGCGTCGAGTCGCGAGCAGGTCGAAGAAGCCTTCGCCGGCGACATCATCGGCTTGCCGAACCACGGCAATATGCAGATCGGCGACAGCTTCACCGAAGGCGAAATGCTCAGCTTTACCGGCATTCCCTACTTCGCGCCAGAGCTGTTCCGCTCGGTGCGCATCCGTAATCCGCTCAAGATGAAGCAGTTGCACAAGGGCCTGCAGCAGCTGGGCGAAGAGGGCGCGGTGCAGGTCTTCAAGCCGGTGCTGGGCAGTGAGCTGATCCTGGGCGCGGTCGGCGTGCTGCAGTTCGAGGTGGTCGCCAGCCGCCTGCTCAACGAATACGGCGTCGATGCCGTGTTCGAAAGCGCCAGCATCAGCAGCGCGCGCTGGGTCTCGAGCGACGACAAGAAGGCGCTGGCCGACTTCGAAAACTCGCTCGGTCACAACGTGGCCTACGATGCGGCCGGCAATATGGCGTATCTGGCCACCTCGGGCGTCAACCTGCGCCTGACGCAGGAACGCTGGCCCAAGCTGACCTTCCACGCGACCCGCGAGCACGCGGTCAAGCTGGCCTGATTCAAGGCCGCCCGCGTCGTCCTGACGCGGGCTTTTTACTCCTGTAGTGTCGCGCTGGTGTCGATCGCAATCGATGCCAGCGTTTGCGTGCGCGAAGCGCCCAGCGCATCGGTCACGCGCAGCTGCACCGGCAGCCAGGCATGCTGCGGCGCCAGCCACAGTTCCAGCACGGGCGCACCCGGCTCGCCCAGGCGCACCAGCCGCACGGTGTCCAGCGGCCCGGCGGCCGTCGCGATCCGTTCCGGCCCTGTCACCTGGTAGCGCTCGATGCCGGCGCCGCCCGCGCCACCCACCCAGAATTCCAGCACGTCCTTGATCTGGCCTGCATCGCCCACGCCCATGCCCGCCAGTTGCAGCAAGACCGACGCCGTGTCCTGGCTTCCCGGCACGAGCGGGAAGGGCTGTCCCTGCGGCCCGGCGCCGATGGTGCTGCTGCCCCGGTCGAACACGGTGGTCAAAGCGCCAGCGCCCATCCCGGTCAATGCCCGCTGCGGCGCGATGCCGGCATCGTCGACCTGGCCTTCGCTGGAGATCGTACCCAGCACACCATCGAGTTCGACCGCATAGCGCGTGCCATCGCTGCGCCAGACCATGCGCGCCGAGCCGGCGTCCTGCGACGGCGCGTCCAGGCTGCTGCGCGTGACGACGGTGTAGTCGATGCGGCCGGACGGCGGTGGCTTGACGCGGTAGGTGCCCGGCATCTGGATGGGGGCAGCACTGCCGCCGCTGGCGGCCGGGAGCGCGCTCTCGCCAGCGTCGTTGGGCGGCGTGGCGGACGGCATCGCAACGGGGCCGCCATCGGCCATCGCGATGGGGGTGGCCGCCATGGGCGGCGCTGGCGAGGGAGGTTCCGGAGGTGCAGATGCGGCAGGTGTTTCGACCGCCCTGGACGGTGCATCCACGATGCCCCGTTCGGCCGAGGCCAGCCGCACCGTGAACTCCGGCATGCCGATAACGGCGGGGCGTTGCGTCAGGCGCGCGTCGATCCACGCGATCACTAGCGCGTGCAGCAGGAGCGACAGCACGCAGACCAGAAGCAGGCGCCGGTTCCGCTGCAGTGGAGCAATAAAGATCATGCCGCTAGTGTAGCGCGCGCTTTGCGCCATCACAAAGGCTGGCTTGTTCTGCGGCGTACATTCAAGAGTGCACTCAAGAAATATTACGCTCTCCAAGGGGATACCATGACGATGAGACCGCCGCGCCGCCCTTTCGTTCCACCTGCCACGACGGCGGCCTGACATGCTGGCCCGTCTTCGCATCGGTCCCAAGCTCCTGCTGGCCCCAGGCGCCGTCCTCGTGCTGCTGCTGGTGCTGTCCTGCGCGGCCTATGTCGCGCTGGCGCGTCAGAATGCATCGCTCGAATCGATCGTCGGCCAGCGCGCCGCCAGCCTGCGCGCCGCTGCCAGCCTGGGCACGCAATCGCACCAGGCGCATGCCGATATCTACCGTTACCTGAGCTGGATGGGGGGCAGCTTTCCGCCGGCCCGCACCGAGCCGCTGCGGCGCGACATCCTGGCGCAGCACGGGCGCATTGCGGTTGGCCTCACGACGCTGTCGGCCGGCCCGCTGACTGGCGCCGAGCTGCGCCACGTCGAGCAGGCCGCGCAGGCGCAGCGCCGCTATGCGCGCGCGGTGCGCGACGTCATCGAGCTCGCCCCACTGGACGGCTCGATCAGCGCCAACGCGATGCAGAAGGCCGAAGCCGCGTATGCGCTGGTCGACCAGCGCCTGGCGGGCCTGAGCGCGCTCGAAGACACGCTGGCGCGCCAGGCCGCCGCGGGTGCCAAGGCCGACTTTCGCATGGTCTCGCTGCTGATGCCGGCCGTGCTGGTGCTGGCGATCGGGCTGTCGCTGGCCATCACGTTCGCCGTGCGCCGGATCCTGCTCGGCGAGATCCGCGGCATCGGCATGGCCGCCAGCAGCCTGGCCAGCGGCAACTTCACGGTGCAGGAGCGTGACTACGGCAGCGATGAAATCGCCGACACCTCGCGCCTGCTCGATGCCAGCATCCGCAACCTGAATGGCATGCTGTGCACGGTGGCCGAGGCGGCGCGCACGATCGGCGCCGCGTCGCGCGACATCAAGCTCGGGAGCCTGAGCCTGGGCAGCCGCGCCGTGTACCGCGCCAGCGCGCTGGCCGACACCGAGGAGACGCTGCAGGCGCTGGCGGCAAACGTGCGCGACAACGTCGACGATGCCCGCGCCGCCAACCGCCTCGCCGCTGGCGCGGGCGATGTTGCGCAGGACGGCGGTGGTGTGGTCGAGCGGCTCGTCAACACACTGGACGCAAGCCGGCGCAGCGCGCAGCAGGTAATGGCGATCGTCGATGCGCTGGAGGTGGCGGCAGGCGAAACGGGCACGCGGGTGTTGAATGCGGCGCTGGACGCCTCGCGTGCGCCAATGAGCGCCACGGATCTGGCGGCGGTGGCCACCGAGGTGCGCGCACTGGCGCGACGGGTGGCCGCGGCCAGCCAGGAAATCCGCGCCGTGATCGCGCAGTCGGTGGCGCAGATCGACGGCGGCACGGCGTGGGCGCTGCACGCCGGCAGCAATATGCAGCGCATCGCCAGTTCGGTGCGCGATGTCGAACATCTGGTCGGGCGGATCGGCTCGACCGGCGATGGCCAGGCGAAGCAGTTGCAGGGCGTCAGTCAGGCGATCGTGCAGATGGACCAGGTCACACGCCAGAACTGCACGCTGGTCGAGGAAGCCGCCAGCGCCGCCTGCATGCTGCAGATGCAGGCGATTGCGCTGGCGCGCACCGTGGCCGGGTTCAGGCTGGAAGAAGGAGAGGGCAGCCACGGGGTGCCAGCGGCGACGTTGCCGGTACCGCCAGGCCCCAATGACAACAGCGGCGTCCCCGGCGAACCCACGCGCGAACGGCGTGGGTCAAACCGGGAACGCCGCCGTCATTCGGCATCGCATTTGCGGCTCGCATCGAGCCGCAAATGATGCCGCTGCCAGGGCAGGTCAGCGATTACTCGTAATCGCTGATCGGCGCGCAGCCGCAGAACAGGTTGCGGTCACCGTACACGTTGTCGGCACGGCCGACCGGTGGCCAGTACTTCTTCTTGCGCAGGCTCGCGACCGGGAACGCCGCCACTTCACGCGTGTAGCCGTGGACCCAGTCATCGCTCGTGACCACTTCGGCCGTGTGCGGCGCACCCTTGAGTGGATTGTCCATGCGGTCGTACTCGCCGCGCTCGACTTTGACGATCTCGGCGTGGATCGTGATCATCGCCTCGATGAAGCGGTCGATCTCGGCTTTCGATTCCGATTCGGTCGGCTCGATCATCAGGGTGCCCGGGACCGGGAAGCTCATGGTCGGCGCATGGAAACCGAAGTCCATCAGGCGCTTGGCCACGTCTTCGTTCGAGATGCCGGTCTTGTCCTGCAGCGGACGCAGGTCGATGATGCACTCGTGCGCCACCAGGCCGTCGTGGCCCGCGTACAGCACCGGGTAATGCGGCGCCAGGCGGCGTGCGATGTAGTTGGCGTTCAGGATCGCCACTTCGGTCGCTGCCGTCAGGCCATCCGCGCCCATCATCGCGATGTACATCCACGAAATCGGCAGGATCGAGGCCGAGCCGAAGGCGGCAGCGCTGACCGCGCCGATGCCTTGTTCGTCACGCACGTAGCCGGTCGAGAGCTGGTTGGGCAGGAATTTCGCCAGGTGCGCGCCGACGCCGATCGGGCCGACGCCCGGGCCGCCACCGCCGTGCGGGATGCAGAAGGTCTTGTGCAGGTTCAGGTGGCTGACGTCGCCGCCGAACGCGCCCGGCGAGGCCAGGCCCACCAGTGCATTCATGTTGGCGCCGTCGACGTACACCTGGCCGCCGTGCTGGTGCACGATCTCGCACAGTTCCTTGATGCCTTCTTCGAACACGCCGTGGGTCGACGGGTAGGTGACCATCACGCAGGCCAGATTCGCGCTGTGCTGCTCCGCCTTGGCTTTCAGGTCGGCCAGGTCGACGTTACCGTTTTCATCGCAGGCGGTGACGACGACCTTCATGCCGACCATGCTGGCCGACGCCGGATTCGTGCCGTGGGCCGACGACGGGATCAGGCAGATGTTGCGGTGGCCTTCGCCACGCGCCTGGTGGTACTTCTGGATCACCAGCAAACCGGCGTATTCGCCCTGCGAGCCGGCATTCGGCTGCAGCGAGATCGCGGCGTAACCGGTGGCGGCGCACAGCATCGCTTCCAGCTGCGTGATCATTTCACGGTAGCCGACGGTCTGGTCGTTCGGCGCCAGCGGGTGGATGTTCGAGAACTCGGGCCAGGTGACCGGCACCATCTCGGACGTTGCATTGAGCTTCATCGTGCACGAACCGAGCGGGATCATCGTGCGGTCCAGCGCCAGGTCCTTGTCGGCCAGTGCGCGCAGGTAGCGCAGCATTTCGTGCTCGGCGTGGTAGCGGTTGAAGGTCGGGTGGGTCAGGTAGGCGCTGGTGCGGGCCAGGGCCGTCGGCAGGGCGTCAACAGCGGCGGCGTCCAGCGCGTCCAGGTCAACTGACTTGCCGTCGCCGAAGATCGCCATCAGCGTGGCCAGGTCGTCGCGCGTGACGGTTTCGTCCAGCGCGATGCCCACTTGCGTGGCGTCGATCTGGCGCAGGTTGATGCCGTGCTCAGTGGCGGCGGCGTGGATCGCGCCGGCATCCTTGACGCGCACGGTCAGCGTGTCGAAGTAGGTCTGGTTGACCAGCTCGAAGCCCAGTTGCTGCAGGCCGGCGGCCAGGATCGCGGTCTGGCGGTGCACGCGGCGGGCAATGCGCTCGAGACCCTGCGGGCCGTGGTAGACCGTGTACATGCCGGCCATCACGGCCAGCAGCACTTGCGCGGTGCAGATGTTCGATGTCGCTTTTTCACGGCGGATATGCTGTTCGCGCGTCTGCAGCGCCAGGCGGTAGGCCTGGTTGCCCTGCGCGTCGATCGTCACGCCGACCAGACGGCCCGACATGCTGCGCTTGAATTCGTCGCGCGTGGCCAGGTAGCCGGCGTGCGGACCGCCGAAACCGAGCGGCACGCCGAAGCGCTGGCTGTTACCGACGACGACGTCCGCGCCCCATTCGCCCGGCGGCGTGAGCAGGGTGAGGGCCAGCAGGTCGGCGGCCACGATCACCATGCTGCCGGCAGCGTGCAGTTTCTCGACGGCGGCGCGGTAGTCGCGCACTTCGCCATTCACGCCCGGGTATTGCAGCAGCACGCCGAAGCAGGTTTCGTCCAGCGACTCGATGTCGGCCGCAGCGATGGTGCGCACTTCAACGCCGATCGGCAGCGCGCGCGTTTCGATGATTTCGCGGGTCTGCGGCAGCACGTCGTCGGCGACGTAAAACACCTTCGATGCCGACTTGCCGACGCGCTGGATCAGCGTCATGGCTTCGGCGGCGGCGGTGCCTTCGTCCAGCATCGACGAGTTGGCGATGCCCATGCCGGTCAGGTCGGTCACGGCCTGCTGGAAGTTCAGGATCGCTTCCAGGCGGCCCTGCGAAATCTCTGGCTGGTAAGGCGTGTAGGCGGTGTACCAGGCCGGGTTTTCGAAGATGTTGCGCAGGATGACCTTCGGCGTGAAGGTGCCGTAGTAGCCCTGGCCGATCAGCGATTTGAGCACCTTGTTCTTCGAGGCCAGGCCTTTGAGGGTGGCCAGTGCTTCTTCTTCGGTGCGTGGCTCGGCGAACTGGCCCAGGTCGATCTTGTCCTTGCGGCGGATATTGGCTGGCACGACGGCGTCGATCAGCGCGGCGCGGGTCTCGTAGCCGAGGGCCGACAGCATCGCTGCCTGGTCGGCGTCGGACGGGCCGATGTGGCGCGGGATGAATGAATCACGTGCTTCGAGTTGGGTGAGGCTTGGTCGGGTCATGTTGGGGGACACAGTCTGCGGCGACGTTGAAGGAGAATGGCGGGTGGTGCAGGGCGGTGCGCCGCGGCGGGGCCGGCGGCGCACCTGGAGGCGGATCAGTGGTCGGTGGTCTTGCCGTAGGCGTCAGCGTCGAGCAGATTGTCGTACGAGCCGGCGTCGCTTGGCGCGAGCTTGAACAGCCAGCTGCCGTAGGCATCCTGGTTGATCGAATCCGGCGCGTCGGCCACTGGCTGGTTCACGGCGGTGACGGTGCCGTCGACTGGCGCGTAGATGTCGCTGGCGGCTTTCACCGATTCCACGACGGCGGCGTCGCTGCCGGCGGTGAAGGCCTTGCCGACCTGCGGCAGTTCGACGAACACGATGTCGCCCAGCGCGTCCTGCGCGTACTCGGTGATGCCGACGGTCAGGGTGCCGTCTTCTTCGCGGCGAACCCACTCATGGGATTCGGTGTATTTCAGGTCGGTAGGGATGTTCATGGGGACTCCGGGTAGTTGGGTGGATAGCAGTATAGGTGTTCTGGATTCTAGGCAGCGCTCAGGCGGCCAGCACTTTGCCGTTGCGCACGAACGGCAGCTTGACGACGCTGGCGGCCAGGCGCTTGTCGCGGATGATCACGTGGACGGTGTCGCCGATGGCCACGTCCATCGGCACGCGTGCCAGGGCAATCGCCTGCTGCATGCTCGGGCTGAAGGTGCCGCTGGTGATCTCGCCTTCCAGGCCGGACGCCGCGACCACTTTCTGGTGCGCGCGCAGGATGCCGCCTTTTTCACGCAGGATCAGGCCGACGAACTGCGCGCCCTGACCCTTGGCCTGCAGGGCCGCCTTGCCGATGAAGTCGCGCTCGGAGACCAGGTCGATCGTCCAGGCGAGGCCAGCGTCGAGCGGGTTGACGGAGTCGTCCATGTCCTGGCCGTACAGGTTCATGCCGGCTTCCAGGCGCAGCGTATCGCGCGCACCGAGACCGGCCGGCTTGATGCCGACGGCGACGAACGCATTCCACAGCGCTTCGGCTTGCGAGGCCGGCACGCCGATCTCGAAGCCGTCTTCGCCGGTGTAGCCGGTGCGGGCGATCATCGCTTCACCGAACGCGGTATCGGGAACGATGACGGCATTGAACGGCTTGAGGTTTTCCGATGGCGCCTGAGTGGTCGGCAGCACCTGCCACACCTTGGCGCGCGCGTTCGGGCCCTGCACGGCGATCAGCGCGATCGGATCGTTGCCGTCGCGGCGCGGGGTGATCGTCACGCCGCTGCTGGTAGCGGTGTTCTGCTGATTCATCCAGGCGACGTCTTTTTCGGCGGTGCCGGCGTTGACGACGATGCGGAACCATTCTTCGGACAGGAAATAGACGATCAAATCGTCGATGACGCCGCCTTCCGGATTGAGCATGCACGAGTACAGGGCCTTGCCCGGCACTTGCAGCTTGTCGACGTTATTGGCCAGGAGGCCGCGCAGGAACGTGCGCACATTGGCGCCTTTGACGTCAACGACGCACATATGGGACACGTCGAACATGCCGGCGTCGCTGCGCACCGCGTTGTGCTCTTCGATTTGCGAACCGTAGTTGACGGGCATGTCCCAGCCGCCGAAATCGACCATTTTGGCGTTGGCGGCGCGGTGAGCGGAATTGAGCGGTGTCGCTTTGAGCGTCATGGAATCCTCAGGCAGAAATAGGGGTACAGCACGGTCGTCGTGCGCTGTCGACCCCTCTGTCCTTGGTACCTGAGAGATAGCGGCTGTGCGCCGCTTGCCCCTTCGGTGGACCGCTACCGCGGCCGCTCTCCAGAGTTGAACCGCCGCGCGTCGCGCCGCCGTCCCTTGACCGGTCCTTTTGCCTGAGAGTTTATGGGTGAGTGCCCCTTCGGCGGCAGCATGCTGCGCTCTCCCGATCAAGACTGCGGAGGATATGTCACCCTTTGCCGACTGTCAACCGCCCACCCCCACCCATAATTAGGGTCAGAGTCGAATTGTTTGACAACTTTCGATAATTGCCCAATAAGTCGACTCCGACCCTCATTATTTTTGACCTTCGCGGCAATAAAAACGATGCACTTAGAAAACTAGATGACGAACAGAATCGAAACCAAATTTTGATAGCGCTAAATTAGCAAATAATAATGAGGGTCAGAGTCGAATTGTTTGACAACTTTGAGGAATTGCCCACTAAATCTACTCTGACCCTCATTGTGATTTGGCGTGGAATTGCCTTGAAACATTGCTTTGCACTATTGGTGATCGGTTGTGGGGGCGGTCGAGGGGATTTGCTACACTTGGTTCACTTACTTTGTAGGCGGAACAGACTATGAATCAAGCCAAAATGCCGCAGGAGAAAGAGGGGTGGTTTACGCTGTCTGGCGATGTCAATAGTGATATGGTGCACCGGATGTTCGAGGCGGTGGCCAATATGACGGAAGATGGCATCGATACCGCCCACGTGCTGCTGCAATCGAACGGTGGTTATGTCAGCGATGGGCTATGCCTGTATAACTTCATGGCCAATTCGCCCATTAAATTTGTCATGTACAACGCTGGGGCGGTGGCCTCGATTGCCGTTGTCGTGTATCTGGCCGGGTCGCGCCGCTATGCCAGCGAGACGGCGCGGTTCATGATTCACAAGTCGCATGCGACGGCCTCGCCCGGTTCGCGACCGGACGCGCTCAATATCATCGTCGAGGGCCTGCGCGCCGACGATGCGCGCACCGAGGCAATCCTGCGCAAGGAGATCGAGCTCACGCCCGAGCAGTGGAGCGTGCATCAGTACGGCGACCTGCACATGACGGCGCGCGACGCCAAGCTGGCCAGGATGATTCATGAAGTGAAAGACTTTGCGCCGCCCAAGGGCGCCATCCTGCGCAATATCTGACCGTCGGCGAACCTCCCGGCGCGCAGCGTGACTGGGCGCTTCGTGTCATTGTCGTCGTTCTAGTCGCTCTGACGCGCTGCGCCCGCGTGCTGCCCGGGTATGCCGCCCTCGACGTCGGCAGCGGAGAGCGAGCCTGGCTCATGCGAATCATTCAGACGGGTATCCGGTTGCTGGACCGGTGTGGGCTGGCGCTCCGATTGCACCGATGCAGCGGGCGCTGAATCCGCTTGCTGATCCGACAGAGAATCGGACTGCCCGGCTGGATTGTTCTCGCGACACTGGCGTTCGGCGTCGATGTGCTGCGCCTGCGCGCTGCCCCCATTGCCTGCACCCGGACCAGCGCTGTTTTTCTCGACCATGATGAATCCTTTCAAGAGTGTCGACAGATCGTACTCCAGCCGCCGACATGGCGTTGTTCGTTTCCGCGACGTGCCACCCGGTGAAGCCCGGCGCCGGATGCCAATCCGATGGCGGCCTCTGCCTCTGTAGACATGTGCCTGCCTGGAAGGCTACTATCGACCCAGGCAAGCGCCGCGCTGGCGCAGCCTGCGCAGTGCCGCTCTGCCTCTGGCCCGCTGTGTTTGCTCATTGCCGACTGGCAAGAGTGTGGCAAAATAGAGGCTCGCCTTACTTCGCCGAATCGTCATGGCCACCCCATCCGTCCAGACCAACGCCGCGCGCAATGCCGCCGCTCAGCAGGCAACGCTTGCCGAGCTGGTCGCCATCGCCTGCCGCCAGGCCGGGACGGACCTGGGCGACGTCGTGCGCCGCATCGTGTCGGTCCTGCTCGACCTTACCGCGGCCGGTCCGGATCCCCGCGCCGTCATGCGTCGGGTCAAATCCGGCAATCTCCTCAAGAGCAACGATTACGCGTTCGTCCACCTGGCCACCAGCGCGCTCGAAACGGCGCTGGAGGCCGAGATCGCGCTACTGGCGCCCGGCGGGACCCAGACCGCGCAGGCCGCCCCCGTGGCGCTGAGCCTCGTGCCGCTCGAACAGATCGACCAGCAGATGGCGCTGGACGCTGTCAGCCGCCCGTTCGACCTGCAGTACTCGGAACAACTGGCCACTCTCGGCGTGCGCCTTGGCCTGCTGCTGGGGCGCGATCTCGTGCGCGCCGCCCACAACCCGTTTCGTCCCGCCGTGTTCCTGGGCGCGCTGCATGCGGCGTGGTGCGAGTTCGAGCCCGACCCGGAAGCGCACGGCCTGCTCGCGCCACTGCTGCGCCCGGGCCTGATGATCGATCTCGGCCCGCTCTACGAGGCATTGACCGACACGCTCAAGGCCGCGCGCAAGGGCAGGGACGACGACACGCGCTTTGCCAAGACCGATGACCGCGCCGCGCGCCGCGCCGAACGTGCACGGCGCGAAGCGTCGCTGTCGGACCAGCTGCGCCAGCTGTTTGACCCGGCGCTGGCCGTGCCGGAGATTCCGAACCTGCCGCAGGGCAGCGGTGGTTGGCGGCCCAGCACTGCCTCGGGTTTTGCCGTCGCACCGCCGGCAGTGAGCATGCCAGTAACTCCCGAGGCTGGCGCCGAGGCCGGCGCGCAAGCCGGCGCCCAGGCTGCCTTCCACCCAGGCGCACCAGGCCACGCCATGTCGACGCCGGCCCACGGATTCACCTATGGCGCCGCCAGCGGATCACCAGCGCCCGGCGCGCTGCCACTGATCGACCTGCTCGGCCGCCTCGGCACCGGCGCCGCCATTCCCGGCATGCCGGACCTGCCCCAGTTTGCCGGCAACGCTGGCGCCCAAGGGGCCACCAGCGCGGGTCACGGCAGTAACAATAGCGTCCCGCACGGCGCATTCTACCTCCCGCGCCTGCGCGCCAGCCTGCCGCCCGGCGCACTCTCGCGCGGCGACGCCACCACGCTCGATCTGCTGGCGCGCGTGTTCGAGGGCGTGCTGCAGGACGATGGCGTCGCGCCCGAGACACGCGAGCTGCTGGCCTTCCTGCAGGTGCCGGTGCTCAAGGCGGCCCTGCGCGACCGCAGCTTCTTCTACGAGGAAGCGCACCCCGCGCGGCGCCTGCTCGACCTGCTCTCGCAAACGGGCTGGGAACAGCCGGCCGACCAGGACGATCCCGTCTACCGCGCCATGCGCCGCAGCGTCGAACGGGTGCGCGATGCCGAGCAGCCCGAGTTCGAGGCCGCCGTGGCCGAACTCGAAGCCGGCCTGGCCGCGCGCGAAGCTGCCGAGCAGGCCGCCATCGCTGGTCCAATCGCCAACGCCACGCGCCAGGAAAAGCGGGTCGCTGCCGAGCGCTCGGCCCAGCGCGCCGTGGCCCTGCGCCTGGCCGGCGAGCAGCTCGTGCCGGCCGTGGCGGGCTTTCTCGAACAGCGCTGGAGCGCCGCGCTGGCGCTGGCCTACACGATCGAAGATACCCGTCCCGGCGCCATCGAGAATGCCACGCGCACGATGGAAGACCTGATCTGGAGCGTCAAGCCCAAGGCCACGCAAGAGCAGCGCAAGGCCCTGATCGCGCACCTGCCCGCGCTGCTGGCAAGCCTGAATAAATGGCTCGACGCCACGCGCTGGCAGGACGCCGAGCGGCTCCAGTTCTTTGCCGAGCTGGCCGAATGCCACGCCTCAATCGTGCGCGCGCCGATCGAGCTGGCGCCCGAACGCCAGCTCGAACTGGCGGTGGAAGCGGCGCAGCAGGATGCGCTGCGCCGTGTGGCGCAAGAGCAGGCGCAGGCCGAGGACGAAGCGCAGGCCAGTCAGGGGCCGGAAGCCGACACCCTGGCGGGCCTCGAGCGCGGCATGCGCCTCGAGCTGGCCGAAGGGGATCGCGTCCGCAAGGTGCGCCTGGCCTGGGTCAGTCCGCTGCGCACGCTGTACATCTTCTCCGGCGCCGCGCGCCAGGAAGCGTTCTCGTTGCCGGCGGGGCGGCTGGCCGATCTGCTGCGCGCCGGCGCGATCCGGGTCGTGCTGGCCGAAGGCGTCGTCGGTCGCATTCTTGGCGCCGCCGTCGGCAGCGCGGCGGTCAACGATGCAGGCCCGCCAGCGGACCATCGCGCCGCCGAGTAAGCGCTCTTTTGTCGGCCTCCCGGTCATGGCCTTCGCCATCCCGGCGATGGTATGATGATCGCTTCTTCGCTACCTTCCTCTCCCACGCAACGTGCGCCTCTCTTCCATCAAATTGTCGGGATTCAAATCGTTCGTCGATCCCACCAATTTTCAGGTGCCCGGCCAGCTGGTCGGCGTGGTCGGCCCCAATGGCTGCGGCAAGTCGAACATCATCGACGCCGTGCGCTGGGTGCTGGGCGAATCCAAGGCCTCCGAGCTGCGCGGCGAGTCGATGCAGGACGTGATCTTCAACGGTTCCACGCACAGGAAGCCCGCCGGGCGCTCGTCGGTCGAGCTGGTATTCGACAACAACGCCGGCAAGGCCGCCGGCCAGTGGGGCCAGTACGCCGAGATCGCGGTCAAGCGCACGCTCACGCGCGACGGCACCTCCACCTATTACATCAACGGCCAGCCGGTGCGCCGGCGCGACATTCAGGACATTTTCCTGGGCACGGGCCTGGGCCCGCGCGCTTACGCCATCATCGGCCAGGGCATGATTTCGCGGATCATCGAATCGCGCCCCGAAGAACTGCGCGTGTTCCTCGAAGAAGCCGCCGGCGTCTCCAAGTACAAGGAGCGCCGCCGCGAAACTGAAAACCGCCTGTCCGATACGCGCGAGAACCTGCTGCGGGTCGAAGACATCCTGCGCGAACTGAACGCCAACCTGGAAAAACTCGAAGCCCAGGCGGCCGTCGCGCGGCGCTTCCAGCAGATGCAGTCCGACCAGGAGGAAAAGCAGAAGCTCCTCTGGCTGCTGCGCAAGAACGACGCCAACGCCGAGCAGGTCCGTTTTTTCCGCGAGATCGAAGACGCGCAGACCGGACTCGAAGCCCAGACCGCGCAACTGCGCGGCGTGGAGCTCGACCTCGAGCACCTGCGCCAGGCGCACTTCGCGGCGGGCGACCGCCTGCACACGGCGCAGGGTGCGCTCTACAGCGTGAACGCGGAGATCGGCAGTCTCGAAGCGCAGATCAAGTTCGTCGTCGAATCGCGCACGCGCCTGCAAAACCAGATCGCCACGCTGAGCGCCCAGCGCGACGGCTGGTCGACCCAGGCCGAAGAACACCGCGAAGGCCAGGAAGAAGCCGAGATGCAGCTCGAAGAACTGGCTGCCCGGGCCGAAGGCGCGCAGATCGCGGTTGAAGTGCATGGCGAGCGCCTGCCCGAACTCGAGGCGGCCTGGCGCGCCGGCCAGGATGCAGCCAATGCGGCGCGCGGGCGCATCATGGCGGTCCAGCAGCGCATCGAGCTGGCAGCCGCCCACGGACGCAACGCCGGCGGCATCCTGGCCAACTTGGTCGTGCGGCGCGAGCGCCTGCAGCAAGAGCGCAACACGCTGAACCTGCCCGACAGCGCCACGCTCGACAACCTGCGCCTGCAGCTCGAAGAAAAGCAGCTGGCGCTTGAAGAACAGACGCAGGCGCTGGACGACGCCACCGCGCGCCAGGACACCGTCGAAGCCGAGCGCCGCCTGGCCAATGGCGACGTCCAGCGCGAGAGCGCCGCCAACACGCAGCTCGAAGCGCGCCTGGCCGCGCTGCGCCAGATGCAGGACCGCGTGCAAACGAAAGGCAAGGTCCAGCCCTGGTTGCAGAAGCACGCGCTGGCCGACTTGCCGCGCCTGTGGCAGCAGCTCGATGTCGAATCGGGCTGGGAAACGGCGCTCGAAGCCGTGCTGCGCGAACGCGCCGGCGCGCTCGACGTGGCGGACCTCGACGCCACCAAGGTCTTTTTCAACGATCCGCCACCCGCGCGCCTGGCGCTGTACGCGCCGCAGCCGGGTGCTGCGCGTGACCCGGCGCCGGCCGGCCTGACGCCGTTCGCGAGCCTCTTGCGCATCAACGACGCCGGCGTGCGCGGTGTGCTCGATGACTGGCTGCATGGCGTGTATATCGCGCAGGATGCGTCGGAAGCGTTTGACGCGCGCGCCCGCCTGCCGCATGGCGCCAGCTTCGTCACGCGCCAGGGCCACGTGATTACCCGTTCGAGCGTGCGCTTCCATGCGCCCGACGCCGAGCAGGATGGCATGCTGGCGCGCCAGCACGAGATCGACAACACCGACAAGCAGGTGCGCGCGCAGGCGCTGCTGGCGAATGAGGCGCGTGAGCGCGCCGCCCGCGCCGACGCCGCCGTTCTCGATCTGGCGCGCCGTGTGCAGGATGCGCGCGCCCGCGTCGCGACCCTGCAGCGCGAGGTGCACGCGCTGCAGATCGAGGTGCTCAAGCAAAGCGAGATCGAAGCCCGCTTCAACCAGCGCAGTGGCCAGATCGCGGCCGACCTGACCGAGATTGCGGCGCAGGAAGCCGAGCAGCGCCAGGCGCAGGCGGAAGCGGAGCAAACCTTCGAAGAACTCGAGATGCAACTGGCCGAACTGCAGGAAGCGAGCGAAGACGACCAGGCCGCGTTCCAGGACCAGGAGCAGGCGCTGGCCCGCGCGCGCGAACACCTGCGCGACCTGGAGCGCGGCGCGCAGGAAGCGCAGTTCGCCGAGCGCGCCCAGCGCAGCCGCATCGATGAATTGCGCCGCACGATCGCCACCGCTGCGACGCAGGCCGAGCAGGTTGGGGCGAGCCTGGCGCAGGCGCGCGTGGAACTGGCCGCGCTCGAAAGCGGCAGCGCCCACGAAGGTCTGCAAGTGCTGCTGGACCAGCGCACGACGCAGGAAGCGGCATTATCAAGCGCCCGCCATGAACTCGACCAGGTTGCGCAGCAGCTGCGCACGGCCGAAGAATCGCGCATGCAGACCGAACGCAGCCTGCAGCCGCAGCGCGACCGCATCACCGAGCTGCAACTGAAGGAGCAGGCGGCGCGCCTGAACCAGGAGCAGTTTGCTGAAGCGCTGGCCGCCACCGGCGCCGACGAAGCCGAGTTGCAGGCCAAGCTTGTCCCCGACCTCAAGCCGCAATACCTGCAGGGCGAGGTCACGCGCCTGACCAATGCCATCGCCAGCCTGGGCGCGGTCAACCTGGCGGCGGTGGACGAACTGGCGCAGGCCAGCGAGCGCAAGCACTTCCTCGATTCGCAGAATGCCGACCTGAGTGAAGCCATCGCCACGCTGGAAGACGCGATCGGGCGCATCGACCGCGAAACGCGCGACCTGCTGCAGGACACGTTCGACCGCGTGAACGGCCACTTCTCGGAACTGTTCCCAATCCTGTTCGGCGGGGGCAATGCGCGCCTGGTGATGACGGGCGACGAGATCCTCGACGCCGGCGTGCAGGTGATGGCCCAGCCGCCGGGCAAGAAGAACGCGACGATCCACCTGCTGTCGGGCGGCGAGAAAGCCCTGACCGCGACGGCGCTCGTGTTTTCGATGTTCCGCCTGAACCCGGCGCCATTCTGCCTGCTCGACGAAGTCGATGCGCCGCTGGACGACGCCAACACCGAGCGGTTCTGCCGCATGGTCAAGCGCATGTCGGAGCACACGCAGTTCCTGTTCATCTCGCATAACAAGATCGCGATGGAGATGGCCAGCCAGTTGATCGGCGTGACGATGCAGGAGCAGGGCGTCTCGCGCATCGTCGCGGTGGACATGGAAGCGGCCGCGGATCTCGTCGCCGCGTGAGCGTGCGGACTTCGCGTGCGGCCCCGCCCGTGTCAGAATGCTAATAAATGACATTCACGTGGGGGAGTTGGTATCATTGCATGCCTTCGCGTGGGGACTGCCCGCACACGTGGCATTTCGATTGAATCACCCAGTTCGCGGCAAGACCAGGACCGTGTGTCCGGCGCGACTTTCGCTATTGAGGCACAAGCAGCATGACTGATCTCCAAATGAGCCTGATCGCAGCCGGCGGCGTGTTCGTCGTCGGTGTCGTCACTTACAACAAATGGCAAGAGTACAAGGCCAGGAAAAGCGTCGAGCGCGCGTTTGCATCGGACCACGACGACGTGTTGATGCGCACCGGCGAAGGCGCGCCGGCGGCCGAACGCAGCGAGCCGATGTTCGACCTCGGCATGCCGTCTGCGACACTGCCAGCGACGCTGCCATCCAACCCGCCAGCGGCCCCTGTCACCAGCGCCGCCGCGCCCGTAAAGGACACCGAATTTACCTACACGCGCGTAAACGAGCCGACGCTCGATGCGGACGCGTTTACGGTCGCCGACACCAAGCCCGAGCCACAGCTCGATGCGCCGGTACTGGGCGACACGCCGACGCCGGCGCCGGTTGCCGCGCCAGCAACTGAAGAAACGCCTGTGCCTGTAAAGACGCCGGCACCTGCACCGGTACCAACGCCGGCTGCACCAGTTGCCCCAACCGCACCAGCCGCACCCGTCGCGCCGCCGTCCTACCGCGCTGCCGGCGCCACCGCCGCGCAGGACGCCGTGGCCGCATCGCTCCCGGGCACGCGCCCTGGCATGCCGCCGGCCGAACTGGCCGAATGCCTGGTCGATCCGCTGATCGACTGCATGATCCCGCTGGCGCTGGAAGCACCGGTCCGTGGCGACAAGATCCTGCCGACGCTGCACGGCCTGCGCCGTGTGGGCAACAAGCCGATCCACTACATCGGCTTTGCCGTCAGCGGCGAGTGGGAAGCGATCGTCCATGGTGGCGTGTACACCAAGCTGCAGGCGGGTGTCCAGATGGCCACGCGCACCACGGCGCTGAACGAACTCGAATACTCCGAACTCGTCACGCGCCTGCGCGCGGTGGGCGACGACATCGGCGCCGAGCCCCACGTGCCGGACATGATCGAAGTGATGAGCGAAGCACGCACGCTTCACCGTTTCGTCGCCGGTCACGACGCGCAACTAAGCGTCAACCTGGCCGCCAACGGCGCGCCATGGGCGATGTCCACGCTGATCGGCGCGCTCGAGAACGCGGGCTTCGACGTGCGGCCCGATGGGCGCTTTGCAATGCCGGACCGTGATGGCGCCGGCAACAGCGTGCTGTTTACGCTGTCGACCAACGTCACGCTGGGCGCCGACACCACGTCGCGCCTGACACTGCTGCTGGACGTGCCGTGCGTGTCGCCGGCGCGCGATCCTTTCGGCCGCATGGTCGATACCGCGCGCGCACTCACGCAACGTCTGGACGCGACCATCGTCGACGACGGCAACCAGCCGCTCGAAGCCGAAGCGCTCGACGACATCAAGGGCCAGGTGGTCGAGTTCTATGCCGAGATGGATGCGGCCGACATCGCCGCCGGCTCGACCCGGGCACTGCGCCTGTTCAGCTGAGGACCGTCCCGTGACCGAGCAACCCGATGCCCCGGCCCGGATGGCCTGGCTGGTCGCGGAACTGAACCGCGCCAGCTACAACTACCACGTGCTCGACGCTCCGACGATTCCGGACGCCGAGTACGATCGCCTGTACCACGAGCTGGCCGCGCTCGAGACGCTGCATCCGCAAGCGATCGCGCCCGATTCACCGACCCAGCGCGTGGGCGACGCCCCGATCTCCGAATTCAATCAGGTCACGCATGCGGTGCCGATGCTGTCGCTGAATAACGGCTTCGCCGACGACGATGTCGACAACTTCGACCGCCGTGTGCGCGAGGGGCTCGAGACGCGCGAAGTCGCCTACAACGCCGAACTCAAATTCGACGGCCTGGCCATCAGCCTGCGCTACGAGAACGGCCGCTTCGTGCAGGCCGCCACGCGCGGCGATGGCTACACGGGCGAAGACGTCACCGCCAATATCCGTACCGTGCGCGTGATCCCGATGCGGCTGCATGGCGACGCCGTGCCGGCCGTGCTTGAGGTGCGTGGTGAAGTGCTGATGTTCAAGCGCGATTTCGAAAGCCTGAACGAACGCCAGCGCGCCGCTGGCCACAAGGAATTCGCCAACCCGCGCAACGCCGCCGCCGGCAGCCTGCGCCAGTTAGACGCGCGCATTACCAGTGCACGCCGGCTGCGCTTTTTCGCCTATGGCGTCGGCCAGCTCGAAGGCGCGCCAGCGGCGCTGCCTGCATCGCATTCGACCATGCTCGACTGGCTCGATGCGCTTGGCCTGCCGGTGGCGAAGGAGCGCCAGGTGGTCACGGGGCGCGACGGCTTGCTGGCGTTCTACCGCGACATCGGCGAGCGCCGCGCGTCGCTTCCGTACGAAATCGACGGCGTCGTCTACAAGGTCGACCGGCTGGAGGACCAGCGCACGCTGGGCTTCGTCTCACGCGCGCCGCGGTTCGCGCTGGCGCATAAATTCCCGGCCGAAGAAGCCTTGACCACGGTCCAGGCGATCGAAGTCCAGGTCGGCCGCACCGGCGCCATCACGCCGGTGGCGCGCCTGGTGCCCGTATCGGTTGGCGGCGTGACCGTCACCAATGCCACGCTGCACAACGAAGACGAAGTGCGGCGCAAGGACGTGCGGGTGGGCGACACCGTCATCGTGCGCCGCGCCGGCGACGTGATTCCCGAGGTGCTGGGCGTGGTGCTCGAACGCCGCCCGACGCCAGAACCTGCGGTGTACACCTTGCCGGCGACCTGCCCGGTGTGCGGCTCGCACGTCGTGCGCGAAGAAGGCGAGATCGTCGCGCGCTGCTCCGGCGGCCTGACCTGCGCCGCGCAGCGCAAGGAGGCGATCCGCCACTTCGCCGGCCGGCGCATGATGGACATCGAAGGGTTGGGCGACCGCTACATTGACAGCCTGGTCGAAGCGAACCTGGTCACCGGTGTGGCCGACCTGTACAAGCTGACGCAGGACGACCTGCTCAAGATGAAGCGCCTGGCCGACGAGGCCGACGCCGCGACGCCGGAAACCGCCCGGCCGGGCAAGGTGCCGACCAAATGGGCCGACAATCTGCTCGCGGCGATTGCCGCCAGCAAGGCCCCGCCTCTTGAACGCCTGCTGTTCGCACTGGGCATCCGCCACGTGGGCGAGTCCACCGCCAAGACGCTGGCCGAGTATCTGGGCAGCCTCGCACTGGTGCGCCGCGCCCCGGCCGCGCTGCTGCGCGTGCTGCCCGATATCGGCGGCACGGTAGCGCAGTCGATCGCCGATTTCTTCGCCGAGGAAAAAAACCAGACTGCACTGGACGCCTTGCTGGCGGCCGGTGTGGCGCCCAAGGGCGAGCATCCGCCCAAGGCGCAGCTGCGCGAGAAGCTCGACGAGATCAAGCTGCTGGCGGCGCTGGACATCCCGAAACTGACCGAGCCGCGCGCGCGCCAGATCATCGCCGCAGGCCAGACGCTCGACGCCATCGCGGCGCGTACCGACTTCGGCATCTTCGGCTTGCCGGCCACGGTGGCGAGCGCACTCGAAGAATGGCTGGCCAACGCGGCCAACCGCGATCTGCTGACGGCGCTGGCGGCCATGCGGCGCGAACTGCTCGACGCGGTGCCCGAAGCTGCGCAGGTGCAGGAAGGCCCATTGACCGGCAAGACGTTCGTGCTGACCGGGACGCTGCCGACGATGAGCCGCGACGCGGCCGGCGCCCTGATCGAAGCGGCCGGCGGCAAGATCGCCGGCTCGGTGTCGAAGAAGACCTCGTACGTGGTGGCCGGTGCCGAGGCGGGCAGCAAGCTGGCCAAGGCTGAAGAACTGGGCGTCGCGATCCTGGACGAAGCGGCGCTGCTGGCGCTGCTCGAACAATCATCCCAACCTGACTGACTACGATGACCCTGATCCGCAAAGCCGTATTTCCTGTCGCCGGTCTTGGCAGCCGCTTCCTGCCCGCGACCAAGGCGCAGCCGAAGGAAATGCTGCCGATCGTCGACAAGCCGCTGATCCAGTACGCGGTCGAAGAGGCGGTCGCTGCCGGCATCACGGAGCTGATCTTCATCACGGGCCGCAACAAGCGCGCGATCGAAGACCATTTCGACACCGCCTACGAATTAGAGGCCGAACTCGAAGCGGCCGGCAAGCAGAAGCTGCTCGAGACGGTGCGCAATGTCATTCCGAAGAACGTCAACTGCATCTACATCCGCCAGTCCTCGCCCCTGGGCCTGGGCCACGCGGTGCTGTGCGCGCGCCCGGTGGTGGGCAACGATCCCTTCGCCGTCCTGCTGGCCGACGACTTCATGGACACGGCCGACGGCCACAAGCCGGTGCTGGCGCAGATGACTGACCTTTACACGTATGAACGCAGCAGCATCCTGGCGGTGCAGGACGTGCCGCGCGAGCAGACGCGCCAGTACGGGATGGTCAGCGCCGCGCCATACCGCCCAAACCTCGAACTGGTGTCCGGCATCGTCGAAAAACCGCAGCCCGCCGATGCGCCGTCGACGTTGGCCGTCGTGGGCCGCTACGTGCTGTCGGCATCGATCTTCAGCTACCTCGAGACGATCGGCAAGGGCGCCGGCGGCGAAATCCAGCTCACCGACGGCATCGCCGCGCTGATGCAGGCCGAGCGCGTGCTGGCCTACCGCTACGCCGGCCAGCGCTACGACTGCGGCTCGAAACTCGGCTACCTGCAGGCGATGACGGCCATGGGCCTGAAACATCCCGAGACCGCCGAAGGTTTTCGCGCGTCCCTGACCGCGCTGCTGGCCGGGGAGGGAGCGCAATGACCGTACGAACCATCCTGCGCATGGGCGACCCGCGCCTGCTGCGCGTGGCCCCGCCGGTCACGCACTTTGACACGCCCGAGCTGCACACGCTGGTGGCCGACATGTTCGAGACCATGCATGCGGCCAAAGGCGTGGGCCTGGCCGCGCCGCAGATCGGCATCGACCTGCAACTGGTGGTCTTCGGCTTCGCCAGCAACCAGCGCTATCCGGACGCGCCGCCCGTGCCGGAAACCGTGTTGATCAATCCCGTGCTCACGCCGATCGGCGAGGCGATGGAAGAGGGCGTTGAAGGCTGCCTGTCAATACCGGGCCTGCGCGGCAGCGTACCCCGCTACACGCGCCTGCATTACGAAGGCTTCGACCAGTTCGGCAAGCGCATTGCCGTCGACGCCGAAGGATTCCATGCGCGCGTCGTGCAGCATGAAGTGGATCACCTTCTGGGCATCCTGTACCCATCGCGTATCCGCGACTTCAACCGCTTCGGTTTCACCGACGTGATGTTCCCCGACCTTGAAACGAAAGCGGCCACTTGATGCGCACCCTTTATTTGCTGGCGCTGCTGAGCGCAGCACCGCTGGCGCATGGCGCCGACTTCTTCACGAAGATCGACCCGGCACCAAAAAGCGAGTTGTGGATCGACACGGGCTTTTACACGGCCCACTTCGACGGCGACAAGGACCTGAACAACAACAACAAGGGCCTGGCGCTCGAGTACCGCTTCAGCGGCACGCTGGCCGCCACCGGCGGGCGCTTCTATAACAGCGACCGCGCCTGGTCGAACTACGCCGGCGTGATCTGGCAGCCGTACGCGGTGGGACCGGTGCGCGTGGGTCTGGCACTGGCGGCGTTCGACGGCTACCCGAAGACGCGCGACGGCGGCTGGTTTCCAGGCGTGATTCCCACGCTGACCTACGAGTACGAGCGCGTGGGCGTGAATGTCGGGATCATCCCGAACTACAAAGACCGCCTGTACGGCGGGATCTCGTTTCAGCTCAAATTCAAGCTGTTCCAGCGATAAATGCAAAAGCGGGGGTCAGGTCTGACATTCGGACACGATCTCGACAGTTAGGTAGCCGGAACTAGCTCGCCGGGTGATGCTAGCACCAGGCAAGACACTAATCGACGTGGCTAAAGCCGAGGCCGTGTCTGAATGTCAGACCTGACCCCGGCTGTGCCATTCACGCGTTCAATGCCAGAGCGGTCAGCTTTCCTTCGGATACGGACTCGGTCCGCCATCAGCGATGAACGCATCGATCCTCTGCTGCAGCACCGGCAGCGGCACCGATCCCATATGCAGCACGGTATCGTGGAAGTTGCGGATATCGAACTTCGGCCCCAGCGCCTTTTCGGCCCGCGCGCGTGCTTCCTGGATTGCCATCTGGCCCAGGTAGTACGACAGCGCCTGGCCCGGCCATGAGATGTAGCGATCGACCTCGGTCTCGACTTCGTGCTTCGACAGCGCCGTGTTCTCCATCAGGTAGGCCTGCGCCTGTTCGCGCGTCCAGCCCTTGGCATGCACGCCCGTGTCGACGACGAGGCGTGATGCGCGCCAGGCCTGGTAGCTGAGCATCCCGAAGACTTCATACGGCGTCTCGTAGATCCCCATTTCGGCGCCCAGGCGCTCGGTGTACAGTGCCCAGCCTTCGCCGTAGGCCGAGATGTACGCACGGCGGAACGGCGGCACGCCTTTCTGTTCCTGCGCCAGCGGAATCTGGAACGCGTGACCGGGCGCCGATTCATGCAGCGTCAAGGCCGGCAGGCTGTAGAGCGGGCGCGCCGGCAGGTTATACGTGTTCACCCAATACATGCCTGGACCGCCCCGGCCCGCCGTCCAGAACGGCGCCTGGTCGTCCGGCACCGGCACGATCGCAAAGCGCCGGCGCGGCAGGTGGCCGAAATACTGGTCGGCCTTGGCGTCGAAGCGCTTGGCGGTCCATGCCGCGCTCTTGAGCAGTTCGGCCGGCGTCCTGGCGTAGAACTGCGGATCGGTGCGCAGGAACTGCAGGAAGGCCTGCAGGTCGCCCTTGAACCCGACCTGCTGCATGATGGCGTGCATCTCGGCGCGGATCTTGGCCATCTCGGCCAGGCCGATTGCGTGAATCTGGTCAGCCGTCAGGCTGGTCGTCGTGAATTCGACGATCTTCGACTGGTAGTAATCCTTCCCGCCCGGCATGTCCTGGGCGGCCAGCGTGGTGCGTGCTTTCGGCACGTATTCGTCGCGGAAGAACGCGAGCGTCTTTGCGTGCGCCGGCTGCACCTTGTCGGCGATGATGGCGACGGCCTGGCGGCGCAGCGCTTCCTGCTCGGCCGCAGGCATGGTTGACGGCATCTCCTTGAACGGGCCGTAGAACACGGTGTCCTGCGGCGTCTTGGCCTCGGTCACCGACAGCAATGTGCTTTCACGGCCGGCCAGCGTGACCTTCGGCGGCGTGAAGCCGCGCGCCAGGCCCGCGCGCATATTGCCGATCTCTTCGTCGAAGTAGGCGGGGATGCCTTCAAGCTGATCGAGGTAGTTTCGATAGGCCTGCGTGGTCTTGAGCGGGCGGCGCGCGCCGTAGGTGACGCCGGTCCAGAACGCGCTGTCGGCATTGACCGGCTGCTCGAACTCGCGAAACACCTGGGCGTCGTGCAGCGAAGCGATCTGCGCGCGGTAGACGGCGAAGTTGATGCGCTCGGCCGGCGACAGGCTGGCAGGCTTGATCGCATCGAGCTGTTTCAGGATGCCGGCCCAGTAGACGCGGCGCGCTTCCTGCGCCGGCGCATCGACCCGGGCGAAGCCGCGGCTGGCGTCCGGCGCGTCGTCATCGCGTTCGAGCTTTTCGGCGACGCGCCACTTCCATTCCCGCGTGTAGATGTCCTTGAAGCGCGCATCGGCTGGCGTGGCCTGCGCGGTTTTGCCCGCTGCCGGCGCTGCCGCAACCGACGCTGCCGGCGCCATGGCCAATCCCATTACCACGAAGGCCGTCGAGATGACGGCGCTGAGCTTCTTCTTTTCCATTGAATCCCAATCCATGAGTGTGCATGATGCTCGGGAACAGGTTCGCCCGGCGCATGCCATCTTAGCGGGGATTGTCGCGCATGCCTACTGCGGACGGGGACGTCGCCACTGCGTAAACACGCGATATTGACTGCCTGTTCGTGTCGCTTTCTCCCCCTTATTTACTTCACACTTTCAAGAGAAATTGTGAAAAGCCACGATATAATGTTGCCAACCTAATGCCGGGCAAGCGCACGACGCAAGCGTACGACGACTCCGCACCACACCGCAGCGTGCATGGACCTTTCATGATGATAACGGCCGCAATTGCTTTTCGATCCAGACATGATGACGAGTAAGGGTGATCCCGGCCGCTCTGTCGAGCACCTGTTACTCATCCAATCCTGGCGGCGCCTTGCCGACCAGTTGGGGCCGCTTATTGGCGACAACGGTTTCTGCGCGCTGTACGGCCGGGCCCTGCGCCTTGTCGGCCCCGATTACACATGGCTGGCCATGACTGCGCCGTGCAAGACCCGCGCCGCCCAAATTGACGCGCTGGACGACATGCTCGCCAGCGTTGCACCCGATCTCGCACAAGTGGCCCACGCGGCCCTGCTCCAGACGTTTACCGACTTGCTGGCGTCGCTGATCGGGCACGCACTTGCGCGGCGCCTGCTCGACGCCGCGACGGTTGACGGAGAAGAGAAGAAAGTACAGGAGCACAAGTAATGAGCGACAAAGTATCACTTGGGAAATTGAGCACTGGTGTGCAAGGGCTCGACGTCCTGCTCGGAGGCGGGCTGAGCGAGTTTTCGTTCAACCTGATCGCCGGGCCACCAGGTTCGGGCAAGACCACGCTCGCCCACCAGATCATGTTCTCGGTTGCAACGCCCGAGCGGCGCGCGCTGTTCTTCACCGTGCTGGGCGAGCCGCCGCTGAAGATGCTGCGCTACCAGCAGCAGTACAGTTTCTTCGACATGCAGAAGGTCGGCACTGCGGTGCGCTACGTGAACCTGGCCGAAGACCTGCGCGCGGGCGACTTCAGCACCGTGCTGGCGCGCGTGATGAAAGAAGTCGAAGACTTCGCGCCAAGCCTCGTGTTCGTCGATTCGTTCCGCTCGGTCGCGCAGACGGCGCGCAGCGGCAATGAGGGCGTCGCCGACCTGCAGCACTTCATCCAGGATCTCGGCACGCGCATGACGAGCTGGCAAGCGACCACGTTCCTGATCGGCGAATATGCCAACAGCGATGTCGAAGCCAGTCCGATCATGACGGTGGCCGATGGCATGATCTCGCTGACACCCGTGCATGACGACAATTCTGTGGTGCGCAAGATGCGCGTGGTGAAGATGCGCGGCCAGGCCCACATGAACGGCTCGCACACCTTCCGTATCACCAGCGACGGCATCCGCGTCTATCCACGCATGCTGCCGCCGCTGGCGCAGGACCACCACGACGGCGCGCCGACCGATCGCCATCACAGGCGCATTCCGACCGGTACGCGAGACCTCGACGTGCTGCTGCATGGCGGCCTGCCGCAGGGGCATTCGCTGATGGTCACCGGCCCCAGCGGCTGCGGTAAGACCATCCTGGCCACGCGCTTCCTGCAAGAGGGCGTGCATCATGGCGAAAAGGGCGTGGCCCTCTCGTTCGAGAAAGGCACATCGCGCCTGCGCAATGCCGAACTGGCCGCGATGGTGGACGCAGGCGACGTGGTGGTGCTCGAAAGCCGGATGATCGACCTGACGGTCGACGAGCTGCTCGAGGCGCTCAATGAAGCGATCGACCGTACCGGCGCGCGCCGGGTGGTGGTCGATTCACTGTCCGAGTTGTCGCTGTACCTGGCGCCGGAAGGGCGCAACCAGTTACGCGCCACCGTGTTCCAGATGCTCACGTCGCTGGCCAAGCGCAACGTCACCGTGCTGGTCACGATGGGAATGGACGATGACTTCACCCACCTGCGCTTCAGCCAGGCCGAGGTGGCCTACCTGACCGATGCGATCGTCCTGATGCGCTTTGGCGAAAGCGCCGGCCAGCTGCGCCGGTTCATTTCGGTGGTCAAGGTGCGCGGCAGCAGCCATAGTCACGACCTGCGTGAATTCCATATCGACGATGCCGGCATCCACATCGATGCGATCAGCTCCGCGCACGAGGGCGTCCTGCACGGGTTGCCGACCACGCGTGGCGCCACCTGAATGACGTCCATGCCGGCGCTTCCGGGCATTGAGCCAGCCACGCCTGACGGCCACCTCGCGCAGCTTGAACGCGAAAATGCGCGGCTGCGGCGCGAGCTCGATGCCAGCACCACGCTGGCCCTGAGCCTGCGCGAAGCCAATGAACATCTGGTGCTGGCGGCGGTCGACGCGCAGACGTCGCGCGACGACGCCGAAGACACTAACCGGCGCCAGAACGAATTCCTGGCCATGCTGGCGCACGAACTGCGCAACCCGCTGGTGCCGATCAGCGTATCGGCGGGCTTGCTCGAGCGCGGCCCCGTCGCGTCGTTACCGCTGGGGCGTCTCACGGCCGTCATCCAGCGCCAGGTCGATCACATGGCGCGCCTGCTCGACGACCTGCTCGACGCCGCGCGCCTGAGCAGCGGCAAGATCACGCTGGCGATCGAGCCGCTGCGCCTGGCCGAAGTGCTCGAACACGCTGCCGAGACGATCATGCCGCGCGTGCGCGAGCGCAGTCAGCGCCTGACGATCAACCACGACGAGCGCGATCCCGTTGTCGACGGCGACCGCGTGCGCCTGACGCAGGTCTTCACCAATCTGCTTAACAACGCCTCGAAGTACACGCAGGATGGCGGCCAGGTCACGGTCAGTGTGCGCTGCGACGACGGCATCGCGGTCACGATTGCCGATAACGGCGCCGGCATGTCGGATGAGACCATCGGACGCGCATTCGAGCTGTTCACGCAGGGACCGCGCACGCTGGCCCGCTCCGAGGGGGGACTGGGCGTGGGCCTGAACGTCGTGCGCAATCTGGTGAGCATGCATGGCGGCGGCGTGACTGCCGGCAGCGACGGCCCGGGGCAGGGCAGCACGTTCATCGTGCGTCTGCCGCAATCGTCGCTTGACGCCCCGTGTGCACCGACCGCTGCACCGGTGCATACGGCCAGCGCCACGCGCCGCATCCTGGTCATCGAAGACAATGGCGACGCCGCCGACGTGCTGCGCATGCTGCTCGAGCTCGAGGGCCACCAGGTCGAGATCGCGGCCGAGGGGCACGCCGGCCTGGCACTCGCACTCGAAGGACGTTTCGACGCCATCGTCTGCGACATCGGCCTGCCCGGCATCGATGGCCTGGAACTGATGACGCGCCTGCGCGCCGCGCAACCGGTCCCGCGGCCGCTGACCGTGGCGCTGTCTGGCTATGGCCAACCGAGCGACCGCGCACGCGCACTGGCCGCCGGGTTCGATCGGTATCTGGTCAAGCCGGTGGCGTCGGCTGCGCTGGTCGAAGCACTGGCTGGCCCGACGGCCGCCACAGCGTAGGTCGCCTCAACCCTCCTTGCCTCACGCCACAAGTCACGTCGGGATCCTGTACGCTTGACATGTACAACGATCGTTGTACACTCGGGCCATGGACAAGAAAACTGATATGGCAGCAGCCGCAGCGCAGCTGTTCGCACGCGAAGGCTTGCGCGGCATTGGCGTCGATCACATTGGCGCCAGCGTCGGCGCCTCCACCCGTACGCTGTACAAGCACTTCGGTTCGCGTGACGGGCTGGTCATGGCAGCGCTCGAATCGCGGCATGCGGCGTTCATGGCTGTCTTGCACCGTGACGATGGCGAGGTCGGCACTGTCGAATCGCTGTTCGATACGCTGGAACAATGGTCGGCCGAGTTTGGCGCATCCGGCTGCCTGCTGCTGCGTGCCGGTAGTGAATACCGGGGTGCGAACACTGACATCGTGGCCCTGGTGCGCCGGCAGAAAGAGGTGTTCTTCCAGGAGGTCGCCAGGCGCGTCAGTCACGCGCTGGGGCATGACGATCCGCTGCTGTCTTCCCAGATCTGGATCCTGTTCGAAGGCGCCACGGCCATCGCCAGTCTGGACAATACAGCGGTAATTCGCGCTGCCAGGGCTGCCGCCGCCTCCCTGATGGCCCATGCAGGCCAGCACAATGAAACATAACGTCAACCTGCTGGCGGCGGCTTTTGCGCTGACTGCCGTTTCGTACGGACTCGCGCGTTTTGCCTTCGGGTTGCTGCTGCCAGAGATACGCACTGAACTCTCACTCGACATCGCCACCACGGGCTGGATTGGCAGCAGCGCGTTCGTCGCCTATTGCATCGGCGTGTGCATCACCTTCGCGTTGAACCGTGCGTGCCCGCCACGGGCGCTTGCCTTTGCCGCCGGATTGGCGTCCACCATCGGCATGGTCATCATCACGTTGTCCACGAGCGGGGTAGTCCTGGGACTGGGCGTCGCGCTGGCCGGCCTGAGTACCGGCCTGACCTCGCCGCCACTGGCAACGGCGGTGTCATTGCAATTTGACGATGCCCACCGGCCGAAGGCCAATGCCATCATCAATGCGGGCACCGCAGCGGGCATCGTATTGTCAGGCCTCGCGAGCCTGATTGCCTTCGGTGGCTGGCGTGAACTGTATATCCTGTTCTCTGTCATCAGCTGCGCCGTAGCGGTGTGGGTGTTGTATGCCGTGCCAGCGACGCACGAACGCACCGCGAGCGAGCCGATGTCATTCGCCATCTCATTCGCCATCTTCAAGCGCCCCGGCATGCTGGCGCTCTGCACGGGCAGCATTTTGATGGGCTTGTCGAGTACTGCAATCTGGACATTCGGCGGCAGCCTGCTGCGCGATGAATTCGACTTCACGCAAACCGATATCGCCTGGATCTGGGTGACGCTTGGCCTGGCCGGCGTGACTGGCGCGATGACGGGCGTCTTCGTGCAGCGGTTCGGCCTCGTGCGGGTTCATTGGGTTTCGCTGGCCGGGATGGCGGCGGGGATTGTTGGTCTGTCCTTCACGTCGGTCTCGGTGGCATTCGCCTTTGTCAGCGTGGCGCTGTTCGGCGCCTCGTATATCACGTCATCAGGCGCGTTTCTGATCCAGGGCATCCGGCTGCTTCCGGATAGGCCCGACCTGGGACTGGGTATGCCATTTTTGATCCTCGCATCAGGCCAGAGCGCGGGATCGCCCTTGTTTGGCGCATTGTTGAGCGGGTGGGGCGTGAGTGTTGCGTTGGCGGTGTTTGCGGGGGTGGCATTGCTGTCGGGTTGTATTCGTCCACGGCACTCTGCGGATAAGGCATTTGTTGCGCCTTGACGTTCATTCCTACACCCGGTGTGTGCCAATTCTGCGCTGTGTCCACGCCGCGAGGCTATTCCAGCGAGACTCCCAGTTGCTTGATCAGCCCGTCGCGGTCCTGGTCGAGCGCTACCAGCACGGTCTCGTTCTCGAACAGGAAACGGTAGCGCGCTTGCTTGCCGTTTCCTTCGTTGCTGCGTGCCAGCACATCGACGTTGCGCAATGGGCCGTAATCACGGAACTCGGTGGCGATCTGCGCGACCCATCGCCCGTTGAAGCGGCCGCGTTCGCTTTCTGACAGCCCTGCGGGAATCTGCCCGGCGGCCAGTTCGCCAATCACCTTGCGCGCACGGGCGGTATCGGCAGGCGCGCGGTCTGCGATGGCCGGCGGGCGCGGCGTTGCCAGTGCGGGCACGTAGTGTGCGGCAATCAGGTCAGCGATCTTGCCCTGGCGTGCTGCGGCCGAATTGGCCAGCACCACCACGGTAAGGCGGTCATCGGGGTAGCGCGCAAGCGCAGCCTTGAAGCCTTGCCAGGCGCCGCCATGCTGGACAACGCGGTGGCCCTGCTGGCTGCCCACGTACCAACCGAGGCCGTAAGGCGCACTGCTGCCGTCGTTCAGGCGTGCCGGGGTCCAGCTGGCGGCCTTGGCACGGGCGTCGAGGATGCTATCGCCGTCGAGCGCCATGCTCCAGCGCGCCAGGTCGCGCGCGCTCAGCTGGATCGTGCCATCCGCAGTCCGGTTCAGGCTGGGGGCCACCCAGCGCTGGTTTTGCAGCTTGCCGTCGATCCGCTCGTAACCCGCGGCGCGAGCCGGAACGATGTCCGATTCGCTGATCACGCCGGCAGTCGTCATGCCGAGCGGCATGAAGATGCGTTCTTTGAGCTGGTCGCCGAAATATTTACCGCCAACCCGGTTGCAAATGAAGCCGAGCAGGTGGTAGCCGGCATTGCTATATGCGAAGCGCTCGCCGGGAGCCGACAACAGGGGCAGGGACGCCTCCAGCGCGATCAGTTCATCGTCGCTGTAATCCTTGCGCAGGTCGATGCTTGTGTAGGGGTCGCCGAGGCCCGACGTGTGCGTGAGCAGGTGGCGAATCGTGATGCCCTTCCAGGCAGCTGGCGTGTTGTCAAGGTAGCGCGAGATCGGGGCGTCGAGTGTCAGCTTGCCGTCTTTCTCGAGCAGCAGCACCAGCGCAGCCGTGAACGTTTTGCCGGTCGAAGCGGACTGGAAAACGGTGCTTGGCGTGACCGGCACGCTGTGCTCCACGTTGGCCAAGCCATAGCCCCGTTCGTGCACGATCTTGCCATCCTTGACGACGACCACCGCCAGACCCGGCACCTGGCGGGCCAGCATCATGCGTTCAATGGCAGCGTCGAGGGCGTCGGCATGGACTGTGCCGGCCGAGAAAGCGGCCAGCAGGGCGAGTGAAATCGACATGCGCATTGTGCATTTACCTCTCTGAGTGGAAACCGCTGGCATTACAAGCGGCATGGAATGACACCCATGGGACGTCTTTTGAAGATGGCATGATACGGGATGCACACGCCGGTCTGCTGGCTTTATCGACGATGGCCGCGCCAGCGGCTGGTGTAGTCGTTTGTTTATATGCCGACGACGTCAGCGCACGTCGGGCTATGTTGCTATTCAGGCTAATCGGCAGCTTGAGTGGTCCATAGAGGCTGCGTCAGCTCGATCAGATTGCCCCATGGATCGCTGAAAAACGCGAACCGCAGTGCGAGACCGGGCGCGTTCCGCGGTTCGCTGACAATCCTCACGTCACGACGTTTCAGTTCACCGATCGCGGCATCGACATCCTCGACGCGCAGGCACAGATGGTGCCATCCGGCGACCGCATGGGTATCGATCAGCTGGTCGTACGCGGGACGCGGCGCGCAGCCGGGACCGGCGATCAACTCGATGCGAAAACTTTCGTCAGAAGCAGGTGCGAGAAAAGCCAGTGTCTTTTCACCCAGTGCCATGGTGCGGATCAGGCGGAAATCGAGCGTGCTGGTGTACCAGGCGGCAGCGGCCTCGAAGTCCGGAACGCGCAGTCCGACGTGGTCGCCTCGCCATGAGGTAAAAGGGCTGGTCGGGTTGGTCGACGTGGCGTCGTTGGATGCTGGCATGGGGTTCTTTCAAAAGGGTCGCAAACACATCAGCCAGAAGAACGGCACTCTTGTGCGTTCTCTCCAGCGATCACTGGGCGCCTGGATACGCCGCCTGTCGAGCGGTCGTATCCAGCGCAAACCAGTGTAGAAGCGGCCAGCCAGTTTGATAAGACGGCAGTTTCAGAATAGACTGATCGCCATGAAGAACAATCGCGAGCCATCCCTGGACGATCTTGCCGTGTTTCTTGCGGTGTGCGATGCGAAGGGATTCCGGGCCGCCGCCAAACGCCTGGGACTGGCGCCGTCGAATGTCAGCGACACCATCACGCGTCTGGAAAAGCAGCTTGGCTTGCCCCTCCTGACCCGCAACACGCGCAGCGTGACGCCAACCGAAGCAGGGCGCGAACTGGAAGGCCGCCTGAGCCCCTTGTTGTCGCAGACGCGCGCCGCCCTGCAAGAGATCAGCACCGCGTCGACGTCAGTGACCGGATTACTGAAACTGAACGTGGCCGGTTCGGTCATGGTCGACATCCTGCCGCCGCTGATCGATCGCTTTCTTGCCGCGCACCCTGCCGTACGTGTCGAACTGGTCGTGGACGACCGGCTGACCGATACGATTGCGCAGGGTTGTGCTGCCGGCATCCGCTATCCCGAACATCTTGCAAAGGACATGATCGCGGTGCCCATCGGGCCGCGCTACCAGGAGCTGGCGCTGGCCGCGGCGCCATCGTATCTGCACGCGCACGGCTACCCCGCGCATCCCCGCGACGTCATGGCGCATCAGTGCGTGCGTCTGCGCTTTGCCAGCGGCGCGCTCACTGCCTGGGACTTCGAGCGCGACGGCGAAAAAATCACCGTCGATCCGGCGAGCCGGTTGATCATCGGCGTCGATGCAGCCGCTGCCGGTATCGAACTGGCGCGCGCCGGGCATGGATTGATCTGCACTTTCAGGAACTGGCTCGATCCGTATTTCGAGAACGGCAGTCTCGAGCCTGTCCTGCCAACGTGGTGGCAACGCTTCGACGGCCCCAAGCTGTATTTCCCGAGCAGGCGCATGCCGGCGCCGCTGCGTGCCTTCATCGACCTGGTCGCAGCATCGCCGGTGGCCGAGGATTGACGGTGCCGAGCCTTCAGCGCCCCAGCTGACGCGCCAGCCGCGCCACCGCTTCCTCGATCCGCTCATACTTCGTCGCATACGAAAAACGCACATGCCGCGCAGGTGCAGCCACGCCGAAATCATCACCGGGCACGATCGCCACATGCGCGTCATTGAGCAGCGCCATGCTCAGCGCCGCGCTGTCGCTGCGCAGCGGATGATCGAGCGCGGTAATGTCGGCGTACACGTAGAACGCGCCGTCAGGCATCACCGGCACCCCGAACCCGAGCTCACGCAAGGCAGGCACCAGATAGTCGCGGCGGCGCTGGAATTCCTGGCGGCGTGCTTCGAAAATCGTCAGCGCTTCGGGGCGGAAGCAGGCCAGCGCCGCATGCTGGGCGATCGTCGGCGCGCAGATGAACAGGTTCTGGGCGAGCTTTTCGAACACGGGCACCAGGCTGTCGGGCACCACGAGCCAGCCCAGGCGCCAGCCAGTCATGTTGAAGTATTTCGAGAAGCTGTTCACCGTGATCACATCCGGATCCAGCGCCAGCGCGCTGACCGGCACGTGGTCGTACGACAGGCCCTGGTAGATCTCGTCGACGATGGCGAAGCCGCCGCGAACCCGCACGGCGGCGAGCATGTCGCGCAGCTGCGCCGGGGTCATCGACGTGCCGGTGGGGTTGGAGGGCGAGGCCACCAGCACGCCGCGCGTGCGCGCCGTCCAGCGCTCGTGCACATGGTGCGCGCCGAGCTGGTAACGGTCCTCGAACGACGAGGGCACCAGGATCGGCGTGCCGCCAAAGCTGGTCACGAAATGGCGGTTGCACGGGTACGACGGGTCGGGCATCAGGACCTCGTCGCCCTGGCCGACCAGCGCGGCGCAGGCCAGCAGCAGGCCGGCCGAGGCGCCGGCGGTGATGACGATGCGGCGCGGGTCGATGTCCAGGCCCTGCGTCGCGGCGTAGTGGCCCGAGATGGCGGCGCGCAGTTCCGGGAGGCCGAGCGACTCGGTGTATTGGGTGACGCCGCCGCGGATCGCGGCCACGGCTGCATCGGCGACGATGTCGGGCGCCGTGAAATCGGGCTCGCCGACGCTCATGCTGATGATGTCGTGGCCCGCGCGCCGCAGCAGCGCGGCGGCCTTGACCATCTCCATGACGCGAAACGGTTCGATGGCGTGCACGCGCTGTGCGACCTGCAGATTGGTGTCGAGGGAATTGGAAGACATGATGGCCGGATCGGAAAAGAAGCAATCCGGCCATCTTACAAGAACCCTAGCGGTGCGTGTGGTGCTCGGCCGTCAGGCGGCGCATCAAAGGCAGCGCGGCCAGCGCAATCAGCGTGCAGGCAATCGCCGCCAGGCCCAGCTTGTTGAACAGGCTGGTATAGATCGGGAGCGTCTGCAGCGGGTCGGTCATCCCTTGCGGCACGCTGGCCATCGTGGCCACCAGGCCACCCAGGTATTGCGAAATGCCCACCGCCACGAAGTAGGCGCCCATCATGAAGCCGCCCATCCGCGCCGGCACGTAGCGCGCGATCATGGCCAGTCCGAGGCCGCTCACCAGCAGCTCGCCCAGCGAATACAGGCCGTAGCCCGCGATCATGATCCACGACGAGGTCAGGCCATTGACCGCGAAGGCGCCGGCGAAGCCGTACGTGAAGAAGCCCGCCGCGACGACGGCAAAGCCCAGCGCGAACTTGGCGGCGATCGACAAATCGCGCCCGGCATTGCTGGCGCGCGTGTAGACCCAGGCCAGCACGGGGCTGAGCAGCATGATCCAGATGGCGTTGAGCGCCTGAAACTGCGCCGGCGACCAGGTGAACAGGTGATTGCCGAACAGGCTGAAGTCCAGGTCGACGTTACGCAGCGCGAACAGCGACAGCGACGTCGACATCTGCTGGTAGAAGATGAAGAAGAACACCGTCTGCAGCGTCAGCACGAGCGCGGCGACGAGGCCCGAGCGTTCGCTGGCCTGGCTGGTGCGGATCAGGTGGATGAAGATGCCCAGCACGACGAGGCCCGCCAGGTACACGAACAGGCGCGCAAGCCAGCCGTATTCGAGGATGAAGGCCGATGCGATCACGGCCAGCACGCCACCGCCCAGCACCAGCGCGAGCTTGCCCCAGTTGAGCGGCAAGTTGTCCGGCGGTGAACCGATATGCCCGATCGTTCGGCGCAACAGGCCCACGGTGATGAGGCCGACCCACAGGCCCACGCTGCAGAATGCGAACGCCACGTGCCAGCCCAGTTCACCGGCGTAGTTGGCGTTGACATAATCCTTGATCGCCGGCGTGGCCAGCATCGAGACCGTCGAGCCGACGTTGACCGCCATGTAGTAGATGGTGAAGGCGCTGTCGATCTTCGAGTCGTTGCCTTCGTAGATCTTCCGCACCAGGTTGGCGGTATTGGGCTTGAACAGGCCATTGCCGACGACGATCACGCCCAGCGCCGAAAACGTCAGCCAGGTATTGGTCGTCGGGATGCCCATCAGCGCGTAGCCGAGCGAGAGGATGATGGCGCCGATCACCATCGAGCGGCGCGTACCGAGCACCTTGTCGCCGATCCAGCCGCCGATCGCCGGCGCGACGTAGATCAGGGCGGCGGCCGCGCCCCACACCAGCGTAGCGCGGGTGTCGTCAAACCCCAGGCGCTGCACCATGAAGTAGACGATCAGCGCCTGCATGCCGTAGTAGCCGAAGCGCTCCCACAGCTCGATCAGCGCGATCGTGGCGAATGAGCGGGTCTGGCTGACCGGGCGCCCGAGTGTCGTGTCCATACAAATCCTCTGCGACTGCACCCCGGCCAGGCCGGCGCGCAAAATCCGACGATTCTATGCCATTTGGATGAAAGACGCATCGTCGGGCGCACTGCGCCGTGCTTACAGTTTCACGACAGTCGACGGACAATAAACCCGCAAGCGAGCGCCGGTGATTGCCTAGAATCGCGCACTGACAATATCCACAAGAGCCGGAGACTCGCATGACTGACCACACCAGGCCCATGGCCGTCCGCATCGCCTGCGCAGTGCTGCTCGGCGCCCTCGTCACCGCCTGCGGCGGCTCGGACAACCCGGCGGTGCCGGTACCGCCACCAGTGGCCGTCACACCGGTCGCAACAAAGCTCGACCTGCTGTCGTCCACCGCGCGCGCGATGGACACCGTCGTGTTCCGGGGCGACAGCGCCTACCTGTCGCTGGCCAACAGCGCGACCGAAGGCTCGGCTGTCCTGCGCACGGCGCTGCCCGTGACTGCCGACTCGACATGGCGCCCGGTGGATCTGGGCGGATGCGCCATGGCGCCGGTCGGCGACTTCATCGGGCGTTCGCCGAAGATCAAGCTGGTAGGGCAGGACGTGTGGCTGATGCAGCCGTGGGCCGATACACCCGCGACCAGCGATGAGCACTCGACGTGCTCGCTGAGTCCAGCTGCGATCAGCTTCGCGCCGCGTGACCAGGATCTGCGCATCTGCAACGACGACTTCTGCGAGACGCTGTCGATGCAGGACCTGAAACTGGCCGGCAACCGGCTGTACAGCAACGCGGGCGGCGGCAACAACCTGCTCACCTCAAGCGACGGTGGCACGACCTGGCAAGTGATCCGGGGTTCGAAGGATTCGCAGATGTGCTATGCGACCAAGTTCCACGTGCTGGGCGACCGTGTGCTGATCGGCGGCGAATGCCCGCTCGACATGGCGTTCGTCGAAGCGTATCGCCTCTCCGCAGACGGCGGCGCGCTGGCGGGCGACGCCAAGCTGCCATTGACCTTGCCCGAGCTGGAAAACCGCAATGTCCAGTTCATCGAACCGGTGCCGGGCACTGAGATCGTCTACGTCGGTGTCGAAGGCGGCCTGCTGCGCAGCCTGGACAATGGCCGCAGCTTCCGGTTCGTACTGCACGAGCCGCTGACCAGTGCCAAAAGCTATCCGTACATCGGCGCCTTCCTGGCGCTGCGCGACAAGCCGGGGACGCTGGTGATCGGCGGCTTCGACAAACTGCATGGCCGGCCTTATCTGGCCTGGTCGGAGGACAGCGGCAACTCGTGGAAGGACATCTCGGCGCTGGTGCCGGGCTTCGACAGGAAGACCGACGATGAATTCTCGACGCCGTCGGTGTCGGCGCTGAGCCAGGATCCGCAAGGCCGCATCGTCGTCGTGACCAACGAACGCGCCGATGGCCAGGGCCGCCTGATGCTGCTGACGCTCGGTACCCGCTAGGGGGGCGAACGGTCTTCAGGTTTCATGTAGGGGGAGGCTGTTGGTGGCGGCCGAATTCTGTCATGCTTCGGCTGCAGCCGCACAACCTGACATAACGACAACCACGCCATGACAACAGCCACGATCGCCCGCCTTGCCCTGTGCATCACCGCACTCCCACTGGCCACCAGCACGTTCGCGTTCGCGCAGAACGCCGAGCGCCAGTTCAAGAGCGTCACGCAGAACGGCAACACGCTCGAGATCGCGACGGCCGACGGGCGCTACCTGATCAAGCCGTATTCGAGCGCGATCGTCGAGACCACCTTCATCCCGAACGGCGAACAGCTGGACCCGGCCTCGCATGCGGTGATCCTGGCCCCGGTTCAGGCCCCGGCGACGTTCAAGGACGACGGCGCGCGCATCACGTATGCCACTGACGGCATCGCGGTCACGGTCGAGCGCAAGCCGTTTCGCATCGCTTATACCTACAAGGGCAAGCCGCTGGTGGCTGAAAAGCGTGGCTTTGGCCGCGTCGACGGCATGGACACCATCGAATTCGGTCTCGACGACGGCGAGGCGCTGTATGGCGGCGGGGCGCGTGCGCTCGGCATGAACCGGCGCGGCAACCGCCTGCGCCTGTACAACAAGGCCGATTACGGCTACGCCGAACGTTCCGAGCTGCTCAACTTCACGATTCCGGTGGCGCTGTCGTCGAAAAAATACGCGATCCACTTCGACAATCCGCAGGTCGGCTGGCTCGATTTCGACAGCCGCAAGGATGGCACGCTGCGCTATGAAGTCATCGGCGGGCGCAAGACCTATCAGGTCGTCGCGGGCGAGACCTGGGACGCCGTCATGGCTGGCTACACCGACCTGACGGGCCGCCAGCCACTGCCACCGCGCTGGGCCTTCGGTAACTTCGCCAGCCGCTTCGGTTACAAGACCGAGGCCGAGACACGCGCCATTGTCGACAAGTTCGCGCAAGAGAAGATTCCGCTCGACGCCGTCGTGCTCGACCTGTACTGGTTCGGCAAGACGGTGCAGGGCACGATGGGCAATATGGACTGGGACCGCGACACGTTCCCGCACGCCGAAAAAATGATGGCCGACTTCAAGGCCAGGGGTGTCAAGACGGTCGTCATCACCGAACCGTTCGTGCTGACCACGTCCAAGCGCTGGCAGGAAGCGGTCGACAAGAACGTGCTGGCGCTGGACAGCGCCGGCAAGCCGGCCACGTATGACTTCTACTTCGGTAACACGGGCCTGATCGACCTGTACAAAAAGGAAGGGCGCGACTGGTGGTGGAACATCTACCGCGACCTGAAAAAGGGCGGCGTCACGGGCTGGTGGGGCGACCTGGGCGAGCCGGAACTGCATCCGTCGAACCTGGTGCACGGCACGGGCACGGCGGACCAGGTCCACAATATCTACGGTCACGACTGGGCGCGCCTGATCGCGGAAGGCTACGGGCGTGAATTCCCGGCCGAGCGCCCGTTCATCCTGATGCGCGCCGGTTACTCGGGCTCGCAGCGCTTCGGCATGATCCCGTGGTCGGGTGACGTCAGCCGCAGCTGGGGCGGCCTGCAGTCGCAGATGGAAATCTCGCTGCAGATGGGCATGCAGGGCCTGGCCTACATGCACTCGGACCTGGGCGGCTTTGCCGGTGCGGTGCTCGACGACGAACTGTACGTGCGCTGGCTGCAGTACGGCGTGTTCCAGCCGATCTTCCGCCCGCATGCGCAAGAGGCGGTGGCGTCCGAACCGGTGCTGCGCTCGGAACGCACCAAGGTGCTGGCGCGCGAAGCGGTATGGCTGCGCTACGCGATGCTGCCGTATAACTACACGATCGCCTTCGACAACCAGCAGACCGGCATGCCGTTGATGCGCCCCCTGATGTTCGTCGAGACCGATCCGGCCCAGCCGATCGAGCGCTCGTCGACGTATCTGTGGGGCCCGGATTTCCTCGTCACGCCGATCGTCAAGCCGGGCGCCACGCGCGCCGAGGTGTACTTCCCGACCACGGGCAGCGTGTGGTTCGACTTCCATACGGGCCAGGCGCACAAGGGCGGCATCCTCGAAACCGTGCGTCCAGTCGACGCCAATATCCCCGTCTACGTGCGCGCCGGCGCGTTCGTGCCGATGGCGAAGGTGGTCCAGACGACGCGCGATTACACGGGCCGTCAGATCGACCTGCACTACTACCACGATGCCTCGGTCAAGTCCTCCAGCGGAAAGCTGTATGACGACGATGGCGAGACCGCCGGCGCTTTCGCGGCGGGCAAGTACGAGATCGTGCGCTTCACCAGTAAGCTGAACGAGGCAGACGGCAAGGCGCGGCTCGAGATCGGCTTTACCACCGAAACCGGCAAGGCCATGACCGCCGTCCCACGGGGCTTTTCGCTGAAGGTGCACAACGTGGCGGCCAAACCGCGGGCGGTGACGGTGGACGGACGCGCTGTGCGCTTCGTGTTCAACGCCCAGCAGCACCTGCTGGAAGTGCCTGTCGCGGCCAAAGCCGCCCAGGCGGCGCAGGTGATCGTCACGTTGTAACGGCGCGTGGTCGGGACGGTGCTCTGGCGAACATCGCGCATGGGCGAAGTTCGCTACATTGGAGGCTTCATTTCAGGAGCCTCCAATGACGACCACCGCACCAGCCAATCCCCTTGTATTCCGTAGCGAGTTCGAACACGTCGGCCTCGACGAATCCGAGACCATCCACGCCCTGCAAACCGTGTTTGCCAATATGGCCAAGAAGGTGGCGGATGCCGAAGGCCACGCCAGCCGCGCCGTCCACGCCAAGGGCCACGCCCTGGTGCGCGGCAAGCTGACCGTGCTTGACAACCTGCCGCCGCAACTGGCCCAGGGCCTGTTCGGCAAGGCCGGCACCTATGACGTGCTGCTGCGATGGTCATCGCCACCGGCCGAGCAGCTGCCAGATGGCGTTTCGACCCACCGCGCGGTGGCGATGAAAGTGCTGAACGTGCCGGGCGAGCGCTTCGACTCGGCCAAGAGCGGCAACTCGCAGGACTTCCTGATGGTGAATGGGCCGGTGTTCTCGGCGCCCGATCCGCAGGGTTTCCTCAAGAGCGTGAAGATGCTGGCAGCGACGACCAACGCGTCCGAGACCGGCAAAAAGATCATCTCGGCCGTGCTGCGCACCGCCGAAAACGCGCTGGAAGCGGTCGGTGGCGAGAGCGGCATGCTCAAGGCGCTGGGCGGCGAGCCGCAGCACCATCCGCTGGGCGAAACCTACTTCAGCCAGACGCCGTACCTGTACGGCCAGTACATGGCCAAGCTGTCGCTGGCGCCCGTGGCGCCTGAACTGCTGGCGCTCGATGGCGCATCGATCAAGACCGAGGACGACGCGCAGCGTCACGCGATTGGCTCGCACTTCGCATCGCAGGGCGGCGAGTGGGAACTGCGCGTGCAGTTGAACGTCGATGTCGAGAAGATGCCGATCGAGGATGCCTCGGTCGAATGGCCACAGGAACTGAGCCCGTTCATCGCCGTGGCGCGCGTGCGCCTGGCCCCGCAAACGAGCTGGGACGCGTCGCTGGAAAAGCTGGAAGACGAAATCGCCTACGACCAGTGGAACTGCCTCGTCGAGCACCGCCCGCTCGGGTCAGTCAACCGCGCGCGGCGCCAGGTGATGGCCACCTCGCGCGAATTCCGCTCGGAGTTCAACCGCTGCCCGATCCACGAGCCGTCGGCATAACGATGCTGTGACTACCGGGCCACGATCAAACGCAGCCCCAGTCCGATGAACACCGCCCCCGCGATCCGGTCGAGCCACATGCCGGCCGAGGGGGTGCGATTGAGCCACCCGCCGATCGTGCCCGAAAAGTAGCCGAGCAGGCCGAAGATCACGGCCGCCTGCAGCGTGAAGACCAGTCCCAGCACGCCGATCTGCAGATTGGCGTCGCCGCGCGCCGCAACGACGAATTGCGGCAGGAACGACAGGAAGAACAGCACCACTTTCGGATTGATCGCCGCGGCCACCAGGCCCTTGGCGAACAGGCGCCGTGCCGGTTCGTTCGACAATCCTTCGGCAGAGACGCGCGCACCGCCACGGCTGCGAATCGCGCCCCAGCCCATCCAGATCAGGTACAGGCCACCGGCGACCTTGAGCGCCGTGAACGCCGTCGGCGACGCCGCGATCAGCGCACTCACGCCAATGACGGCCAGCAGCGTGTGACTCAGGCAACCGAAGGCGCAGCCAAGCCCGAAGGCCACGCCGCGCAGGCGCCCCTTGGCGATGCCGGTGCTGAGCACCATCAGATTGTCGGGCCCGGGAGAGAGCGTGATCAGGATGGCGGCGGCAAGAAAGCCGAAGAGCTGTTCGGGCGAAAGCATGGTGGTGGCAAGATGAAGAAAGGGCGAACAGCATAGCGCATGTTCGCCCTTCGTCAAGCATCCCGCAGCGCGGGGTCAGGCAGGCATCACGCCTTCTTGCAGCTCAGTTCCTTGGCATTCTCGCCCCACTTGATGGTGACCTTGCCATTCTGTTCCTTGAACTGTTCACCGCGGTTGCCGTAGGCGACGCCGTTGTCGCTTGGCTCGCCGCGCAGCAGCACGTGTTCCTTGTTGCGCGCTGCGACCATCGACGCTGGCGTGGTCTCGAGGAAGAAGGCGGTGATCTTGCTCTTGTCGCTGCAGGTGTACTTCACCGGGCCCTTGGCCTTGGTGACCTTGTAGGCCGTCTGCAGCTGCATCGCGCGGGTGCCATAGGCATTGTTGATGCAGGTGGTCATGTCCTTGGCGTCGGCGCATTGCTTGACGCCGTCCCACCACTTGGTGTGCTGTTCCTGCAGCGTCTTGCCGGCGCCGGCGTCGATTTTTTCCAGCGCTGCGCGGTACATCGCGTAGATCAGGCCTTCCGATTCGGCGGAGCCGGGATGGCCGCAGACCTTGGCTTCGGCCGAGCCGATGCCCTTGGCGCAAAAGCCTGGCATCGAGACAGCTTGCGCGCCGATCGGCAGGGCGAGAGCAGCGGCGAGAACGAGAAGTTTTTTCATGAGGATTCCTTATGGTGGTGGTCGCGGCGCATTGGTGGGGGCGCCGTCGTGAATTGGGTCAGGCGGATTTGTTCGGAATTTTGCTCAGGTCGAGCTCAATCCAGGTCGGCGTGTGGTCGCTGGGCTTTTCGCGCCCGCGCATGAATTTGTCCACGCCGGCCGCCTTGAGCGCCGGCGCCAGCGCAGGGCTCAGCAGCAGGTGGTCGATGCGCAGGCCAGCGTCGCGGCCGAACGCGTTGCGGAAGTAATCCCAGAACGTGTAGATCGTCTCGTCCGGATGCAGTGCGCGCAGCGAATCGAGCCAGCCCTGTTCCATCAGGCGCCCGAAGGCAGCGCGGGTCTCGTCGCGGAACAGCGCGTCGTCGACCCAGCGTTCGGGCTTGTAGACATCGCGCTCGGTCGGGATCACATTGAAGTCGCCGGCCAGCACGGCCGGCACGCCGGCCGCGAGCAGCTCCAGGCCGCGCAGGCGCAGGCGCTCCATCCAGGCCAGCTTGTAATCGTATTTGGGGCCGGGCGCCGGGTTCCCGTTTGGCAGGTACAGGCAGGCGATCAGGATGCCCTGGTATGCCACCTCGAGGTAGCGGCTTTGCTCGTCGGCGTCGTCGCCCGGCAGGCCGCGCTGCACTTCCTGCGCCGGCTCGCGCGTGACGATCGCGACGCCATTCCAGCTTTTCTGGCCATGCCACAACGCGTGGTAGCCGGCCGCCTCGATCGCCGCGATCGGGAATTTCTCCTGCGGCGCCTTGAGTTCTTGCAGGCACACGACCTCCGGCTTGCGCTCCTCGAGATAGTGCAAGAGGGCGTCCAGCCTGCTGTTGATACTGTTGACGTTGTAGGTGGCGAGCAGCATGGGGTGTTCCGCATTTGTGACGGGTCATTATGACAATATTGCGTGAAATCAGTCGCACGCCTTATTGGACGCGCGTCGGTACATATACGCAAAACAGTATTATCTTATGGCGAATTGTTCGTTTTCTCATATAAGTGTTTGTTCTATACTACGATCATCGAATATTGTTGCTGGAGATTTTGCATGATCAACCGCCGTTCCCTCATCCTGTGCGCCGTTGCGCTGGGTAGTTCGCTCACCATGGGCCTGGCCCATGCCGACCAGCTGGCCGACATCAAGAAAAAAGGCCAGATCGTGTTCGGGGTGCTCGGCACCGATGAACCGAACAGCTTCATCGACCCGAAGACGCGCCAGCTGGTGGGCTACGAAATCGACATCGCCACCGCTGTGGCCAAGAAAATCGGCGTCAAGCCAGTGTTCAAGCAGCTGGCCGTGTCGGCCCGCATCCCCGAGCTGCAGCAGGGCCACGTGGACATCCTGGCTGCCACGCTCACGCACAACAAGGAGCGCGAAGCGCAGGTCGATTTCGCGCTGACGCACTTCGTCACCGGTTCCAAGGTCATGGTGCGCAAGAGCAGTGGCATCACGGCGCTGCCGCAACTGGCGGGCAAGAAGGTCGTCACCGTTCGCGGCGGCACCCAGGAAACCAATATGAAAAAGGCCGTGCCGACGGCCAGTATCGTCACCTTCGAAAATACCCAGCAAGCGTTCCAGGCACTGCGCCAGGGCAAGGGCGCGGCCTACGTCAATGATGAGTCGTCGCTGCTGGCCGACTACGGCAAACTGGGTCCCGCTGCAAAGGACTTCGTGATCCTGCCGCAATCCATCGGCGTCGAGCCGATTGCCCTTGGCCTGCGCAAGGGCGAGGCGGGTCTCAAGACGGTCGTCGACCAGGCGCTGCGCGAGCTCGAAGCCAATGGCGCGGCCGAAGACCTGTTCGTCAAGTGGTATGGCCCCGGCACGCGTGCCAATATCGCCAAGCGCAACTTCAAGATCAGCACTGACAAGATCTGACCTTGGCGCTGTTCGATCCGACCATCCTGCAATCCGGTGAGTACCACGACTGGCTGGTGCAGGGCTTCATCCTGTCGATCCAGCTGACCGTGATCAGCTTCGCCTTCGCGCTGCCGTTCGGCGCGCTGGTGGCGGTGATGCGCACCTCGACGTCCAGGCTGCTGCGCGCGGTCGGCACCACACTCGTCGAATCGATCCGCAATGTGCCGCTGCTGGCGCACCTGCTGTTCTGGTATTTTGCCTTCCCCGAGCTGCTGCCCGAGGGACTGCGCGAGATCCTGTACGCGAACAATCCCGAAGTGGTGTGCGCCGTCATCGCGCTCACGCTCTACAGCGGCGTGCACATGGCCGAGGATATCCGCAGCGGTATCCGCGCGGTCCCCGCGACCCAGCTCGAAGCAGCCCGTTCGCTGGGCCTGGGGCGCGCCGCGGCGGTGCGCCTCGTGCTGCTGCCGCAGGCACTGCGCGCTTCGGTGCCGCCGCTGCTGTCGCAAACGGTCAATCTGTGGAAGGACACCAGCGTGGCCACCGTGATCGGCGCAGCCGAGATGATGTACCAGGCCGCGCGCGTCGAGACGGCGAGCTTTCGCAGCCTCGAGGCGTTCACCTTCGCCACGCTGGCTTACCTGACCGTCTCGCTGCTCATTTCGGCGGCGGCCTACCTGTTCCAGCGCCGCTATCCGGTGCGCACGGCGGCCTGACCATGAAAGCGTCCCGATGCTGGAACTGATCGATACCTACTGGCTGTACTTCCTGGTCGGCCAATACCCGGACGGCCCGCTGGGCGGTCTGGTGCTGACCATCCTGCTGTCCGGCGCCGCGCTGGTGCTGGCCATGCCGCTTGGCCTGCTGCTCGGCATCGCGCGCGTCAGCCACCGCCGTGCCATCAGCCTGCCCGTGGGCGCGTTCGTGCAGCTCGTGCGCGCCGTGCCGCTGCTGCTGGTGCTGTTCTGGGTGTACTTCTTCCTGCCAGCGGTGACCGGCGTGAAGACCTCGCAGGCCGCGACGATGCTGATCGTGCTGGTAGTGTTCGATAGCGTGTACCTGGCCGAGATCGTGGCGGCAGGCATCCGCGCGCTGCCGAAAGGGCAGCTCGAAAGCGCCCGTTCGCTGGGCCTGGGCTACGGCCAGTCGTTGTGCCATGTCGTGCTGCCGCAGACCTTGCGTCACGGCCTGCCGTCGATCGTCAACCAGCTGGTCTCGACGATCAAGGCGACCTCGCTTGGCTACATCATCGGCCTGTCGGAAGTCTCGTTCATCGCCACCCAGATCAACACACTCGTGTTCACCCGATCGGTGGAGGTGTACCTGATCCTGGCGCTGACCTATTTTTTGCTGTGCTTCGGCCTGTCGCGCCTGGCCTTCCTGCTCGAACGGCGCCTGCAGCGGCGGCCCGTCGGGGCGCACTGAATTTCTGAAAGAAGCGAACGATGATCGTTCTCGATAACGTCAACAAGTATTACGGTGACTACCACGCGCTGGTGGGGATCACCGAGCGCGTGGAAAAAAACGAAGTCCTGGTCGTGTGCGGGCCATCGGGCTCGGGCAAGTCGACGCTGATCCGCACGCTCAACCGGCTTGAAGACATCGACGGTGGCCGTATCGCCATCGACGGGCGCGACATCCACGCCAAAGGCTTCGACGTGAACGCGCTGCGCGCCGGCATCGGCTTCGTGTTCCAGCAATTCAACCTGTTCCCGCACCTGACGGCGCTCGAGAACTGCATGCTGGCGCCGGTGCAGCTGGGGCGCGCCAGCAAGGCCGAAGCCAGGGAACAGGCGATGGCGCTGCTCGACCAGGTGGGCCTGGCCCACAAGGCCGATGCCTATCCGGACGCGCTGTCGGGCGGCCAGCAGCAGCGCGTGGCGATTGCCCGCGCGCTGGCCATGCGGCCGTCGATCATGCTGTTCGACGAGCCGACCAGCGCGCTCGATCCGGAGATGGTGGGCGAGGTGCTGCAAGTGATGCGCACGCTGGCAAAACAGGGCATGACGATGGTCTGCGTGACGCACGAGATGGGGTTTGCGCGCGACGTGGCCGACCGCATCTGGTTCATGGCCGAAGGAAAAATTCTCGAGACGGGCGCGCCCGGCGACTTCTTCGCCAATCCGCAGCACCCCCGCGCCATCCAGTTTCTCGCCGATCGCAACCGCAACTAACATCCTGCCACGGCGGGCATGCACAGTTTCGTGGACGCCATGCACATGCAGGACAGCGGTTTGGTACTTATAATGGCTGGCCGGCAGGCACGTCTGTGCCTGTCGATCATGCTTTTCCACTATGCCGATGCCGGCTTCCTTTTACCGTGCCACTTGAAGCTTTCCCGCGATGACGTCCAATTCTGCCAACTTCGACGAAGATGCACGCCTCGCCGTCCTTGATTCCTTCGGCATCCTCGATACGCCGCCGGAACGCTCGTTCGATGACGTGGTGCGCCTGGTCAGCCAGCTGCTCGATGCGCCGATTGCTGCCGTCAACCTGATCGCGCGCGGACGCCAGTGGTTCAAGTCGGAGATCGGCCTGGGCACGCGCGAAATGCCGCTCGATAACTCGATCTGCCGCCACGCCCTGCTGGAGCAAGAGCAGATGATCGTGCCCGACACCCAGGACGATCCCCGCTTCAGCTGCAATCCGCTCGTCACGGCTGAAGGCGGCCTGCGCTTCTACGCCGGCGCCGTGCTGCGCACGCGCGACGGCGTACCACTCGGCACCCTGTGCGTGCTCGACAAGAAACCGCGGCCGGAAGGGTTGACCGAGCAGCAGCAGTTCATGCTCACGACGATGGCGCACCAGGTCATGAGCCAGATCGAACTCCGTCGGGCGCTGACGGACCAGGAAGCGCTGAACGAAGCGCTGCGTCGCGCTGACCAGCGCAAGGACGAATTCCTGGCGATGCTTGCGCACGAACTGCGCAACCCGCTGGCGCCGATCGTCTCGGCGGCCACGATGCTGTCGAATTTCGAGCTGCAGCCAAGCATGGTGCAGCGCGCTGCCGACATCATCGCGCGCCAGGCCGGCCACATGACGTCCCTGATCGACGACCTGCTCGACGTGTCGCGCGTCACGCGCGGCAAGGTGGAACTCGAATTCGTCGAACTCGACCTGAAGGATGTCCTGGCCGACGCGGTCGAACAGGTACGGCCGCTGATCGAGAAGCACGGCCACCGGCTGGTGCTGGAGGCAATGCCGCCGCCGGCGCTGGTCGTGGGTGACCGCAAGCGCCTGGTGCAGGTCATGACCAATTTGCTCAGCAACGCGGCCAAGTACACGCTCGAGGGCGGGCGCATCGAGGTGCGCCTGGCCACGCGCGGCGCGCTGATCGAGCTGGCGATCCGCGACGACGGCATCGGCATGTCCCCCGAACTGATCGCCAGCGCGTTCGACCTGTTCTCGCAGGGCACGCGCGGGCTGGATCGCAGCCAGGGTGGCCTGGGCATCGGCCTGGCGCTCGTGCGCAGCCTGCTCAAGCTGCATGGCGGCGAAGTGACTGCCGCCAGCGACGGGCCGGGTTGCGGCAGCACGTTCCGGGTCACGCTGCCGCTGTCGTCGCGCGCGGCCGCCGCCGCGCCGGCTATCGGGACCGATGCGCCGCAGGGCAATCCGGCCGCGCTGCGCATCGGCGTGGTGGACGACAACGAAGACGCCGCCGTGACGCTGGCGCTGCTGCTCGAGACGCTGGGCCACACGGTGTCGGTTGCCCACTCGGCGCGCGCCGCGCTGGAAGCGTTGCCGGCGTTCGAGCCGGACGTGTGCCTGCTCGATATCGGCCTGCCCGAGATGAATGGGTTCGAGCTGGCACGGGCGCTGCGCGCCAGGCCCGGGACCGACCATGCGATCCTGATCGCCGTCACCGGCTACGCGCAGGAGAAAGACCGCGCCGAAGCACGCGCCGCGGGCTTTCACGACCTGTTTGCCAAACCGGTCGACCTCGAGGTACTGGGCGCGGCGCTGGTGCAGATCGAACGGCGCCGGCGCTAGCCTGCTGTGCGACGGAGTCCGAGTGCGTCAGGCAGAATTTGTGTCTGATTCACGCACAAAGGACACACCATGACGCAACGCTATCAACCGATCACCCGCCTGGGCCTGGGCGGCACGGGCTTTGGCGACATGTACCACGCCACCAGCGACGAAGCAGCCCAGGCGACCGCCGACGCCGCATGGGACGCCGGCATCCGCTACTTCGACACTGCGCCGCACTACGGCGCCGGCCTGTCCGAACACCGCTTCGGGCACGCATTGCGCCGCCGCCCGCGCGCCGACTACACGCTCTCCACCAAGGTCGGGCGCCTGCTGGCCCCATCCAGCCCGGGCGAAATCGCCGCGCCGTTCGTCGGCGCCTTGCCATTCAAGCGAGTCATCGACTACACGGCCGACGGCGCGCGCCGCTCGGTGGAAGACAGCCTGCAGCGCATGGCCCTGGCGTCCATCGACATCGTCTACGTGCACGACCTGTCGCCCGACATGTTCGGCGACCAGTTCGACCACTACTACCGGATCGCGTCCGGTCCGGGCGGCGCCTTTGAAGGTTTGACGAAGCTGCGTGAGGAGGGCGTCATCAAGGCCTGGGGCCTGGGCGTGAACACGGTCGAACCATGCCTGCGCGCGCTGCGCGATGCCGACCCCGATATCTTCCTGCTGGCCGGGCGCTACACGCTGATGGAAACGACGCCACTGGCCGAGCTGTTCCCGCTGTGCGCCGAGCGCGGCGCGAAGGTCGTCATCGGTGGGCCATTCAATTCAGGCTTCCTGGCCGGCGGGCCGAATTACGATTACGGCCCGGCCGATGCGGACAAGCTGGCGCAGCGCGACCGCTTGCGCAAAGTAGCGGTCGACCACGGCGTCGACCTGGCTGCCGCCGCGCTGCAGTTCGGCCTGGCCCACCCGGTGGTGGCCGCGACCATTCCCGGCGCGAGCAGCCCGGAGCACCTGCGGCGCAATGCGGTGTTGATGGAGATGGCGATTCCGAAGGCGTTCTGGGAAGCGCTGCGCACCGAGGGACTGGTGGCCGAGGATGCGCCGCTACCATAACCTGCCTGCAGCAAAAAAAAGCCGGGGTCAGGTCTGACATTCGGACACGACCTCGGCAGCCGGGGAGCCGGCTTAGTCGGAAGTAGCTTCACATTGCAATGCTAATGCTGGTCATGACACTATCGGACGTGACTAAGGCTGAGTTCGTGTCCGAATGTCAGACCTGACCCCGGCTGTGATTGGACGTGACTAAAGCTGAGTTCGTGTCCGAATGTCAGACCTGACCCCGGCTGTGATCTGATTGCGTAAGATCGGCCAACATTGCGTCTGAAGGCTTAGAACCCTTCTTCCGGCGTCAGATACCGCCACTGCCCAACTGGCAGGTCGCCCAGCTTGACGCGCCCGATCCGCACGCGCTTCAGGCCCAGTACCTTCAGGCCCACCATGTCGCACATGCGCCGGATCTGGCGTTTGCGGCCTTCCTTCAGCGTGAAGCTCAGCTGGTCTTCGTTCTGCCAGCGCACCTTGGCCGGCAGCAGCGGTTTGCCATCCATCCACAGGCCGTGCTTGAGCTTCTTGAGTTCACTGTCCGGCAGCGTGCCCGGCTTCGTGTACTCCACGCGCACCAGATATTCCTTCTCGATGGACGTCGTCTCGCCAATCAGCTGCTTGGCGATGCGGCCGTCCTGCGACAGCACCAGCAGGCCCACTGAGTCGATGTCCAGGCGCCCGCACGGCACGAGGCTGCGCAACTGGGTCGGGTGGAACTGCTCCGTCGAAGGGTCGTCGGCCCAGCGATTCTCGGGCCGGATCAGCGCCACGGCCGGCGTGTAGCCGTCTTCTGCCTGGCCGCTGACGTAGCCGACCGGTTTGTGGATCAGCACCGTGACGCGCTTGGACTGCTCGGCGGCGGCCTGGCGCTCGACCGTGATGCGCTGCGTCGGCAGCACCTTGCTGCCCAGTTCCGACACGACCTGGCCATCCACCCGCACCCAGCCGCGCGCGATCCATTCATCGGCTTCGCGGCGCGAGCACAGGCCCAGTTCGGACATTCGTTTGGAGAGGCGGAGCGGTTCGGTCATGGTCAAAGCTTTTCGGTGGAGGAGTAAATCAGATCTTGAGCGCGTCGAGCAGGTCCGTTTCGAGCTGGACCTGGATGCGCGGGTTGTTCAGGGCAGGGCCGTCTACGAGGAACACGTCTTCGACGCGCTCGCCCAGCGTCATGATCTTGGCGGTGTGCAGGTTGATGCGGTAGCGCGTCAGTACGCTCGATACCGCATACAGCAGGCCCATACGATCGTTGGCGGCGATCGACAGCACGTGGAACTGGCCCCGTTCGTCGGGCCGCACTTCGACCGTTGGCGTGATCGGGAACGTGCGCGACATGCGCGACAGGCGTCCGCGGCACGGTGGCGGCAGCGGTTCCTGCGACACCAGCAGCGCGCTCAGTTCGTGCTCGATCAGGTTGATGATGTCGCGGTAGCTGCCGGCGAAGTGTTCGTCGGCCACCATGAAGCTGTCGAGCGCGTAGCCGTGGCGCGTGGTGTGGATCTTGGCGTCGAGGATCGAGAAATCCTTGCGGTCGAAGTAGCTGCAGATGCGCGCGAACAGGTCGGGTTGATCCTTGATGTACACGGCCACCTGCAGGCCTTCGCCGATCGGTGCCAGGCGTACCCGCACAACGGGCTTGTCGCTGTCGACCTTGTCGTGCAGGGCGCGCGTCTGCCAGGCGATGTCGGAGGCGTCGTGGCGCAAGAAGTACGCGACGTCCAGCTGCTTCCACAACGCTTCGTGCGCATCGATTGGCAGGCCGAACAGGCGCAGCGTGGCCAGCGCCTCTTTCTGGCGCGCGCGCAGCTCGCGGTCGGCCGAATGCGGCTCGCCCCCCAGCACGCGCAGCGTCGTCTTGTACAGGTCTTCCAGCAGCTTGGCCTTCCACGCGTTCCAGACCTTCGGGCTGGTGCCGCGGATGTCGGCGACCGTGAGCAGATACAGCGCCGTCAGGTGCCGTTCGTCCTTGACGACCGCGGCAAACGCCGCGATGACGTCAGGATCGGACAGGTCCTGCTTTTGCGCGACCTGCGACATCGTCAGGTGCTGCTCGACGAGGAATACCACCAGTTCGGTGTCGGCCTCGGTCATGCCATGGCTGCTGCAGAACTGGCGCGCGTCGTCCATGCCGAGTTTGGAGTGGTCGCCGCCACGGCCCTTGGCGATATCGTGGAACAGCGCGGCCACGTACAGCACCCAGCGGTCGCGGAAGTCGGCAATCAGCTGGCTGCAGAACGGGTATTCGTGCGCGTGTTCGGGCATCGTGAAGCGGCGCAGGTTACGCACCACCATCATGATGTGCTGGTCAACCGTGTAGGCATGGAACAGGTCGTGCTGCATCTGGCCCACGATCTTGCGAAACGCCGGCAGGTAGCGGCCCAGGATGCCGAATTCGTTCATGCGGCGCAGCGCATGCACCATGCCGCGCGGTGCCTGCAGCACGCGCAGGAACAGCGCCTTGTTGACCGGATCGGCGCGATACGCGTCGTCGATCTGGGTGCGGGCATGCCACAGTGCGCGGGTGGCGCGCGCCGTCATGCCCTTGATGTCGTGGCGCTCGGTCATCACGACGAACAGTTCGAGGATTGCCGTGGGCGTCTGCTCGAACGTGTCGTCCTGCGCGATGTCGATCAGGTTCCCCATCTGTAAAAAGTGGGCGCTGATCGGGAAGGCGACGGCCGGCTGCGGGAATAGCTGGGCCTCGATATTCTGCAGCAGGATCGTGTTGAGCTGCGTGACGGTCTTGGCGGCCCAGTAGTAGCGCTGCATCAGCAATTCGCTCGGGCGGCGCACGTTCGGGCCATCGTCAGTCTCGACCAGGCCAAGCGTGTTGGCAATCGCCGTCTGCACGTCGAACACCAGCCGGTCTTCGCGGCGCTTGGTGTGCAGGTGCAGGCGGATGCGGATGTCCTTGAAGGCGCTTTCCTTTTCCATCAGCTGGCGCGCTTCCATGCGCGTGATCAGCTCGCGCGTGGCGAGCTGGCCCCAACTGTCGGCCAGGCCCGCGGCCTTGGCCACCCACATGATCACCTGCAGGTCGCGCAGCGCGCCAGGGCTTTCCTTGACGTTCGGTTCGAGCGCGAACGCCGTGTATTCGTGCTTGGCGTGACGCAGGCGCATCTCGGCCGTCTTGGCCCGGAAGAACGCCTGCGGGTCGAGCGCCTCGCGGTAGCGCTGCTGCAGCGTGTCGAACAGCGGCTCGTTGCCGGTGACCAGGCGCGCTTCGAGCAGGCTCGTTTGCACCGTGATGTCGGCCGCGGATTCGATCAGGCATTCGTCGACCGTGCGGATGCTGTGGCCGATCTCCAGACCCAGGTCCCACAGCAGCTGGACCAGGCCTTCGAGGCGCGCCTGCGTGATCGCGTCCGGCGGGGCGGCGAGCAGGATCAGGAGGTCGACGTCGGAGTACGGAAACAGCTCGCCGCGCCCGTAGCCGCCCACGCCTACCAGCGCGGTGCCGGCAGGCAGGCCGGCCGCCTGCCAGGCGTCGATCAGCACTGCATCGACGACCTGGCGCAGGTTGCGCAGCAGTTTTTCGGGCATGCCGTCTTCGTGGAACGCCTGGAACACGAGCTGGCGCTCATTCTTGAGGCGCTGGCGCAGCGTGGTGCGGACGGTGTCCAGGCGTTCGGCGTGACCCATGGCCGGCTCCTTATGCCGCCGCAGCGGCAGGGGCAAACGCGGCGAAATCCGGCCCGAGCAGCGGCAGGGCGATCGCCGGTGGCGGCGGGCTGCCGGCCGACAGCGTCAAGACTTCGACGCCGGTCTCGGTAACCAGCACGGTGTGTTCCCACTGCGCCGACAGGCTGCGGTCTTTCGTCTTGATGGTCCAGCCGTCCGGCATTTCCTTGATGTCGCGCTTGCCGGCATTGATCATCGGCTCGATCGTGAAGATCATGCCGGGTTGCAGGACTTCGAGCGTGCCCGGGCGGCCGTAGTGCAGCACTTGCGGCTCTTCATGGAACGAGCGCCCCACGCCATGGCCGCAGAATTCGCGCACGACGCTGTAGCCGTTCTTTTCGGCGTGCTGCTGGATCGCGTAGCCGATGTCGCCCAGGTGCTTGCCCGGCTTGACGGCGGCGATGCCCAGCCACATGCACTCGAAGGTGACTTCGGACAGGCGGCGCGCCATGATCGACGGTTCGCCGACCAGGTACATGCGGCTGTTGTCGCCGTGGAAGCCTTCCTTGGTGATCGGCGTGATGTCGATGTTCAGCGCATCGCCGCTCTTGAGCACGCGGTCGCCCGGGATGCCGTGGCAGATGACGTCGTTGAGCGAGGCGCAGATCGAGCCCGGGAACGGCGGGTAGCCGGGCGGGGCGTAGTTGAGCGTGGCCGGAATCGTGCCTTGCACGTTGACCATGTATTCGTACGCCAGGCGGTCGAGCTCGCCGGTGGTGACGCCGGGCTTGACGAACGGAGTGATATAGTCCAGCACTTCCGAGCCGAGGCGGCAAGCGACGCGCATGCCGTCGATTTCTTCGAGGGTCTTGATGATGGTGGCCATAGGAGAGTCGTATCCTGCGTGGTATCGGGTGAGCGCCCGGCGACCGGGGTGGCAATGGTCGGGGCAGTATGGCCGCCATTATAAGGGATGTCGCGCCGCTGCTGTAAGGCAGCGGGAGGCGCCTGCCTGGCCGGGCTGCGATTGCACGCTTGAATAATGCTGACAATTCCGCTAGAATCTCGGGTTGCTCGGATTCACATCGTGCAACGTTGTAAAAATAAAGTTTTTTAATTGATAGAAATCGCGAATGTGGCCCTAAAAGGGTGCCTGCTTGGTGACTGGCCACATTCAAGACCCAACCCTGGAGAATTACATGTCCGTTACTATGCGCGAAATGCTGGAAGCCGGTATTCACTTCGGCCACCAGACCCGTTTCTGGAATCCAAAGATGGCACCGTTCATCTTCGGTCATCGCAACAAGATCCACATCATCAACCTGGAAAAAACCATGGCGATGTATCAGGATGCGATGAAAACCATCAAGCAAATCTCCGCCAACCGCGGCACGATCCTGATGGTCGGCACCAAGCGTCAGGCTCGCGACATCATCGCAGCTGAAGCGCAACGCGCCGGCGTCCCATACGTCGACCAGCGCTGGCTCGGCGGCATGCTGACCAACTTCAAGACCATCAAGACGTCGATCAAGCGCCTGAAGGAAATGGAAGTCCTGGTCGAAGACGGCTCGGTCGAGAAGATGTCGAAGAAAGAAGCGCTGATGTTCTCGCGCGAAATGATCAAGCTGCAAAAGTCGATCGGCGGTATCAAGGATCTGGGCGGCGTGCCAGACGCGATCTTCGTCGTTGACGTCGGCTACCACAAGGGTACGATCACCGAAGCCGGCAAGCTGGGCATCCCGGTCATCGGCATCGTCGACACCAACCACTCGCCAGAAGGCGTCACCCACATCATCCCGGGTAACGACGACTCGTCGAAAGCCATCAGCCTGTACGCACGCGGCGTTGCCGATGCGATCATTGAAGGCCGCGCCAGCGCGACCAACGAAGTGGCTGACATGGTCAAGGCAGCCGGCGGCGACGACTTCGTCGAAGTTTCCGAGCAGGCATAAGTGATAGCAGGCCATGTGCCTGCTGCCACATAGAAGGGGGCGCCGGACTGTCGAGCCCCCCTTTTTTTAAGCTAAATACTTGCAGGACGCACAATTTGAGCGGACTGCGCCCCTGGATACACATTTAGGAGAACACACTATGGCAGCTATTACTGCAGCAATGGTTGGCGAACTGCGCGCCAAGACCGATGCACCAATGATGGAATGCAAAAAAGCACTGACCGAAGCCGACGGCGACATGGGTCGTGCTGAAGAAATCCTGCGCGTCAAGCTGGGCGGCAAGGCATCGAAGGCATCGGCACGCGTGACTGCCGAAGGCGTCGTGGCTACCTATATTTCGGGCAACGTCGGCGCGCTCGTCGAAGTCAACAGCGAAACCGACTTCGTCGCGAAGAACGACGATTTCCTGGCCATGGTCAACCTGGCAGCACGCCTGGTCGCCGAAAACAACCCGGCTGACGTCGCTGCACTGGCAGCCCTGCCGCACGAAGGCGGTACCTTCGACGACGTCCGTACTGCCCTGATCGGCAAGATCGGCGAGAACATGACCGTGCGTCGTTTCCAGCGTTTCGAAACCACTGGCAAGCTGGCGTCGTACCTGCACGGCACCCGTATCGGCGTGATCGTCGATTTCGAAGGTGCGGACGAGCAAGTCGGCAAGGACCTGGCCATGCACATCGCTGCCATGAAGCCAGTCGCTCTGTCGTCGGAGCAAGTTCCAGCAGAAATGATCGAAAAAGAGCGTTCGGTCGCTGAACTGAAAGCCAAGGAAGATGCCGACAAGGCCGTCGCCGAAGGCAAGCAGCCACAATCGGCTGACATCGTCGCCAAGCGCGTCGACGGTTCGGTGCAGAAGTACCTGAAAGAAGTCTCGCTGCTGAACCAGGCGTTCGTCAAGAACGACAAGCAGTCGATCGAACAGATGATCAAGGCGGCAAACACCACCGTCAAGGGCTTCACCATGTACGTGGTGGGCGAGGGCATCGAGAAGAAGGTCGACGACTTCGCAGCTGAAGTCGCAGCACAGATGGCTGCCAACAAGCAGTAATCAAACAAACGGGCCGTGAGGCCCGTTTTTGTAGGGCGGACGGCTACGCCGTCCGCGCGGTGGTGGTTGGCAGCACGATGATGGGGCGGCGGTCGGAGCGGGTTTGGTTTGGTATCCGAACGTAAGTTTTGCAGGATGAATATTGCGCCTCCGTTATCATTCCGGATGACCGCGTAGCCAACGATCACCGCGTGGATGGCCAAGCCGCCCACCCTACGTAGCGCGCCCCAAGCCGTACCCGCTTTACAATCCCATCCGTCCCGCAACGGATGAGACCCGCCCACGAGGCGCCGGTCAGCCCCGAATTCGAACCACAGAACCATCCTATAGGAGCCGCTTCATCATGACAAAACCAGCTTACCAACGTGTCCTTCTGAAACTGTCTGGCGAAGCACTGATGGGCGACGATCAGTTCGGCATCAACCGCGCCACCATCGAACGCATGGTGGCCGACGTGGCCGAAGTTGCCAAGCTGGGTGTGCAGATCGCGGTCGTCATTGGCGGTGGCAACATCTTCCGAGGCGTCGCCCCCGGCGCCCAGGGCATGGACCGCGCGACTGCCGACTACATGGGCATGCTGGCCACCGTCATGAATGCGCTGGCACTGGCGGACGCGATGCGTCACGTCGGCATCACCGCCCGCGTCATGTCGGCGATCGCCATCGAGCAGGTCGTCGAGCCCTACGTGCGCCCGAAAGCGCTGCAATACCTGGAAGAAGGCAAGGTCGTCGTGTTTGCCGCCGGTACCGGCAACCCGTTCTTCACGACCGATACGGCTGCTGCTCTGCGCGGCGCCGAAATCTCGGCCGAGATCGTCCTGAAAGCCACCAAGGTCGACGGCGTCTACAGCGCCGATCCTAACAAGGATCCAAGCGCGACCCGCTACGAGAGCATCACGTTCGACGAAGCGATCTCGAAACACCTGCAAGTGATGGACGCCACCGCGTTCGCACTGTGCCGCGACCAGAAACTGCCGATCAAGGTGTTTTCCATCGTCAAGCCCGGCGCGCTCACGCGCGTGATCATGGGTGAAGACGAAGGTACACTGGTCCACGTCTAAATTAACTGAACAACAGGAGAGCAGCATGTCCTTAGCTGACGTCAAGAAAAACGCACAAGACCGCATGGTCAAGTCCATCGAAACCCTGCGCGCCGATCTGGCCAAGGTCCGTACCGGCCGCGCCCACACCGGCATTCTGGATCACGTCACGGTCGACTACTACGGTTCGCCAACGGCGCTGCCGATGGTCGCCAACCTGACGCTGGTCGATGCCCGCACGATTGGCGTCCAGCCATTCGAAAAGAAGATGCTGGCAGCCATCGAAAAAGCCATCCGCGATGCCGACCTGGGCCTGAACCCGTCGTCGCAGGGCGAAATGATCCGTGTGCCGACCCCGCCGCTGACCGAAGAGCGTCGAAAGGAAATGGTCAAGCTGACCAAGTCCGAAGGTGAAGACGCGAAAATTGCGGTGCGCAATATCCGTCGCGACGCCAACGAAGCGCTGAAGAAAATGGTCAAAGACAAGACCGCATCGGAAGACGACGAGCGCCGTTCGTCCGACGAAATCCAGAAGCTGACCGACAAGGCCGTGGCCGACATCGACAAGCTGCTGAGCGAGAAAGAAAAAGAAATCCTGACGGTGTAAGCAGGCATTTCATCGGCAAGCCTCCGGGCTTTCCTGCGGACCGGCCCCGGCAACTTGCCGCGGCCGGTCCGCGTGCCTTATGATTGGCCAATTGCGCAATGCCAGGTGCAATTCTGTAGCGCAGTTCTCTCGCGCAGTTTTATGGCGCAGTTTTATGGAAATATGATGTTCAAAAGCTCGACCACCGCCGTCCCCGTCACGTCCGCCGTGCCACGTCATATCGCCATCATCATGGACGGTAATGGCCGCTGGGCAACCAAACGCTTGCTGCCGCGCGTGGCCGGCCACGTCAAGGGCGTCGAAGCCGTGCGCGGTGTGGTCGAAGCCTGCGTCGAGCGCGGCGTCGAGTACCTGACGCTGTTCGCGTTCTCGTCCGAGAACTGGCGCCGGCCGGCCGACGAAGTCTCGCTGCTGATGCGCCTGTTCGTGACGGCGCTCGAGCGCGAAGTCGCCAAGATGCACGCCAATAATATCCGCCTGAAAGTGGTGGGTGACCTGAGCCGCTTCGATGCCAAGCTGCAAGACATGATCGCCAATGCCGAGCGCCGCACGGCCGGCAACACGCGCCTGACGGTCACCGTGTGCGCGAACTATGGCGGGCGCTGGGATATCATGCAGGCAACCGGCAAGATGGTGAAAGCCAACCCCGGCGTCACCGAGTTCAGTGAAGAGATGCTGGCGCCGCACCTGGCGATGGCGTATGCGCCTGAGCCCGACCTGTTCATCCGCACCGGCGGCGAAGAACGCATTTCGAATTTCCTGTTGTGGCAGCTGGCATATGCCGAGCTGCACTTTACCGACACCTTCTGGCCTGACTTCACGCCAAAGGCGCTGGACGAGGCGATTGGCTCCTACCAGGAGCGCGAACGGCGCTTTGGCCAGACCGGCGCCCAAGTAGCGAAGAAGACCAACTAAATGCTCAAGACCCGGATTCTCACCGCACTCGTCCTGCTGGCAGTCCTGCTGCCGGTTCTGTACTCCAACAATTACACGGCGTTTGCGGTGGTGGCCTGCGTCTTTTTCGGCGCCGCGATCTGGGAATGTTTTCGCCTGTTCAATCCCGGCGCCCGTAGCGCGATTTTGATTGCAGGCGCCTGGACGCTGGCCTTTGCCTATGCGTTCTTCGTGCGCGAGCAGGGCAATCCGACTTTCTGGTTCGGTATCGGCGTGCTGCTGTGGGCGCTGCGTTTCGCACCGACGCTCAAGTTCGGCCTGCCGCCGCTGTCGAGCACGCCCAATACCTTGCTGAGTTTGCTGTACGCGATCTCACTGGTGGCCTGCTTCGTGGCCATCGTCTACCTGTTCAATTACTCGGCCGTGCTGCTGCTGTCGGTGCTGGCGATCGTCTGGGCTGCCGACATCTTTGCCTATGTGTGCGGCAAGACCTTTGGCAAGCGCAAGCTGGCGCCGAGCATCTCGCCGGGCAAATCGTGGGAGGGCGCCATCGGTGGCGGACTCGTCACGTTGGTGCTGGCCGCCTGCACCGTCCTGTTCGGCGGCGAAGCCTTCGCCGGCACGTTCGCCGTGCGCGTGCAGGCGGGCCTGGGCTGGCTTGGCATGTTCGCCGTGATTGCCCTCATCGTGGTTGCCAGCGTCGTTGGCGACCTGTTCGAATCCCAGCTCAAACGCCGCGCCGGCGCCAAGGACAGCAGCAACCTGCTGCCGGGCCACGGCGGCGTGCTGGACCGGATCGACGCACTCGTGCCGGTCCTGCCACTGGCGGCGCTGATCGCCACCTGGCTCTAGAAGGAAGTTCACATGCAACGCATTACCATCCTGGGCGCCACCGGCTCGATCGGCGCCTCGACCCTCGACGTGCTGGCGCGCCATCCGGAGCAATACCAGGTGTACGCGCTGAGCGCCCACTCGCGCGTCGAAGAACTGGCCGCTGCCTGCCGCAGCTGCCGCCCCGCGCGCGCTGTGGTCGGTAGCGCCGACGCAGCCGCACGGCTGGCGGTGCTGATCGCCGACCTGCCCACCAGTGTCGAATACGGCGAGCAGGCGCTGTGCGATATCGCGTCAAGCGTCGACACCGACACCGTGATGGCCGCCATCGTCGGCGCCGCCGGCCTGGCCCCGACGCTGGCTGCGGCCCGCGCCGGCAAGAAGGTTCTGCTGGCGAACAAGGAAGCGCTGGTCATGTCCGGCCAGCTGTTCATGGACGCGGTGCGCGAGCACAACGCCACGCTGCTGCCGATCGACAGCGAACACAATGCCATCTTCCAGTCGCTGCCTGCGGCCTTTGGCCGCGTGCCGGCGGCAGCCGGTGTGGCCAAGATTCTGCTCACCGCATCCGGTGGCCCATTCCTGAACCGCGCCGTCGAGACGCTCGGCGACGTGACCCCGGACGAAGCCTGCAAGCACCCGAACTGGGTCATGGGCCGTAAGATCTCGGTGGATTCGGCGACCATGATGAACAAAGGCCTCGAAGTGATCGAAGCCCACTGGCTGTTCGGCGCGCCCGCCGACCAGATCGAGGTCGTGATCCACCCGCAAAGCGTGATCCACTCGATGGTGTCGTACGTCGACGGCTCGGTGCTGGCGCAACTGGGCAACCCGGACATGCGCACGCCGATCGCGCACGCACTGGCGTACCCGGACCGGATCGCGTCGGGCGTGGCCCAGCTCGACCTGACGCAGATGGCGGCGCTGCAGTTCTTCCCGCCCGATTTCACGCGCTTCCCGTGCCTGGCGCTCGCGTTCGACGCGCTGCGCGCCGGCGGCACGGCCCCGGCACTGCTCAACGCTGCCAATGAGGTGGCGGTGGACGCGTTCCTCGAGCGCCGCATTGGTTTTCGCGATATCGACCGCGTCATCCGCCATGCACTCGACGCCGTCGAGCACGGCCCGGCGCCGTCGATCGAGGCCGTGCTGGCCCAGGATGCGCGTGCCCGCGAGGCCGCGGCGCATGCGGTCGCCAGCCTGCACTGATTGACGGATACCGCCCAATGACCCTGCTTTACACCGTGCTGGCGTTCGCGCTGGCGCTTGGCCCCCTGATCGTGATCCACGAGCTGGGTCACTACCTGGTGGCGCGTGCCTGCGGCGTGAAGGTGCTGCGTTTTTCGATCGGCATGGGGCGCGTCGTCTGGTCGCGCCGCTTCGGGCGCGACCAGACCGAGTGGGCGGTGTCGCTGCTGCCGCTGGGCGGCTACGTCAAGTTCCTCGACAGCCGCGATCCCGACGCCGGCCCGATCGACAAGAGCGAGCTGTCGCGTGAATTCACGCGCCAGAATGTCTGGAAGCGCATTGCCATCGTCGCCGCCGGCCCGCTGTCGAACTTCGCGCTGGCGATCGTCCTGATGGCCGCACTCTTCATGCATGGCGTGGACGAGCCGTCGGCGCGCCTGCGCGCCGTGGCCGAATCGACCCACGCCTACCGCGCCGGCGTGCGCGGCGGCGAGACCGTGGTTGCCGTCAATGGCAGCGCCGTGCGCTCGTGGTCCGAATTGCGCTGGCAGATCATGCACGCGGCGGTCGACAAGACCGACGCGCGCCTGGATCTGCGCAGCACGGGCAGCGGCACGAGTGGCAGCACATACACCGTGGTGCTGCCCGCGTCCGTCATCGGCAAGCTCGATGTCGACAGCGACGTGATGGCCACGCTGGGCCTGGACTTATGGCGCCCGCAGCCGCGCATCGACAAGGTGATCGCCGACGGGGCAGGGCAGCGCGCTGGTCTGCAGGCCGGTGACCTCGTGCAGCGCCTGAACGGTGCGCCGGTGGTGGATGGCATCGCCTTCATTGAGGCGGTGCGCGCCGCGCCGGGCCGCGCGCTGCAGGTCGAGGTCCAGCGCGGCGGCGCGCCCGTCACGCTGTCGCTCACGCCCGAGGCGGACGCCAACGGCCGCGGCGTGATCAAGGCGATGGTGGCGCAGGCGCCCGAGATGGTGACTGTCTCCTCCGGCCCGTTCGACGCCATCGCGCGCGGTGCCGAGCGCACCTGGGAAACGTCCACGATGACGCTGAAAATGATCGGCAAGATGATTACCGGCGAAGCGTCATTGAAAAATGTGACCGGTCCCATCACGATCGCCGATTACGCCGGACAGACCGCCCGCATTGGGCTCGTCAGCTATTTACAGTTTATTGCCTTTATTAGTATCAGCTTAGGCGTCATGAATTTGTTACCAATTCCCGTTCTGGATGGTGGCCATTTACTGTATTATTCGCTGGAAGTTTTGACCGGGCGTCCTGTTTCTGTGCGCGTCGTCGAGTTCGCACAGCGCGCCGGGGTCGGCCTGCTGTTCATGCTGATGGCGCTCGCCGTCTTCAACGACCTGGGACGCTTACTCTAGCCGCCCGCGGTTCGCTCCCCGGGAGCCCAGTCAAATCACCAAGCAATCGTTGTCCAAATGAGTGACCCTTTGATCCAGCCAATGAAATCACAACAAGATCGTTTCGCCTTGCCGTTCATTCGCCGCAGCCTGATCGGCTCCGCCGTCGTGGCGCTGTGCGCCACGCTGTACGCAAATAATGCCATGGCCGTCAACCCGTTCGTCGTCAAGGACATCCGGGTCGAGGGCATCCAGCGTACCGAGGCAGGCACCGTGTTCAGCTACCTGCCGGTGCGCGTGGGCGAAACCTTCGACGACGTCAAGGCCTCGAGCGCGATCAAGGCGTTGTACGCAACCGGCTTCTTCAAGGACATCCGCCTCGAAGAAGAAAACGGCGTGCTGGTCGTGCTGGTCGAAGAGCGTCCGGCGATTTCGTCGGTCGACTTCACGGGTACCAAGGAATTCGAAAAAGACATGCTGGTCAAGGCGCTGTCCGAAATCGGCGTGGCCCAGACCAAGATCTTCGACAAGGCGTCAGTCGACCGCGCCGAGCAGGAACTCAAGCGCCAGTACCTGTCGCATGGCCTGTACGGCGTCAAGATCACCACCACGGTGACCCCGATCGAACGCAACCGCGTGACGATCATGTTCAACGTGGACGAAGGCGATGTCGCCAAGATCAAGGGCATCAACATCATCGGCAACAAGGCGTTCAGCGACAAAGAGCTGCGCCAGTTGCTCGAACTGCGCCCGTCGGGCTGGTTCACCTGGTACTCGAAGGCCGACCAGTACTCCAAGCAGAAGCTGACCGGCGACCTGGAAAAGATCAAGTCGTGGTACCTGAATCACGGCTACCTCGAAGCCAACGTCGAATCGACGCAAGTGTCGATCACGCCCGATAAACGCGACATCTACCTGACGCTCAACATCACCGAAGGCGAGCAGTACACCGTCTCGAGCGTCAAGCTCGAAGGCGAAATGTTCGGCCGCGAAGAAGAGCTCAAGCAGCTGATCCTGCTCCAGCCGGGCAAGACCTACGTGGGCGACCTGCAAGAGGGCACCAACAAGCTGATCTCCGATCGCCTCGGCACCTTCGGCTACGCGTTCGCCAACGTCACGGCCAACCCTGAACTGAACCGCGAAAAGCGCGAAGTGGCCTTCACGTTCTTCGTCGATCCGGGCAAGCGCGCCTACGTGCGCCACATGAATATCTCCGGCAACACGGTGACCCGCGATGAAGTCATCCGGCGCGAATTCCGCCAGTTCGAGAGCTCGTGGTACGACGCCAACCGCGTCAAGCTCTCGCGTGACCGCGTCGACCGTCTCGGCTACTTCAAGGACGTCAAGGTCGAAACACCAGAGTCGCCAGGCACGTCCGACCAGGTCGACGTGAACATCGCCGTCGAAGAAAAACCGACCGGTAACTTCATGATCGGCGGCGCCTTCTCGCAGTCCGAGAAGTTCACGTTCACCGCGTCGATCTCGCAGGCCAACTTCGCCGGTAGCGGCAACACGGTCGGCATCGAACTCAATACCAGCAAGTACAACCGGACGATCGCGTTCTCGCAGACCAATCCGTACTTCACCGATGATGGCGTCTCGCGCGCATTCTCGCTGTACCTGCGCACGTCGCGCCCACCGGCGCTGAACGTCGGTTCGTACACGGTGCGTCAGACCGGCGGCAACATGACCTTCGGCGTGCCGTTCTCCGAGTCCGATACCGTCTACTTCGGTGCGGGCCTGGAACGCACCGAACTGGAAACGGACGAATCGTCTCCGACCATTTATCAGACGTTCGTGCGCCAGAACGGCGGCCCGGCCAGCGGTGTCGGTTCGGCCACCACCAACGCGATTCCATTGACAGTGGCGTGGGGCCGCGACACGCGCGACAGCGCCGTGACCCCGAGCCGCGGCCGCTTCCAGCGCGCCAACTTCGAAGTCGATGCGATCGGCGACGCCAAGTACTACCGCCTCGTGTACGAACACCAGTGGTGGAAGCCGGTCACGCGCTGGATGACGCTGGCCCTGCGCGGCGAGTTCGATTACGGCAAGGGCATCGGCGGCAGCGCTTACCCGGTCTTCAAGAACTTCTATGCCGGCGGCATCGGTTCGGTGCGCGGCTACGAAAGCTCGTCGCTGGGCGTGGTCGACCAGCGTTACTACGATGCGATCGGCGGCTCGAAACGCATCATCGTCAACGCTGAACTGCAGTTCCCGTTCCCGGGCAGCGGCACCGACCGCAGCCTGCGCTGGTTCACCTTCGCCGACGGCGGCCAGGTGTTCCAGGAGGACGCGAAGATCCGCGTCGGCGAGTTCCGCTACTCGGCCGGTATCGGTCTGTCCTGGATTTCCCCGGTCGGTCCGCTCAAGTTGAGTTATGCTAAACCGCTGAATTCGCTGCCGGGCGACCGCCTGGAGCGCTTCCAGTTCCAGATGGGTACTGGCTTCTGACCGGCCCACTGCGTCCTGAAGAACGATTGCGAGAGACTTTATGTTGAAAAATCTGATTGCCTCGCTGCCTGACGGCTTCAAGCCCACCGTGGCGCCAGCCTTGCTGCTGGCCGCGGTGTGCGCGTCGCCGCTGGCGCAGGCGCAGGCGCAGGTGGCGACGGGCCGCATCGGCTTTGTCTACACCGAGCGCCTGATGACCGACTCCAAGATGGCCAAGGCGGCCGACGCCAAGCTGGCGGCCGAATTCTCCAAGCGTCAGAAAGCCGTCGAAGAGATGGTCGGCAAGTTCAAGGGCGCATCCGAGAAGTTCGATGCCGAAGGGAGTAGCCTGGCCGAGCTGGAACGCACGCGCCGCGCGCGCGAGCTGTTCAACATGCAGAAAGACGTCGAACGCATGCAGCGCGAGTTCCAGGAAGACCTGCAGCAGCGCAAGAACGAAGAACGCGCCGCAATCGCGCAGAAGGCCTACAAGCTCGTGGAGCAGTATGCCGAAGCCGAAAAGCTTGACGCGGTGCTGGTCGAAGCGGCATGGGTGAATCCACGCGTGGACATCACCGACAAGATCCTCAAGCTGCTCGACAAGTAAGCTTGTTGGCAGTGTTTTTCTGCTTTACCGATTTTGACTCACACTGAAAGACCGAGATGGGCATTCGACTAGGCGATTTGGTCGAGCGCTTCGGCGGACAGCTGGTGGGCGACCCGAACCTCGAGGTTACGGCGATTGCCCCCCTGGACACGGCCGGCGCTTCGCACATCAGCTTCCTCTCCAACAGCAAGCTGCGCGCACTGGCGGCGCAAAGCGGGGCCGCGGCCCTGATCCTGTCGCCGCTGGACGACCCGACGGTGGCCGCGACCTATGAAGGCGCGCGCATCGTCACCACCAACCCTTACGCATACTTCGCCCGCGCGGCGCAGTATTTTGCATCGCTGACCGACCATGTGCCGGCTGCGGGCGTACACCCGAGCGCCGTCGTTGCCGACAGCGCCGTGATCGACCCAAGCGCCCACATCGGGCCGCACGTGACGATCGATGAAGGCGCAGTCATTCAGGCGCAGGCCGTGATCGACGCCGGCTGCTACGTCGGGCGCAACGCCGTCATCGGCGAAGGCACGCACCTGTTCGCGAACGTGACGTTCCACGCCGGCTGCGAGATCGGCAAGCGGGGCATTCTGCATTCGGGCGCCGTGATTGGCACCGACGGCTTCGGGTTTGCCAACGAAGGCGGCGTGTACATCAAGATTCCACAGACCGGCCGCGTGCTGATCGGCGACGACGTCGACATCGGCGCCAACACGACGATCGACCGCGGCGCACTCGAAGACACGATCATCGAAGACGGCGTCAAGCTCGATAACCAGATCCAGATCGGCCACAATACGCACATCGGCGCGCACACCGCGATGGCCGGCTGCGTCGGCGTGGCCGGCAGCGCCAAGATCGGCAGCCGCTGCACATTTGGCGGCGCCGCCATGGTGCTGGGCCACCTCGAGATCGCCGATAACGTGCATATCTCATCGGGTAGCATGGTATCGCGCTCGGTGCTCCAGCCGGGCCAGTACACGGGCTTTTACCCGCTGGCCAAGAACGCCGAATGGGAACGCAGCGCAGCGATCGTGCGCAACCTGGGCTCGATGCGCGAAAAACTGCGCGCGCTCGAGAAAACAATCAAAACCCTCACAGAACAACAACAATGACTACGCCAGAACTCACCACCCTCGACATCAATCAGATCAAACAATACCTGCCGCACCGCTATCCGCTGCTGCTGGTTGACCGCGTGCTGGACGTCGAACTGGGCAAGCGCATCGTCGCGATCAAGAACGTCACGATTAACGAAGAATTCTTCAACGGGCACTTCCCGCACAAGCCGGTGATGCCGGGCGTGTTGATGATCGAAGCGATGGCGCAAACCGCGGCCATCCTGTCGTTCATGACGATGGGCGTCAAGCCGGACGAGAACTCGGTCGTGTACTTCGTCGGCATCGACAATGCGCGCTTCAAGCGGCCGGTGGAGCCGGGCGACCAGCTGCGCATGGAAGTGGAAATCGTGCGCGTCTCGCGCGGCATCTGGAAGTACAAGGCCGTGGCCACGGTCGACGGCAAGGTCGCCGTCGAAGGCGACTTGATGTGCACGATCCGGGGCGCCGCCGAAGCGCCGATGAAAGGCGCCGAGGCGGCACCGGCTGCATCCACGCCCGAGTAAGGAGACGTGATGAGCAAGATTCATCCAACCGCGATCGTCGATCCGCAGGCGCAGCTCGACAGCTCGGTCGAAGTCGGGGCCTACTCGATCGTCGGCCCGAACGTGCGCATCGATGCCGGTACCGTCATCGGGCCGCACGTCGTCATCGACGGCCACACGACGATCGGCAAGGACAACAAGTTCTTCCAGTTCTGCTCCATTGGCGCTGCGCCACAGGACAAGAAGTGGCAGGGCGAGCCGACCCGGCTGGAAGTGGGCGACCGCAACACGGTGCGCGAATTCGTCAGCTTCAACCTGGGCACGGTGCAGGATGAAGGTGTCACGCGCCTGGGCAACGACAACTGGATTTCGGCCTACGTCCACCTCGCGCACGATTGCCAGGTCGGCAGTAACACGATTTTCTCGAACAACGCGCAACTGGCGGGCCACGTGCACGTGGGCGACTGGGCGATCCTGTCCGGTTTCGTCGGCGTGCACCAGTTCTGCAAGATCGGCGCCCACGCGTTCATCGGCATGTACACGAGCCTGACGCAGGACGTGCCGCCGTACGTGCTGGTGTCGGGCAATCCGGCCGGTGCGCGCGGCGTCAACCTCGAAGGCCTCAAGCGCCGCGGCTTCACGCGCGAGCAGCTCGATGGCATCCGCAGCGCCTACAAGCTGCTGTACCGGAATGGCCTGACGCTCGAAGAATCCAAAGCCGCGCTGCAGGCCGAAGAAGAACGCCTGCCGGCAGCGGCAAACGACATTCGCCTGCTGCGCGATTTCCTCGGCACCGCGAGCCGTGGCATCGTTCGCTGACGGCGTGCCGTCCGCCGGGGCCCGCGACGTGTCGCTGGCCCTGGTGGCGGGCGAGGCGTCCGGCGACATGCTGGCGGCGCGCCTGCTGGCCGGGCTGCGGCCGCACCTGCCGTCTGCACGCTTCCACGGCATCGGCGGGCCGCGCATGATCGAGCAGGGCATGGTCAGCGACGTCCCGATGGACCTGCTGACGGTGCGCGGCCTGTTCGAAGTCATTCCCCGCTACCGTGAACTCAAGGGTATCCAGAGCCGCCTGCGCGACCGGCTGATCGCGGAACGGCCGGCCGCTTTCATCGGCGCCGACTATCCCGGCTTCAACCTGGGGCTCGAAGAGCAGTTGCGCGCCGCCGGCATCCCGACGGTGCACTTCATCGGGCCGCAGATCTGGGCCTGGCGCGGTGGCCGCATCAAGAAGATCCAGCGCGCCGTGTCGCACATGCTCGTGATCTTCCCGTTCGAAGAAGCGATCTACCGCGCTGCGGGCGTGCCGGTGACGTATATCGGGCACCCGCTGGCCGAGACGATTCCGCTGGCGCCCGACGTGGCCGGTGCGCGCCGCGCGCTGGGATTACCAGATGATGCGCGCGTCGTCACCGTCATGCCGGGCAGCCGCATGGGCGAACTGAAATACCTTGCCGAGCCGTTCGTGCGCGCCGTGCAGCTATTGGCAGCGCGCGATCCTGGCCTGCGTTTTGTCGTGCCAATGGTCGGCGAGCGCCAGCGCGCGTATTTCGACCAGATCGTCACCGCCGCCGGCCTGCAGGGCGTGGAGTTGATGGTGACTGCCGAAGGCTCGCACACGGCGATTGCCGCCGCCGATGCGGTGCTGGTCGCCTCCGGCACGGCCACGCTGGAAGTGGCGCTATTCAAGAAACCGATGGTCATCGCCTACAAAGTGATGCGCGCCTCTTGGGAAATCATGCGGCACATGGGTTACCAGCCGTGGATCGGCCTGCCGAACATCCTGGCGCGCGAATTCGTCGTGCCCGAGCTGCTGCAGCATGCGGCCACGCCCGAAGCAATGGCCGACGCTGTCTGGCGCCAGCTGGAAGACACGGCAGGGCGCGAGCGCCTGGCGCAGCGCTTCCTCGACATGCACCACAGCCTGCTGCGCAACAGCGCCGAAGAGAGCGCACAGGCGGTGCTGCAGATTATCGGGCGCACGGCGCCCGCACCACGTAGATGACAAAAACCAGAATCAATCTGTATCCCGGCCTGCCCACCAGGGGCCGGCCGTTCACCGCACTGGACATCGTGTGCGGCGTCGATGAAGCGGGCCGCGGCCCGCTGGCAGGGCCCGTGTTCGCGGCCGCCGTTATCCTCGATCCGCGCCGTCCGATCGATGGCCTGCGCGATTCAAAAAAGCTGACTGCCGCGCGGCGCGACGAACTCGCGCCGCTGATCCGCGAGCAAGCGCTGGCCTGGGCAGTGGCCGAATGCTCGTGCGAAGAAATCGACAGCATCAACATCCTGCAGGCGACCATGCTGGCGATGCGCCGCGCCGTGGAGGCGTTGCAGCATGCGCCGACCATCGCGCTCATCGACGGCAACCGCTGTCCCGAGCTGACGGTGCGCGCGCACGCGATCGTCAAGGGCGATGACAAGGTCAATGCGATTTCGGCCGCGTCGATCCTGGCCAAGACCGCGCGCGACGCGGCGCTGGTGCGGCTGCACGAACAGTATCCGCAATACGGCTTCGATCAGCACAAGGGCTACGGCACGGCGCTGCACCTGGAGCGCCTGGGCGCGCACGGGCCGTCGCCGGCGCACCGCCGCTCGTTCGCGCCCGTTCGCGGGATGCTGCAGACCGACCTGTTTGGCGCCATGGCTGGCAATGGGGTGAGCGCATGAAGACCATCACCTCGCGCGATAACGCGTTTTATAAAGAGATCAAGGGGCTCGCCACCAGCTCGCAGGCGCGGCGCAAGGCCGGCCATAGCCTGCTCGACGGCGTGCACCTGTGCCAGACCTGGCTCGACCTGCGCGGTGCGCCGCGCCACTGCGTGGTGTCCGAGGGCGCGCTGGGCAATCCCGAAGTGCAGGCCATCGTGGCGCGCTGCGGCGCCGTGAACGCGCCGGTGACGGCGCTGCCCGATGCGCTGTTCAACGCCGTCAGCCAGGTCGAGCATGGCGTGCATCTGCTGTTCGTGATCGATACGCCGCAACCGGCGACGGCGCCGGCGCTGGTGATGGCCAGCGTGCTGCTCGATGGCGTGCAGGACCCGGGCAACGTCGGCTCAATCCTGCGCAGCGCCGCTGCTGCCGGCATCAGGCAGGTATATTGCAGCCCCGGCACCGCCTTCTGCTGGTCGCCGAAGGTGCTGCGCGCGGCGATGGGCGCGCACTTCGTGCTCGAGATTTTCGAGCATGTCGAGCTGCCGGACCTGGTGCGCACGGCGCAGGTGCCGGTGCTGGCCACCAGCGGCTATGCGGCCGAAGGGCTGTACACGCTGGACCTGCGGCTACCTGTGGCGTGGGTGCTGGGGCACGAAGGGCAGGGCGTCTCGACCGAGGTGCTGGGCCTGGCCACGCACCGCGTCGCGGTGCCGCATCTGGGGCAGGTGGAGTCGCTCAATGTCGCGGCCTGCGCCGCCGTGTGCTTCTTTGAAGGCCTGCGCCAGCAGCAGGCATTGCAGGCATAGACGGCGCCAGCGCCATCCAGTAGGCTAGCGGCTTGTAACGTGGAGTAACGATGGATATCGCGCATTTGCATTTTCTGGTGGCGCAAGCCGACCTTTCCGAGCGCCGGGCGCTGGTGGCCTTGCTTGGCCAACTCGGCGCCGGCCAGGTCACCGACGTCGCCGACGGCCCCGCTGCGCTGCAGGCGCTGGACGCCGGGGCCACGCCCCGCGTCAACGTCGCGCTGATCGACCTCGACCTGCCTGGCATGGACGGCTTGACGCTGCTGCGGCGCCTGGGCGAGATCCAGTGCGCCGCGCGCCTGATCGTGACGGGCGCGCAGCCGGCCGATCTGCTGTTTTCCGTGGAGACGCTGGCCGAAGCCTTCGGCATCGAGCTGCTCGGCGCGATCGCCCGACCAGTCAGCGCAGTGAGCCTGAAGCCGGTGCTCGAGAACTACACGCCGCTGCCGCGTTTCACTCAAGTGCCAGCCGAGCCCCGTTTCACGTTCCAGCAAGTGGGCATCGGCCTGCAAAAGCGCCAGTTCGAGCCGTACTTTCAGCCCAAGATCGAGCTGGCGACGGGGCAGGTCAAAGGCCTTGAAGTCTTCGCACGCTGGAATCATCCGGAGCATGGCGTGCTGGGGCCAGCCTCGTTCGTCGATGCGCTGGGCGAGAGCGGCCGCATCGACTTCCTCGACTGGAGCATGATCGAGCTGTCGGTCGAGCGCCAGCGCTGGCTGCAGGACCAGGACATCGCGATCCCGATCTCGCTGAACATCGCGTCCGAAACGCTGGCCCATCCCGCGTTCGTGCGCCAGATGTCGGCGTGCCTGGAGCGCCACGGGGTCGCCGCGACCGACGTGACATTCGAGATCTCGGAATCGTCGGTGCTGAACACGGACCCCGACTTCATCGAGCGCCTGGTCCGGCTGCGGATGATGGGCTTTGGCCTCGCCATCGACGACTACGGCACCGGCCGCTCAAACCTGCAGCTGCTGGCGCGCATCCCGTTCACCGAGCTGAAGATCGACCGCAGCTTCGTCGACGGCGCCTCACGCCGCCTGCCGCTGAGTACGCTGCTGCGCTCCTGCCTGAGCCTGGCCCACAGCCTGGACCGCAAATCGGTCGCCGTCGGCGTCGAAACCCGCCGCGACTGGGACTTCCTGCAAGCCCTCGGCTGCACCTACGCCCAGGGCTACCACATCGCCAACCCCATGCCCGCCACCGCATTCCCTGCCTGGCTAAGCGACTGGCGCCAATACTTCTAACCCCCACGCAATAGCCCAACAATTAGGGTCAGAGTAGAATTGTTGGGCAATTTCTTTTTTTTGAAGTGTTAATAATTAGGGTCAGAGTAGAATTGTTGGGCAATTTATCTTCAATTAAACAGCCTCATCTAATTGAGGCTGTTTAATTCGAAAAAGTTGTCAAAAAATTCGACTCTGACCCTCATTATTTATTGCCGGCGTGCTCCAGTTTGAGTGCCGGGCCTAATGTATATTCCCTTCCTCAATAGCTGTTGTGCCTTTAAGTCTCGAGCGGGACATCAGATAGGTGACCCAAGGTCTTACATGCCAATTCTTAGTCTCTAGTCAATTAATCTACAATTAGGGTCAGAGTCGATTTATTGAGCAATTTCTCATAAAAATAGCGGCCTCATCTTATTGAGGCCGCTCTGCTTTAAAAAGTTGTCAAACAATTCGACTCTGACCCTAATTGGGTTTCAAGGGTTTTTGGGCAAGTTGATGTAATCCCAGCCGGGATGCGCTGGGATGAAAAGAAATTGCTCAATAATTCGACTCTGACCCTAATTGTTCAGTATTCGCGGCGGTCGGGGGCGATTTCTTGGAGGATCGTTGTCGCGATTTCTTCGATGGATTTTGTCGTTGACGACAGCCAGCGGATGCCTTCGCGGCGCATCAGGAGTTCGGCTTCGTTGACTTCGTAGCGGCAGTTTTCGATGGACGCGTATTTACTGCCGGCGCGGCGTTCGTTGCGGATTTGCGAGAGGCGTTCGGGCGTGATCGTCAGGCCGAACAATTTGGCCTTGTACGGTGGCAGGTTGCTCGGCAGGCGGCCGCGTTCGAAGTCGTCCGGAATCAATGGGTAGTTGGCGGCTTTCAGGCCGTATTGCATCGCCAGGTACAGGCTTGTCGGCGTTTTTCCGGAGCGTGACACCCCGACCAGGATCACATCGGCATCGGCCAGGTTTTTGTGCGACTGGCCGTCGTCGTGCGCCAGCGAGAAGTTGATGGCCTCGATGCGGTTCTTGTATTCTTCACTGTCGACCGCGTTGTGGATGCGGCCGATCGTGTGCGTCGACTTGACGTCCAGCTCTTGCTCAAGCGGGGCGACGAACGTCTGGAACAGGTCCATGTGCATGCCCTTGGCCGAGCGGATCACGCTCGACAGGTCGTGCTTGACCAGGGTCGAGAACACGATCGGGCGCTGGCCATGCAGCGCGAAGCTGTCGTTGATGCGGCGCGCGGCGTCGTGCGCTTTTTCGATGGAGTCGATGAAGGGCAGGCGGATCTGCCGGAAGCGCATCTCGAACTGGCTCAGGACCGCGTGACCGAACGTCTCCGCGGTGATGCCGGTGCCGTCGGAGACGAAGAACACGGTGCGGGAAGGGGCCGGCGCCAGTGCGGGCAGGGACTGGGGATCGTCGATCATGGTCGGTTTGTTAAGCTTTGCTGACAGAGTTGCATGTAAAGTGCGCTGCACATCCCCGTCTTGCGGGGTAGAATGCTCGGCAACGGATTTTGCATTGTGCTGCACGCGGGCCAGAATAACAAGAATACGCGAATCGCGCCCCCGCCCTGCACCGATGCGCCCACAGGTTTCCATCATCAAGTAAGGTGTTTTTTATCATGACCAATCCAGCTACTGCAGCGATCCAACCGGGGCAGGCCGACCGCGTCTACGTCGCATCGTTCGAAGACTTGCGCATGACCGACGTCGAGTCGGTCGGCGGCAAGAATGCGTCCCTCGGCGAAATGATCAGCCAACTGGCCGGCGCCGGCGTGCGCGTGCCAACCGGCTTTGCCACCACGGCCGATGCGTTCCGCGACTTCCTCGATCACAGCATCGACGGCGGCGCGTCACTGGGTGAGCGCATCGCGCGCCGCCTCGACAATCTCGACATCGACGACGTGCGCTCGCTGGCCGTCGCCGGCGCCGAGATCCGCGAATGGATCGTCGCCACGCCGTTCCAGCCGCGTCTCGAACAAGAGATCCGCAACTTCTACGAGCGCCTGTTCGCCGATTCGGAAACCGAAGTCTCGTTCGCCGTGCGTTCGTCGGCCACCGCCGAAGATTTGCCGGATGCGTCGTTCGCGGGCCAGCAGGAATCGTTCCTGAACGTCGTCGGCATCGACAACGTGCTTGAGGCGATGAAGCACGTCTTCGCGTCGCTGTACAACGACCGCGCGATCTCGTACCGCGTGCACAAGGGCTTCACCCACGCCGAAGTCGCGCTGTCGGCGGGCGTGCAGCGCATGGTGCGCTCGGACACGGGCGCCGCTGGCGTCATGTTCACCATCGACACCGAATCGGGCTTCAAGGACGTCGTCTTCATCACGTCGAGCTACGGCCTGGGCGAGACCGTCGTGCAGGGCGCCGTGAACCCGGACGAATTCTATGTCCACAAGCCGATGCTCGAGATGGGCAAGTCGGCCGTCATCCGCCGCAATATCGGCTCCAAGCTGATCAAGATGGAATTCACCGCCGAAGCCAAGGCTGGCCGCTCGGTCAAGACCGTCGACGTGCCGATCGAAATGCGCAACCGTTACTCGCTGGTCGAAGAAGAAATCATCGAGCTGGCCAAGTACGCCGTCATCATCGAGAACCACTACGGCCGTCCGATGGACATCGAGTGGGGCAAGGATGGCCGCGACGGCAAGCTGTACATCCTGCAGGCGCGTCCCGAGACCGTCAAGTCGCAGCAGAAGTCGACCGACGCGCAGCAGCGCTTCCACCTGAAGGGCACCGGCACCGTGCTGACCCACGGCCGCGCGATCGGCCAGAAGATCGGCGCGGGCCGCGTGCGCGTGATCACCGACCCGTCCGAAATGGACCGCGTCCAGCCGGGCGACGTGCTGGTGGCCGACATGACCGATCCGAACTGGGAACCGGTCATGAAGCGCGCTGCAGCGATCGTCACCAACCGTGGCGGCCGTACCTGCCACGCGGCGATCATCGCGCGTGAGCTGGGCGTGCCGGCCGTCGTCGGCTGCGGCGACGCGACCGATGTCCTCAAGGACGGCACCCTGGTCACCGTCTCGTGCGCCGAAGGCGACGAAGGCATGATCTATGACGGCCTGCTGGAGACCGAAGTGACCGAAGTCGCGCGTGGCGAACTGCCACCGATCAAGACCAAGATCATGCTCAACGTCGGCAACCCGCAACTGGCCTTCGACTTCCAGTCGGTGCCGAACAGCGGCGTGGGCCTGGCGCGCGTCGAGTTCATCATCAACAACAATATCGGCGTGCACCCGAAGGCGATCCTCGAGTACCCGAACATCGATGCCGACCTGAAAAAGGCCGTCGAATCGGTCGCCCGTGGCCATGCATCGCCACGCGCCTTCTACGTCGACAAGCTGGTCGAAGGCGTCTCGACGATCGCTGCAGCGTTCTGGCCAAAGCCGGTCATCGTGCGCCTGTCCGACTTCAAGTCGAACGAGTACAAGAAGCTGATCGGCGGTTCGCGCTACGAGCCGGACGAAGAAAACCCGATGCTGGGCTTCCGCGGCGCGGCGCGTTACCTGGCCGACGATTTCGCCGAATCGTTCGCGATGGAGTGCACGGCCATGAAGCGCGTGCGTAACGAGATGGGCCTGACCAACGTCGAGCTGATGATCCCGTTCGTGCGTACGCTCGGCCAGGCCGAGGCAGTCGTGAACCTGCTGGCCAAGAATGGCCTGGTGCGCGGCGAAAACGGCCTGCGCCTGATCATGATGTGCGAAGTGCCATCCAATGCCATCCTGGCCGAGCAGTTCCTCGAGTTCTTCGACGGCTTCTCGATCGGTTCGAACGACCTGACCCAGCTGACGCTGGGCCTGGACCGCGATTCGGGCATGGAGCTGCTGGCCAAGGACTTCGACGAGCGCGATCCGGCCGTCAAGGCGCTGCTGTCGATGGCGATCAAGGCCTGCCGCGCCAAGGGCAAGTACATCGGCATCTGCGGCCAGGGTCCATCAGACAATCCTGATTTCGCGCAGTGGCTGGTGGAAGAGGGCATCGAGTCGATGTCGCTCAATCCTGACTCGGTGATCGACACCTGGCAGAAGCTGGCGAAAATGTAAGCAACGGCGGGCATCCGGTGCTCGCGAGGCCCTCGCTATCCATTCCGGGTAGCGAGGGTTTTTTTTCACCACAATAAAAAGGAGACACACATGGCCGACTGGACCTACTGGCTGATCGGAGCCGGCATATTGATCGTCGCGGAGCTGTTCATTGGCACGTTCTACCTCTTGATGATCGCGCTGGGCCTCGTGTTCGGCGCACTGGCTGCGTGGCTGGGCGCGAGCGGCGCGCTGCAGACGGTGATTGCGGCGGCGATTGGCATTGCCGCCACGCTGGTTCTGCGCCGCACGCGCTTTGCCCGCAGCGGCCGGCGTCCGGCCGCAAATGACCCGAGCATCAACCTCGACATCGGCCAGCGCGTCAGCGTGCCGCAGTGGCATGGTGGGCGTGCGCGCGTGATGTACCGCGGCGCGCTATGGGACGTCGAACTGCAGAGCGGCCAGGACGCGCAGCCGGGCGAGCATGAGATCGTCGAAGTGCAGGGCAATCGCCTCATCGTGGCGCGCCAGTAGGCGAGCCCCGTTTCAGCCAATCCGGATTCACACCAACCTCACAGGGAACCCCATGGAATCGACCCTCAGCATCGTCGCACTGATCATTTTCATCGTCGCGCTGGTCTTCGTCTTCAAGACCATCAACGTCGTGCCGCAGCAGAACGCCTGGGTCGTCGAGCGTCTCGGCAAATACCACGCCACGCTGGCGCCGGGCCTGAACATCGTGGTGCCGTTCGTCGACCGTGTCGCCTACAAGCACAGCCTCAAGGAAATCCCGCTCGATGTGCCCCCACAGGTCTGCATCACGCGCGACAACACGCAGTTGCAGGTCGACGGCATCCTGTACTTCCAGGTCACCGATGCGATGCGCGCATCGTACGGTTCATCGAACTATCTGCAGGCGATCACGCAACTGGCCCAGACCACGCTGCGCTCGGTGATCGGCAAGATGGAACTGGACAAGACGTTTGAGGAGCGTGACCATATCAACACCCACATCGTCAATGCGATCGACGAATCGGCCGCCAACTGGGGCGTGAAGGTGCTGCGTTACGAGATCAAGGACCTGACCCCGCCGGCCGAGATCCTGCATGCGATGCAGGCCCAGATCACGGCCGAACGCGAAAAGCGTGCGCTGATCGCGGCGTCGGAAGGCCGGCGCCAGGAGCAGATCAATATCGCCAGCGGTGAGCGCGAGGCGTCGATTGCGCGCTCGGAAGGGGAGAAGCAGGCGGCCATCAACCGCGCAATGGGCGAGGCGACGGCGATTGTTGCGCTGGCCGAAGCCAGCGCATCGGCGCTGCGCCAAGTGGGTGATGCAATCCAGTCACCGGGCGGGATGGACGCCGTCAGCCTGCGCGTGGCCGAGCATTATGTGGATGCCTTCGCCAACCTGGCCAAGACCAATAACACGCTGATCGTGCCCGCGAATATGGGCGACATCAGCACCGCCATCGCCAGCGCCCTGCAGATCGTCAAGGCGCAGCGATGAACGTGCTTTAGAAGCCGACGGTTGCCGACACCGCCACGGTGCGCGGCGCCGCCAGCACCAGGTAGCCCGAACCCGGGTAGCCACCGGCCGAGGCCCAGTAGTTCTTGTCGGCGACGTTGTCCACGCGGGCGCGCAGCGTCAGGTCACGGTCCATGAAGCTCGTGCGGTAGGTTGCGCCCAGGTCGACGCGGGTCCACGACGGCAGCTTCTGCGTGTTGGCGCCATCGGCGTACTGGGTCGCCGTGTAGACGGTGCGGGCGTTCAGTGCCAGGCCTTGCACGCCCGGCACGTCCCAGTCGGCGCCGATGTTCAGCTGCGTTTCCGGCACGCCGATCGCATCCTTGCCCTGGTTGATGCCGCCGGCCGCGATGCGCTGTTCGGCGTCGATCAGCGTCAGGCCACCCAGCACGCGCACGCCGCGCATCGGATTGCCGAACACCGACAGCTCCAGGCCACGGTTGCGCTGCTCGCCGAACACGCCAAACACGCGGTTTTGCACATAGGCGCTTGGCTGGCTGGTCGAGAACACGGCGGCGCTCAAGCCATAGCGGCCGCTGTCGAACTTGACGCCCGCTTCACGCTGGCGCGAGACATACGGTGCGAAGACCTGGCCCTGGTTGACGATCTGGTCGCCGGAGGCAACCGCGCCGCGCTGCAAGCCCTCGCTGTAGTTGGCATACACCGACAGATCCTTGCGCAGTTTGTAGACGACGGCGGCGAACGGGGTGTTTTCGCTGGCCTCGTAGGCCGAGTTTTCCAGGCCGGTGCCATAGTCGTAGCCGAAGTCCTTGATACGCTGGTGGCGCAGGCCCAGATTGACCAGCACGGTGTCGTCCAGCAGCGACAGCGTGTCGGCGATCGCCAGGCTCGACAGGATTGCCTTGGACGTCACGAGTGGGTTGCCCATGTCGCCGCCGGTGAAGAACGATGACGATGGCGCTGCCACGTCACGCGGCATGTAGACGTTCGACGCGAAGCCGGCGAAGTCACTGAGGGCATAGGCGTTGCGCGACTCGCTGTGGAAGCCCGAGGCCGAGGCGCTGAGCATGTGCTTGATGAAGCCGGTGCGCAGCGCGCCGCGCACGCCCACTTCGCCAGTGCGGACCTGGTCCTTGCGGATATTGTCGAAGCGGGTCATGGTGCCGTCGCCATTGGCGTTGTTGACCGTGATCGAGGACAGGATGTTGTATTCCTGGCCGCTGCGCGCGCCCAGTGCGGCCCAGGCGACGGCGCCGCCGGCCAGGTCGACTTCAGCGCGCACGGTGCCGAAGGTGTGGCGTTCTTCCGAAATGGTCCATGGCTGCGCGAAGTTGCGGTCGGCGCTTGGCGCGGCAATCATCGGGGTGGTGGCGCCCAGCGTCACGCTCGGGCGTGCATTGGTCAGTTCGTGGTCCTGCGCGCCGATATCGGCGGACAGGCGGAAGCCCCGGCCGCGGTAGTCGACGCCCAGCGAATACACGCTCAGTTCACGGCCTTCGCGATCGACTGCGGTGTCGCCCTTGCGGTGCGCGACGTTCACGCGCACGCCGGCGCGGCCTTCCGGTCCGAAGCGGCGGCCCAGGTCGATGGCGCCGTAACCCTGGCCACCCGTCTCGGCGCCAAGCGTGACTTCGCTCAGGTCCTGGTTCGGCGCGCGCTTGGGCAGCAGGTTGATCGAACCGCCGATGCTGCCGCCGGCAGGGGCCGCGCCGTTGATGAAGCTGTGGGCGCCGCGCAGGACTTCGACTCGTTCGACCAGTTCGGTCGCGACGAACTGGCGCGGCAGCAGGCCATACAGGCCGTTGTACGCGGTGTCGTCCGAGCCGACCGCGAAGCCGCGGATCATGTACAGCTCCTGGTAGTTACCGAAGCCACGCGCGACACGCACCGACGGGTCGTTCTGGACGACGTCGGCCACGCTGCGTGCCTGCTGGTCCTGGATCAGCGCATGCGTGTAGTTGGTGCTGTTGAACGGCGTGTCCATGATGTCGACGTTGCCCAGCAGGCCCAGACGCCCGCCGCGCGCGACCTGGCCGCCAGCGTAGGCGGCCGGCAGGCCCTGGGCCGATGCGTCGGCCGACGCGCTGATGACGACGGTCGGGACGGCGCTATCGTCCGTGGCCGGCGCGCCGTCCTGGGCGAATGCGGTACCTGCAACGAGGAGGGCGGCGGCGCATGCGGCCGGGGTCAGGGCAAAACGGCGAGTGTTCATGTGATGCAGTCTGTATGGATAGGGGGTAGCGCGCATTCTATCTCCACGTCTTGCTAATGTAAATGAGAACGATTATTATTCTGGACTCATTGAATCTTGCCATAGGCACGCGCAACCATCATGTCACCCGTCTCCCTGCGCCGCTGGGGCTGGATCCACAAGTGGAGCAGCCTGATCTGCACCATCTTCATGCTGCTGCTGTGCCTGACCGGTCTGCCGCTGATCTACCACCACGAAATCGGCCACTTGCTGGGCACCGAGGTGGAGCCGCCCGTGCTGTCCAGCCCGATGCCGCAGGGGAATGTCGACGCCGTGATCGCGTCGGCCAAGGAGCTGTATCCGGCCAAGAAGCCGATGTTCATCTCGCAGGAAGCCGACGTACCCGAGATCTGGAACGTCACGCTCGCCGACCATATGCACGACCCGAACTACAAGCCGATCGCCGTCGATGCCCGTACCACGAAGGTGATCACCGAGCCGGCCTTCGAGGGCGGCGTGTTCATGTCGACGATGCTGGCGCTGCACGTCGACCTGTTCATGGGCCTGCCCGGCATGCTGTTCCTCGGCTTCATGGCCTTGCTGCTGCTGGTGGCCATCGTCAGTGGCGTCGTGCTGTATGCGCCGTTCATGCGCAAGCTCGATTTCGGCACCGTGCGCAAGGAGCGCAGCGCGCGCCTGAAGTGGCTCGACATGCACAATATGCTGGGCATCGTCACGCTGGTCTGGCTGTTTGTCGTCGGTGGCACCGGGATGATCAATACCTGGGCCGACCTGATGTACAAGTACTACCAGAAGAACGAACTGGCGCAGATCCTCAAGCAGTACGAAGGCAAGAAGCCGCTGCCGCACACGGCGTCGGTGCACGATGCGATCGAGACGGCCAAGGCAGCGCTGCCGGGCATGCGCGTGGCCTTCGTCGCGTTCCCGGGCACCGATTTCAGCAGCGAGCATCACTACGGCATCTACATGAACGGCAACGAGGCGTTCAGCTCGCGCATGTACCGGCCCGTGCTGATCGATGCGAACACGGGCCAGCTGACCGACGCCCCTGTACTGCCGTGGTATCTGAAAGCCCTGCTGGTCTCGCAGCCGCTGCACTTCGGCGACTACGGCGGACAGGCGATGAAGCTGCTGTGGGCGCTGCTGGACATCGCCACTATCATCCTGCTGGGCACGGGCCTGTACCTGTGGCTCAAGCGGGGCAAGACGGGCAACGCCACCACCAAGGTGGCCGCGCATGCGCACCCGCACCCACACCCGATCCCGTCAACGCACACTCTCACCGGAAAACGACCATGATCCGCACACCATTACAAGTCTGGGGCGCGCCGATCGTGCTCGGCATCCTCACCACGATCGGCCTAATCTCGGCGCTGCTGGGCGACGGCATCTGGGACGCCGTCTCGGCCGTCGCCCTCGGCATCCCGTGCCTGCTGGGCTTCTGGTTCGGCATGCGCCGTACGCCGGCGCAGCGCAGCGCGCTCTAGGCGCACACCGGCCCAGGCTGTATACTCGGTCGCATGAAGATACCTGGTCGGCGCCTTGCCCGCCCAGGCATCCGGTCATCATCGAAAGGGCCTCATGTTTGCAGCAGTCGACCTCGGGTCCAACAGCTTCCGCCTTCACATCGGCGAGCCCGCCGGTGGCCGCATCCACATCGTGCGCACCGCGCGCAATCCGATCCGCCTGGCGGCCGGTCTCGATGCCGACAATATGCTCAGCGAAGCGGCAATGCGCAGCGCGATTCACTGCCTGCAAGAGTTCCGCAAGATCCTCGACGAATACCAGCTCGACGCCATGCGCGTGGTCGCCACCAACACGATGCGCGTGGCGAAGAACGCCGACCTGCTGCTGCCGCTGGCCGAGAACGCGATCGGGCATCCGATCGACATCATCTCGGGCGAAGAAGAGGGGCGCCTGATCTACATGGGCGTGGCGCGCGCGATCGAGCGTCACGACGAGCGGCGCCTGGTGATCGACATCGGTGGCGGCTCGACCGAAGTCATCGCCGGCACCGGGGGCGACATTCAATTGGTCGAATCCTTCGGCATCGGCACCCAGCCGCAAACGCTGGCCTACTTCCCGGATGGCCGCATCACGGCGCACAATTTCGACGCCGCCGTCACCGCCGCGCGCGCCCGCTTCGAAGACGCCGCCTCGCTGTACCACGCCAAGGGCTGGGATACCGCCTACGGCTCGTCGGGCACGATGCGGGCGATTTCCGAAGTCATCTCGCGCAACGCCATCGGCGACGGCACGGTTTCGCAGCACAGCCTGCAGGCGCTGCGCGCGATCCTGCTCGACCTGGGTCACGTGGATGCCTTCGTGCTCCCGGGCGTCAAGCGCGAGCGCGTGCCCGTGATGGTTGGCGGCCTGACGGTGCTGATCGGCGCGATGCAAGAGCTGAAGGTCGAGCGGCTTACCGCCATCAATGCGGGCCTGCGCCTGGGCGTGCTGTCCGATCTGGAGCTGCGCGCGAACCGGCGCGACCGGCGCGACGCCGCAATCCGTGCCTGCATGGGGCGCTTCCGCGTCGACAGCGGGCGCGCACTGCGCACGGTAGGCATCGCGACGCAGCTGTTCGAACGCCTGCAGCCGCAGGGCGAGACGCACCGGCCGTACCTGGCCTGGGCCGCCATGCTGCACGAAATCGGCCTGGCGATCTCGATGAGCGGCGCGCACAAGCATGGCGCCTACATCGTCGAACACGCCGATCTGGGTGGCTTCACGACGCGCGAGCAGCGCATGCTGTCGACGCTCGTGCTGGGCCAGAAAGGCAATCTGCGCAAGATACGCGAAACGCTGGTGGAGGCCGACCTGGCCAAGGCTGTGCTGGCGCTGCGCCTGGCGATCGTGCTGATGCATGCACGCGCCGACGACGATATCGCCGGCCTGCGCCTGCGCATGCGCTCACGCATCGACCTGGATCTGCCGGCGGAGCTGATGCGCAAGCACCCGACGCTCGCGCCGTGGCTCGAGAAGGAAGTGCAGGCCTGGAGTGAGGTCGGGGTGCCGTTCCAGGTGCGCCAGATTTAACGCAGCTTGCCGATGACATCCGGCCCGGCAACAAGCCGGATGTACGGCATGCCGTCGCTGGCCTTGTGCTCGATCCAGAACACGCCGCCCTTGCGGATGCGCCAGTCCTGCTTCTGCCCACACAGTAACAGCGAGGCCACGTCACCCAGCAGCGGCTGGTGACCCACGACCAGCACCGGTTGCAGGTGTGCCGGCCAGCCGCAGGCCTCGATGATCGCTTCCGCGCTCGACGCGGTGCTCAATGCTTCGGCCACCTTGTAACGCCGTCCCAGCGCGTCGGCTGTCTGCACGCAGCGCGTGGCGGGGCTGACCAGGATGCGGCAGTCGGCCGGCAACTTACGCTCCAGCCACGCGCCCATGCGGGCGGCGTGGCGCTGGCCTTTCGGCGTGAGCGCGCGGTGTTCGTCGGCCAGTTCAAGCGAGCCTGGCTCGGCTTCAGCGTGGCGCCAGAGGATCAGTTCCATTGTCGATTTCCTTGTTCGGGACGCTCTCGGCGCCCAGCGTGTCCATCAATGCCTGCTGCGCGCTGTAGCCAACCTGCTTGCCGCGCGGCCGGCGGCGGCGGTAGCGGCCATCGCTGCCCAGTTCCCACGCATTCACGTTGTCCTTCAGGTAGGGCAGCAAGCCTTCGCGCATGATGCGGCGCTTGAGCAGCGGCGCGCGGATCGGGAAGGCCACCTCGACCCGGCGGAACAGGTTGCGGTTCATCCAGTCGGCGCTGCTCAGGTACGTGTCGTGTTTTAGGTCGTTGCGGAAGTAGTAGATCCGCGTGTGCTCCAAAAAGCGTCCGACTATCGAGCGCACCTTGATATTCTCGGACAGCCCTTCGACGCCCGGACGCAGCGCGCAGGCGCCGCGGATGATCAGGTCGATCTTCACGCCCACGCACGACGCGTCGTACAGCGCCTTGATCACCGATTCGTCGGTCAGGGAATTCATCTTGGCGATGATGCGCCCCGGTTTGCCCTGTTTCGCCAGCTCGGTCTCGTTGCGGATCGCGCGCACGATTTCCTTGTGCAGCGAGAACGGCGCCAGCCAGATGCTGGCCAGCTGCTTGGGCCGCGTCATGCTGGTCAGGTGGATGAAGACTTCGTTTACGTCCGACGTCAGGTCGTCGTCGGATGTGAGGATGCCGAAGTCGGTGTAGAACCGGGCGGTGGTCGGGTTGTAGTTGCCGGTGCCGAGGTGCGCATAGCGGCGCAGGCCACTCGGTTCGCGGCGCAGCACGAGTGCCATCTTGGCGTGCGTTTTCAATCCGACGACGCCATACACGACCTGGGCGCCTGCCTTCTCGAGCTTCTCCGCCCAGTTGATATTGGCCTCTTCGTCGAAGCGCGCCATCAGTTCGACGATGACGGTGACTTCCTTGCCTCGCTCCGCAGCCGTGATCAGCGCCTCGACCAGTTCGGAATTACTGCCCGCCCGGTAGATGGTCTGCTTGATCGCCACCACGTTGGGATCGGCCGCCGCGCACTGGATGAAGTTGATCACCGGCTGGAACGATTCGAACGGGTGGTGCAGCAGCACGTCTTGCTTCCTCAGTGCGGCGAACATGTCGGCGCCTGACAGCTTGCCCGGATAGCCCGACACATACGACGGGAATTTCAGGTCTGGCTGGTCGTGCTGGTTGACGATTTCGAGCAGGCGCCCCAGGTTCACCGGGCCATCGACGGTGAACAGGCGGCTGCGGTCGATGTGGAACTGGTTCAGCAAAAAATCGGCCAGGTGCGCCGGGCACGAACGGCCCACCTCGAGGCGCACGGCAAAGCCGTACTGGCGACCGTGCAGCTCGCTCTGAAGCGCCTGGCGCAGGTTTTTCACTTCCTCTTCATCCACCCACAGGTCGCTGTTGCGCGTGACGCGGAACTGCGAGTACGACACCACTTCGCGGCCCGTGAACAGGTCGGCCATATGCGACTGGATCACCGACGACAGCAGGCAGTACGACGTGCCCGGCTTGTCAGACAGGTCGTCCGGCAGACGGATCACGCGCGGCAGCACGCGCGGCGCCTTCATGATGGCAATACCCGAGCCGCGCCCGAACGCATCCTTGCCACTCAATTCAACGATGAAGTTCAGGCTCTTGTTGATCACGCGCGGGAACGGGTGGGCCGGATCGAGGCCAATGGGCGTGAGCAGCGGGCGCACTTCGCGGTCGAAATACTGCTTGACCCACGCGCGCTGGGCCGCATTGCGCTCGCTGCGGTGCAGGAGGTGGATACCTTGTTCGGACAGCTGCGGCAGGATCTCCTGATTGAACAGCGCGTACTGGCGCGCGATCAGGTGGCGGCACTCGGCGCTCGCGCGTTCGAGGTCAGCGGCCAGGGTCTCGGGCAGTTCGCTGTCGTTGCGGTCGATCTGGTAGGTGGCGAGCAGGCTGGCCACGCGCACCTCGAAGAATTCGTCCAGGTTGCTCGCGACGATGCACAGAAAGCGCAGTCGCTCGAGCAGCGGTACGGTGGGGTCTTCCGCCTGTGCCAGCACGCGGCGGTTGAATTCAAGCAGCGACAGCTCGCGATTCAAATAGGCGCTGCCGTCGGAAAATTGTTTCAAGTCAGCCTCGATGGCCTTTTTTTTCATATCCATGGTCTGCGGTCGTAGTCGTCCCGCAATCAGTCTAGTTGTCGAATATGACAGCGTGGTGACACTGCCATCAAGTATCGGTGGTGAGCGAAAGGGCAGGCAAGGGCCCGTTGGACGACATGACGGCTGGCGCGTTCGCCGCGCCAGGCGCGGGCAGGATGCTTGCAGTTGACCTCACGATACCACTGACTGCATGGCGGGTGGCGCACCTCCGTAGCCCCGGGGGGCACCGCAGCGAGTGCGTTCGAAATCGATTACAATCGCAGCCCTCCAATGCCCGTCATCCGGCTCCATGCAGCGTGCATCGTGCAGCGCCGGCAGGTTTTCCGAAAGCGCCGTACATGCAAAAACTTCTCACCGTCATCCTCGCCTGCCTCGGCATGGTCGGGGCCCTGGCCATCGACACCTACCTGCCGTCGATGCCGGCCATCGGCGCCGAATATGCAGTCGGCCCGGTCGCGGTGCAGCAGACGCTGAGCGTGTTCCTGTTTACGTTTGCCTTCATGATGCTTTTCTACGGGACGCTGTCCGATTCGTTCGGCCGTCGTCCCGTGATCCTGACTGCGCTGACCGTCTACACACTGGCCTCGATTGGCGCGGCGTGGGCACCGAGCTTCGGCTGGCTGCTCGTGTTTCGCGCGTTGCAGGGCCTGTCGGCCGGCGCAGGCTCGGTGATCGGCCAGGCCATCGTGCAGGACCGCTTCTCAGGCGCGCAGGCGCAGCGCATGATGTCGCACATCATGATGGTATTCGGCCTCGCGCCGGCGATCGCCCCGGTCCTGGGCGGCTGGCTGCACGTGACCTTCGGCTGGCGCTCGTCGTTCGTGTTCCTGGCGGTGTTCGGCGCGCTGCTGATCCTGGTGTGCCTGAAGTTCCTGCCCGAGAGCCTGCCGCGTGACAAGCGCCAGGTCTTCCATCCGGGGACGATCGGCCGCAACTACGTCAAGGTGCTGCGCCATCCGCAGTTCGTGCTGCTGTCGCTCGCGCTGGGCCTCGCGTTTTCGGGTCTGTCGCTGTATATCGGTTCGGCATCGAATTTCGTGATGGTGATCCTCGGGCTGCCCGAGACGGCGTTCGCGTGGATGTTCATCCCGCTCGTTGGCGGCATGGTGGTTGGCTCGGCCTGGGGCGGCAAGCACGCGCACAAAAGCACGCCGACCTGCATGATGTGGCTGGGGTTCGGCGTGATGGCGCTGGGCGCGGCCTTTAACGTCGGCTATAACGCGGTGTTCACCGCCGCCGTGCCGTGGGCCGTGCTGCCTCTGTTCGTCTATACGTTCGGCCTGTCGGTCGCGATGCCGGCGATCCAGATCACCGCGCTGGGCCTGTTCCCGGATAACCGGGGCCTGGCCTCGTCGATGATCGGCTTCATCCAGATGATGTCGTTCGCACTGGTCTCGGGCCTGGTGGCGCCGCTGCTGTTCCACAGTGCGCTGCACCTGGCGCTGGGCGTGGCAGCCGGGCTTTCCCTGAGCTTCGCTGCCTGGCGCTTGTCGGTGCTCATGGCGGTCAAACCTGCCGGCGTCGCAACCTGAGTGCAGGATCCCGCGATCGGCATGCCGGCTTGACGGGGGAGGCGCAGGTCGTGCTGGTGGATGAGCAGAGCAGGTGAGGGCGCGGGCGCACGAACACCTGGTGCTGTTCTCGACCCATGACCGCGACCTGATCGCGCTGACCGGTGCCCGCGTGCTGGCGTTACCGGCACGGGACGCCTAGAACGGCTTAGCGCCGGTTGGTCTTCATCGCCGCGTCGACCTCGCGCTTGGCGTCGCGGTCTTTCTCGGTCGAGCGCTTGTCGTGCTGCTTCTTGCCCTTGGCCAGGCCGATCTCGCACTTCACATTGCCCTTCTTGAAGTGCAGGTTGAGCGGCACCAGCGTGTAGCCGGAGCGCTCCACCTTGCCGATCAGCTTATCGATCTCGGCGCGGTGCAGCAGCAGCTTGCGCGAGCGCAGCGCCTCGGGATGGCTGAAGCTCGACGTGGTCGTCAATGCACTGACGTGCGCACCGAATAGGTACAGCTCGTTGTCACGGACGAGCACGTAGGCTTCCTTGATCTGCACCCGCCCTTCGCGGATGGCCTTGACTTCCCAACCCTCCAGCACGAGACCTGCCTCGTAGCGGTCTTCGATGAAGTAGTCAAAAAATGCTTTTTTATTGTCAGCGATGCTCATGAAAAGGCGAAAATTCGCGTGTCGGTTAAACTACTGCTATTGCGCCAACGGTGGCGCCACTTGCAAACGACCCCCATCATAACAAACGGTTGACCAATGGCAGTAGTGCACAAATCAGTTTTCCTTGGCTATAGCGCAGAACAGATGTTCGACCTCGTTGCCAAAGTCGAAGATTATCCCAAGTTCCTTCCCTGGTGCAGTGGCGTAAACATCGTCGAACGCACCGATGACAAGCTCGTCGCGGCCCTGCAAATTAATTTTCATGGCGTCAAGCAGAGTTTCACGACCTCGAACCACAACCAGCGCCCGACCCAGATGAAGATGCACCTGGTCGACGGTCCGTTCAAGCTGCTCGAGGCTACCTGGAGCTTCAAGTCGCTGCGCGCCGATGCCTGCAAGATCGAGTTCGACATGCAGTACGAGTTCTCCAGCATGATCCTGGCGCAGATCGTCGGCCCCGTGTTCGGCATGATCGCCAACAGCATGGTCGACTCGTTCTGCAAGCGTGCCGAGGTTGTGTATGGCTGATGTCGCGCCCGCGCCCGCGTTGGTGGGCGTCTCGGTCTGCTACGCCAGCGACAAGGTCGAGTGGCTGCGTGAGCTGCAGGTAGAACCCGGCACGACGATCGGCATGGCCATCGAGCGCAGCGGCGTATTGGAAGCCTTCCCGGACATCAATCTGACGACGCAGCCGGTGGGCATCTACGCCAAGAAGAAGACGCTCGACACGGTGCTGCGCGAGCGCGACCGCATCGAGATCTACCGGCCGCTCGTGGCTGACCCGAAGGAGTCGCGCCGCAAGCGCGCGGCCAAGCGCGAAGGCGCTAGCGGCAGTCCTGCAGCGCCTGATTGACCTGCGCGGCCCGCGTGGCCCGCTCGGCATCGGTCATATAACTTTTCTGGCCATCCTGGCCGTAGCGCGCGATGCGCGTGCCGGACGCGAGCTGCGCCTGCGTTTCACGCGCGGCGTTGCAGCGCTCGGCCAGCTGGCGCACACGCTGCGCATCTTCCTGTGCTTTCAGATTGGCTTCGTCGCGTGCCTTGGTGCGTGCGCGGTAGGCGGCTTCCTGCTCGGCCAATGTGGGCGGGCCTTTCGGCGGCATCGGCTTGGCGGCTGGATCGGTGGCTGTCCCATCCGTTGGCGTGGCGGCAGGGGGCGCGGGTGCCAGTTCGGGGGGCGCGCGGCCCGGCGCCTTGACGATCTTGCTGGCCGGCGTGCCGGGCGGCGGCGGGCGATCCGAATACTGGCGCGTGCCGCCGGGGCCGATCCAGACATACTGGGCCTGTGCGGCCGTGGCGGCAAGAAAGAGCAGGGTGGCGCCGAGGGCGCGGTACGGCATCTGCGACATAGAAATTGCTCCTGAGAATTAACAGATTTCGCCATGCTTCGGTCCGGCTGTCAATCGCAAACCGTACCGCACCAACTAAATTTGGGCCAGGCCGGCGACGGAAATCACGGGTTTCTGTATAATTCGCTTTTGCGCCTATAGGAAATACTATGCGTCTCCTCCAAAAAGCACTCACCTTCGATGACGTGCTGCTCGTCCCGGCCTACTCCAACGTTCTTCCGGCCCAAACTTCCCTGCGCACCAAGCTCACCCGCAATATCACGCTGAACATTCCGCTGCTGTCCGCCGCGATGGACACCGTGACCGAAGCGAACCTGGCGATCGCCATGGCGCAAGAGGGCGGTATCGGTATCATCCACAAGAATCTCCGTCCAGCCGACCAGGCGCGCGAAGTCGCGCGGGTCAAGCGCTTCGAAGCGGGCGTGCTGCGCGATCCGATCACGATTCCACCGACCATGAAGATCCGCGAAGTGCTGGCGCTGTCGCAACAGCACGGCATCAGCGGTTTCCCGGTGGTCGAGGGCAACCAGGTGGTCGGCATCATCACCAACCGCGACCTGCGTTTCGAGGAAGACCTGGAAGCCGAAGCGCGCGCGAAAATGACGCCACGCGACAAGCTCGTCACGGTCAAGGAAGACGCGGACACGGCCGAAGCCAAGCGCCTGATGAACAAGCACCGCCTCGAGCGCGTGGTCGTCATCAACGACAACTTCGAGCTGCGTGGCCTGATCACCGTCAAGGATATCCAGAAGTCGCACGAACACCCGCTGGCCTCGAAAGATTCGCAGGGCAAGCTGCTCGTGGGCGCCGCTGTCGGCGTCGGCGAGCGCGACGAAGAGCGCATTGAACTGCTGGTCGCGGCCGGCGTGGACGTGCTGGTGGTCGACACCGCCCACGGTCACTCGCAGGGCATCCTCGACCGCGTACGCTGGATCAAGGAACGTTACCCGCACGTGGACGTCATCGGCGGCAATATCGCTACCGCATCGGCCGCGCTGGCGCTGGTCGAAGCGGGCGCGGATGCGGTCAAGGTCGGCATCGGCCCTGGCTCGATCTGCACCACCCGCATCGTCGCCGGCGTGGGCGTGCCGCAGATCACCGCGATCTCCAATGTTTCCGAAGCGCTTGAAGGCACCGGCGTGCCGTGCATCGCCGACGGCGGCATCCGCTTCTCGGGCGACATCTCGAAAGCACTGGCTGCAGGCGCGCACACCGTGATGATGGGCAGCATGTTTGCCGGTACCGAAGAAGCACCGGGCGAAGTCATCCTGTACCAGGGCCGCAGCTACAAATCGTACCGCGGCATGGGCAGCCTGGGCGCGATGGCAGACGGTTCGGCCGACCGCTATTTCCAGGAAGCGTCGAGCAAGGCCGACAAGTTCGTGCCTGAAGGTATCGAAGGCCGCGTGGCCTACAAGGGCAGCGTGCTGGCGATCATCTTCCAGCTGATCGGCGGCGTGCGCCAGTCGATGGGTTACTGCGGTTGCAGCACCATCGAAGAGCTACGCTCGAAAGCCGAATTCGTCGAGATCACGTCGGCCGGCATGCGCGAATCGCACGTGCACGATGTGCAGATCACGAAAGAAGCGCCGAACTACCGTTCGGAGTAATCGACCTTCGACGCGGCCATTGATGGCCGCGTTTTCTATGGTGGGTGGCGATGCCAGCCACCATACGTTTCGCTCACCACCGACCACATTAAGCTTCCCTATGCATTCGAAAATCCTCATCCTCGATTTCGGTTCCCAGGTCACCCAGCTGATCGCCCGCCGCGTGCGCGATGCCGGCGTGTTCTCCGAAGTCTTCCCCTACGACGTCAGCGATGAATTCGTCCGCAACTACGGCGCCTCGGGCATCATCCTGTCGGGCAGCCACAATTCGACGCTCGAAGGCGACTCGCCACGCGCGCCGCAGGCCGTGTTCGAAGCCGGCGTGCCCGTGCTGGGCATCTGCTACGGCATGCAGACCATGGCGGCCCAGCTGGGCGGTAAAGTTGAAAACGGCCTGAAGCGCGAATTCGGCTACGCCGAAGTGCGCGCCCGTGGCCATACCGCGCTGCTCAACGGCATCAATGACTTCGTGACCGACGAAGGCCACGGCATGCTCAAGGTCTGGATGAGCCACGGCGACAAGGTCCTGGACATGCCCGAAGGCTTCAAGCTGATGGGCTCGACCGACAGCTGCCCGATCGCCGCGATGGCCGACGAAGAGCGTCGTTTCTATGCGCTGCAATTCCACCCCGAAGTGACGCACACGACGCAGGGCGAGGCCATCATCGGTCGCTTCGTGCACGAGATCTGCGGTTGCAAGTCGGACTGGAACATGCCGGACTACATCGGCGAAGCCGTCGAAAAGATCCGCGCACAGGTCGGCACCGACGACGTGATCCTGGGCCTGTCGGGCGGCGTCGACTCGAGCGTGGCTGCCGCGCTGATCCACCGGGCGATCGGTGACCAGCTGACCTGCGTGTTCGTCGACCACGGCCTGCTGCGCAAGGACGAAGGCAAGATGGTCATGAGCATGTTCGAAAAGAACCTGGGCGTGAAAGTGATCCGCATCGATGCCGAAGACCAGTTCATGGGCCACCTGGCCGGCGTGAACGATCCCGAGCAGAAGCGCAAGATCATCGGCCGCGAGTTCGTCGAAGTGTTCCAGGTCGAAGCGGGCAAGCTGACCAATGCCAAGTGGCTGGCGCAAGGCACGATCTACCCGGACGTCATCGAGTCGGCTGGTAAAGGTAAAAAGGGCCAGACGATCAAGAGCCACCACAACGTGGGCGGCCTGCCAGAGACCCTGAACCTGCAACTGCTCGAGCCGCTGCGCGAGCTGTTCAAGGATGAAGTGCGCAAACTCGGCGTCGCGCTGGGCCTGCCGCATGACATGGTCTACCGTCACCCGTTCCCGGGCCCAGGCCTGGGCGTGCGCATCCTGGGCGAAGTCAAGAAAGAGTTCGCTGACCTGCTGCGTGAAGCCGATGCGATCTTTATTGAAGAGCTGCGCAACACGCCATTCGAGGTGCCGCACGTGCCGGGCATCGATGCGGGCAAGGCGCCGCTGAACTGGTATGAGGCAACGAGCCAGGCGTTTGCCGTGTTCCTGCCGGTGAAATCGGTGGGCGTGATGGGCGATGGCCGCACGTATGAATATGTCGTTGCACTGCGCGCGGTGCAGACGCTGGACTTCATGACGGCGCAATGGGCGCATCTGCCGCATGCATTGATGGGCAAGGTGTCGAACCGCATCATCAATGAGGTGCGGGGGATTAACCGCGTTGTCTATGATATTTCGGGGAAGCCGCCGGCGACGATTGAGTGGGAGTGATTCCCGGCTCGGCGGGAGCTGGCAAGCTCCGGCGGTTGAAGTGAAAAAAGCCCCTGATTTCAGGGGCTTTTTTCTGTTTGGATGGCCGCCTCAGCCTTCTATTGCATTCACTGATGCTCGCGCTGAGCCGGTCCGATCATCCGATTTCGTAGTTGCCGATTGTCGAGATCAACTGCGCGCCACAACCAGTCTTGTGTCCCGCAAGCGCAACCGGTTTGCCCTCGACGATGTAATCAGCATCGCCTTCCATCACCTTGGTTACGCCATGTCCCGGAATTGGACAACTACACTGGTCGTCCACGCGCACAACGGCAATGCCGTCCACGAGGTAGTCGCTGGCACTGGCGGAGATGACCTTGCCGCCGTGGGAGGTTGGATCGCCGAGTCGGATGACGTTGGGCATGGTGGTCCTTTGATGTTGGTGGCGGGGATACGGGATGTCGTGGTGTCTGTTACGCCGGCTTGTCAGTGCTGCCACGCCCAAGCGCTTGTCCCGGACTGTCTTTCGCACCGTCGTCAATCCGGACGAATTCCCAGACGGTCGGTTTGCTTGTGAGGTCCGGTGAGCCTTTGAGTCGGTCCAGGAGTGACTGTTGTTTTTGCACGGACGCTTTCGGCAATATCTGGCCACGTTGAAACCACCGGGTATTGTCCTGCGCAAGCACATTGAGGCAATGCCACCAGCCGCTGGCAGGACACGCCATGCCGCTGTTGGCACGTGTGCCGATAGCTGCTTGGGTAGGCGCGACGGCGACCGGTTCCACGACCACCACGGGTCGCACACGCAACGAGGACAGCATCTTGTCCCATAGTGCCAGCGCTTGGGCGTCCGTCAGACTGGAATCGACGGTGGTGCCGGGTTGACTATTGCCGGTGCTCAGCTCGAATGACATGAGTGGAAAAAAAACGCTATCGGTTCGATTGTGGGCGGCTTCCCACATGAATTTGTGCCCATAATTGCCATTGAGTTCGTGTACGCGCTCAAGAAGTTCATCGCCCGCCTGGCCATTAAGCATACGCGTACCTCGTTTGAACAAATGGAAGCGCGAACGGAATTCGTCTCCAGCTGAGGTTCTATCGTGGCGTTCAAGCAATGTCTCTCCCGTAGAAATGCCTGCCGTCATGTCCAGCGCTATCGATACATCGGGGTGCCTATTGAGACCAACGAACATGGTGGTGCGTTCGCTCTGTTCTACCTGTAATGGTTCTGTGATAAACCCCCCGTCAAAACAGAAACCAGCCTCGGTTGGGATTTCGTTTTCTCCGCGCGATCTGAACTGACTGACCAGTTCGGCAAATTCTTTGAGATCCTTGTCGGCGACATATTTCCTACTGAGATTGAAACTGTGTTTTTGCACACGAATCATTGCCTCGGCCCTGACGACTTCGGTGATTGGTTCGTGTGGCAAGCCGGGAATCCACTCCCTGCCGAACACGCGAACCTTGCCGTGAACTCCATGTTTATCAAATGGACGAGCGCTTTCTAGGCTGGGCATCCCCCGTTCATTTTTCTCACCCCGTAACTGAATTTCCCTTTTCTCCAATCGCGCCGTGAATTGTTCATCCGTTTCGTCATAAGTAACGATGCTCCAGCCAGCGATCATCGCGCCCCGGTACGACACTTCCGCATCGGCAGGCATGTCGATCAGGAATCGGCCGACGCACATGGTTTTCGTCTTGAGGTTGTTCATTTCAGCCGTCATGGTTGTCACCTGGTAGTTGAGAAATGCTGCTTGCACCTTACGCGTGAGGGCGATGCAGGCATGGATGAGACAGCCAGCGATGATTAGCCTGGCCAACCACTTCCCGTGCTTGCGCGTAAGCACTTTGTTCATTTCGCGGCCAGTGCGATTCTGACGATTAGTTGCATGGTAAGGGCCAGCATCGACTCATTCGAGTAGCTGCCTTGGTGGTCGTAGCCCCTGGTGCGAAACAGTTGCTTGACGCCTTGCGCTGGTCCCATGCCCGATTGCTGTGGCACCGTACCGTCGCCGGGGCCATCCTGAACCGAATGTGTAAACTGCACAGTGCTGCCATTTGAAAATTTCACCGTGCGGCCGCCGGTCTCGGGGGTGCGGCTGATAAGCATCCCTGAAGCAAGCACGCTGTTTTCGGGCGCAGACGCTGTGTTGACTGCGTGCCAGCGGCAGGTGCCGAACGAAAGATGGCCAGGGTCGTCGCCGTAGAAGGCGTAGCTGTTGGGATGGTAGTAGTCACCGAGCAAAGTAGTATGAAAACGTTCAGCCTGCGCAATTGCACTCTTGATTTCAGCAGTAACTTTGTCAGGGCCTAAGAACTTGTTCGCCGGATCAGCCAGCGCCGGATCGATCATGCGATACCACGAGGCCATATCGCGGTACATGTCATAGACATTGCCGCTTGGCAAGCTCAAGTGGGTGAAGCGCTTTCCTTCGCCAGTTTCAAAGGTCGCGTAGAGCCACGGTTTCGGATATCGGTTGTTCGGCAGGAGTTCGAGTGGCCCTGGGGAAGTAGCCATGACAGGGGTCGTGTCCTCTTCTTTGCGCCCGGCAATATCGGCAAATTTACCGCCGACATAGCCATCAGCTTCAGTCCCGCAGGCGATGCGCCGGTAGCACACCGGCGCGCCGAGTGCGGGCATGACGCCGTGCACGATACCCAGAATCTTGTCAGGAATGCGCTTGGCGCATGCGCGGGCGACCAGCCCTCCCATCGAGTGGGTCACCAGGATGACCTGGCTGCACAGTTGCTTCCTGTCGCGCCAGAATTTGATGATCTCGTCGACACGTTTTTCCAGACGATCCGCCGATAGAGCATTCGACTGCAGCCAGTTGTAGCCCATGGCGTAGACCGGATAGTGGAACTGGGCAAACTGCTTTAATTGTTCTACGGTCAATTCGGCGGTTACGCCTCCGTCCCGTTGCACATTCCACAAATTCCGGTCCCATTTGCCGAGGGAAAACCATTTCGTCAAGAGCACAGGCTTCCCCAATACGGGGCGGAATACCGAATTAAGATGCAACTCAAGATTACTCAGCAGGGCGCCGTAGCTGCTGGCATGGACCTGCCCCCAGCCACGTTCCTTCAGTACTGCAGCGTCGAACGGCACATGTATATCCGGCGTCCCGGGCAATAATCCCGTATCGTCAACGTCCAGCGTCTCGGCATCAAGGATCTGCTGACGCAGTTTAGGTCCGCGCTCCTTCCATGTACTCGCTTCCTTGAGACCTTCCGTACCGCCATTGGGTGGCCGCCAGGCCGCTTCGCCGGGTTTCAACACCTTGTTGGCAGGCTTCGCCGGGTCTTTGGTGGCGCACAAGTTGCTGCCCATGATGCCAGGGATCACGATGACGGGAATCACCTTCGAGGAGGGAATCTTTAGAAGCGCGCGCGTCTTGCAGTCCATCGACGACAAGTGTGCAGTCGCGCGGAAGTTGCCGTCGCAATCCGGTTGCGCAGCGGGCAAAGGGCGGGTGGGTTCAGCTTGCGCATTATTGGCGGACATAATGACGGCCTTTCTAGATCAGTGATTGCGACTCGGGAAAAGATGGCGCGCACTCATGCAGGCGCATCCTCGGGGAAAATGCAAATGTCGATCTTGCCGTAGGAGTTACTAGTGGCCAGTGAGGTGCGGCCGAGTTCATCGGTCACCCCGCGGATGATCCTGCCGTTCTCCAACGTCAACTCGTAACGCCGGTGCGGCAAGGGCTCGCCGGTCGACTGGTGCTGCAGGATTACACGTTCATCTGTCACCAAGGTTGATGCCGGGAACGCCAGCTCGATGGGCACACCCGCTCCGCCCTTGACGAAGGCGTAGCTGGCTGCCTTGATCAGGTGCTTGCCCTTCGACTGCGCGCTGATGTTGCCGCTGCCATAATCGACCTGAACGCCGGTGGCAACGAGCCGGATGTCAGGCGCTGAGAGCGTGATGCGCACGCCGGCCGAGAGCGTGATCTCGCCGCTGGCGCTCAGTTTGATGTCGCCGTGCTGCGCTTCGCTGCGCATGTCACCGGTGGCAGCGACGAACTTCATGCCATCCTGGTGGGCAAACACGCTGACCTCGCGCGCACCGCGTAGGGCCAGCGCACCGCCGGTGGCGATATCGGTATTGCCGGCGCTGACGAGATCGATCTTTGACACGGCGCCCAATACCAAATTGGCCTCACTGGCCACGATGATACCGGCAGGCGCTGCAGCGGCGAGGATGGGTGAACCGCCAGTTGCACCAGGGGCGGTCCAGTGCCGCAGTTTGTCGAGCAGTTGCGGCAGTTCCATGCCGCTGTCAGCGTCCTTTGCGTGCAGGCTGGCGAATTTGGCCAACTGTTCCGCGACGCTCTGCAATACGTCGGCGACGCCCACCAGCCCTTCTCGGTCAAGTTGGCCGCCGGCCGCATCATGGCTCCCTGCAGCGCTGATCAGCACGCCCCTGGCGCCGCGCACGGCAACTGAAGCATCGCTGCGTAGTTCTGCCCCTTCACCACGAAATTCACCATGGCCATCGCAAAGCGGCTGGACCAGGTACCCGAGGTTTAACTGGGACGCCGCATGATCGCTTGCCAGTTGCGCGTTGATCTTGCCTGTCGTATCGTCAAACCGCAACTGGTTGCCGCGACTCCCCTTGATTTCCAGGCTTCTGATGCCGGACAAATATTTATTGCCGGGCAAGGCGCCAGCGCCCAGATAAGGCGGGCGGGCCAGCATGTTGTACAACTGACCGATAATGATGGGTTTGTCCGGGTCGCCGCCCAGAAAACCAATTAACACCTCGGTGCCGGGGCGGGGTAGCGCCAGAGCGCCAAAATGCATGCCGCTGCCAGTGCCGGCCCAACTGCTGGCCACGCGCACCCAGGCCGAGTCGCGGTCAGTGCCTGAAGCGCCGGCGCCCTCGGCGTGCGCATGGTCGGCCGCGCGCATGGCGGTAAACTGCACCTTGACGCGGCCCTGGGCGTCGCAATGGACGGCCTCGCCCGGGGCGCCGACGACAATGGCGCTTTGCAATTGCGCCTGCGGTACGTCGACGCGGGCGTCCCAGGCCGGCACGAAGGTGATGTCGCGCCGCACGCAGGTGAGGCGGCACTGGAAGCGAAACTGGCTTGAATCGAACCAGTTCTGCGCCGCCAGGGGCAGGTCGGCGGCATCGGTATGCCAGCGGTTGCGCGCAAACAGGCGCGCGACGCGTACATCGTATTCCTTGGGCAGGTTGTTCTGCGCGGTGATATGGGAGGACAGCACGATGAACTCGCGCTCGGCGTCCGGGTGGCGGTCGATCTCGGGGTGGCCGGCCAGGATGAAATATTCGCCGGCGGTGCAGTCGCGCACGCCGCCCTCGGCGTGGAAGCACCTGGCCTCGAAATTCGAGCGCTCCAGCGCCTGGCGGGCCAGCGCCTCGAGGTCCTCGTAGGTGTCGCGCACGTGCGGCGCCTCGGTGAGATAGTGGTCCAGCGTGGCGGCCAGCTTGTTTCCCTTGAAGCCCTGATCGTCGGCGCTGGCAAAGCTGGCGCTCATGAAATCGGTGCCGCGCGGATTGGCGTAGTCCCAGCTGTGACGGCTCACCCGGCCCGGGCGCAAGGCGCGCACTGCGCCGAACGCGGTGATCGAGTCGCGCTCTTCGGTGGCGCTGTCGCGATGAAAGCGGATGGTGCCGGCGCTACTTGGTTTGAGCCGCCTGGCGTCCTGGAACAGCACCATGGTGTGCGCTGGCGCCAAGGCCGATCCGTCGGCCGCCGCAGGTTCGCTTGCATCCCCGGCGCGACCTGGACGGAAAAACCACGAAACACCGCGGCGCCGGAGCAGGCGGCGCACGAAAGCGCCCGTGCCTTCGTTGTATTGCACGATCTGGCGGCGCACTGGAAAGTCGCGCATCGCCAGCGCCGTTTCGAGTTCGAACTCGAACATCGCGGCCAGGCCCGGATTGGCGCGGCGCGCCTCGCCGAGCACGGTTTTGACGACATCGAGCTCGGTCTGGTCGAGGAACACACGGGTGCCGACATCGAGGTCGAGGATGGCCAGCGCATCGCGCAACAGTAGTTGGTAGCTGGCCAGGCCGCCATCGCTTTCGCCGGCACTGGCTGTAGCGACGATGCCGCAAATGCTGCGCAGCTGTCCCTGGTCAGTCACAATCTGCACTTGCGCAGGTAGCCCGATCAGCGTGTCAAGTTGCAGGTGCGCGTCGAGCGCCAGGCAGTCAATGCGCATCTCGATGCCGTCGCAGATCGCCTCAACCCCTTCGATCCGCTGCGGCAGTAGCACGTCGCTGGCCACGCCGTCCGGAAAACCCAGCTGCATGCGCAGCGGGCGGTTGCTGGCGGTGAGGATTTTGTTGAGTTCGTCGGCAACGTCAAAATCGTTGTCATGGTCCACGGGTATCTCCATCCTGGCTGCAATTAAAAGGCGATCAGGTAGCGGGTGTCGGCATGGTCTTTCGTTCGCGGCGCGGTGAGCATGACCGAGGCTCGACCCAGCCGGGCGCGGTTGTCGAGGGCGATCGGGCGGACATCGGCGGCCCGTAGAATGAGGCGCACCTCGAATTCGACGGCAGGCATGGCGAACAGGGCCAGCATTTCCCTGAGCGCCGGGCCGGCGCTGCCCCCGGCAAGAAAACGGTCAAAGTCGAGGCGCGTGAGCGGGCCAACCCACAGGCGCACCAGGGCGTCGCGGCGCCAGTAGCGGGGGCCGAGCATATTGCCAAAGCCGAGCACATGGTTTTGCACACCGAGGACAGTGCGATTGTCTTGACCAGTATCGACCCAGCAACCCACCAGCGGCTCGGTGCGAAAGGGCACGCCAAAAAAGTCGGTCAGCACGCCGGCGATCATTTCGCCCTGCATGGGACGATGACGAATCAACGCAGCATAGCGGGCCAGGACTTCAGCGGGGATGACAGTGGTGGTCTTGCCTGCTGGTGCTGTTTGTGGGCGCCGGGGCCCGCCCGCCAGGGCCAGTTGCGCCTCCAGAAAACGGTCGCGGCCGTCGGCGTCGGCGCCGGATTCAATGTGGCAGGCGGCCCAGGCCCGGTAGAACAAGACCATCATGCGGTGCGAAAAGGTATCAAAGAAAGCGCGGCCGGCGTGGTTTTTTTCAAAGGCAACCTGCGCAGCGATCGTGGCGGTGTAATCGTAGGGCAGCACGCCGTGCACGCCCAGAAAACCCATGAAGGCGGGCGTGAGGCGGACGTGGCGCAGGCGGCCCACCGGCGCTGCAACCGGTCCGTCTGGTGTCGCCGAAATCTCGGCGGCGTCGGCGTTAATGGCGAGTGCCTCGATCTGACTGGACGGAAAGCCCAGTGCGACGCTGTTTTTACAGCGCAGTATCGTCTCGAGTTTTTTGCCATGCGAAGCCGCATCGCGCTGCAGCCACAGCTCGATCAGGTGCACGGCCTGAAAAAAATGAAACCGGCATGGCTGCGTGATCAACCGGTCGATCAGACCAGCTTGCGCGCGCCGTTGCGTGGGTGGCATCGGATCAGCTCCTTTCCGCTCGCTTGCGAAAAAACCGTCAACTGTGTGAAGCTCTGGCAGTGCACATAGAGACCAAAAAAATGATCGAGCACTGATACGAACAAGTCGATGCCGGTGCCGGCGAAGGCGTCCTCATCGAGCGTAACGCGCACCGCAAGACCCCGCACCAGGGCGCTATGACCGTCGTCGCGCAGCCAGAGGCTTGTCTCACGCTGTTCCAGGGCAACGATGCCGGCGATCTGCCGTTGTGATACCGACGACTGTGGCAAGTCGTACAGCGTCAGCGTTTCTTGAAGAAGATGCAGGCCGTCGGCAGAGAGTGCGCAATGACTGAGCGACAGGTGGGCAATCAGGCGCCAATGGTCCTGCGCATTGAAGCGGTACTGGGGAGTTGGCCGGCGCAGGAAACGCAGCGGATAGCCATCAGTCGCCTGCTCAAGCTTGAGGTCGCCGCCTGTGGTGTCGTAGCAGAGTCGACTGGGTAAATCGCGGTTGGTGCAGGTGAGTTCTATCGACACGCTGGCGTCGGCTATATCCAGTGGATCAAGGTCCAGGTCAACAAGCGCGATGCGCGTGGCGTGACCGGGGTGGCGCAGCGCTGCCAGCTCGTCGCGGCGCACCACGTAGTAGCGGCCCTGGCGCCCGCCAGCCTCGCCATGCCGCAGCGAGTAATACGGCCGGAATTCTGTCAAAGACTGGCCGTGGCGCGATTTCTGCACTGTGGTCACCTTGTCGACGCTATAAATGTCGCAGACGTCGGCGTAGGCGCCATCGGCGAGCAATGCATAATCAGAAGTCATGTGCGTCAGTTCGATAGGGCAGGCCGGGTGCCTGAAGAGGTTCACCGCCGGTGTGCAGCCGGGCACGAAATTCTCGCTCGAGAGCTGGCTCAGGGCGCGGCCAGTGTGTGTATCGGCAGCTACGCCAGCTAGCCCCAAGTGCAGGGTGAGGCGCCGGCACGTGGCCGGCAGGTGGGGCGCCAGTGCATGCCAGTCAATGTCGAAAAAATTGAATTTTTCAGGATTGACAAAGTACTCGCTCAGCAACAGGTAGGCGGGATGCGACAAGTTGCTGCGCGGAAGAACTGCGTCGTGCGGATCGAATCCCACCGCTTTGAGCGGTACGGTGCGCAGAGCCAGCCAATTACCGTCGATCTCCAGGTACGCCGCCTTGGCATGCATGAACAGCAGGTCGCGTGTGGTCGCGCACAGAGACGGTTCGGCATCGATGAACAGGCGTAGTCTGTCCAACTGCACCAGCCCCAGGCTCAGGGTGGCCGCTTTTGATTCGATGTCGATGGAAAGCATTGTGGTGACAGCGGCTGGTCGCAGCATCGCTGGCGGCAAGTTGAAGTACGATTGAAAGGCCACCTTTGCCACAACCAGGGGGGTAATGTGCACGTCGAACACGGTGCGCAGCCGGCACGAGGGTCCGTCGGCCGAGCGTGCCACCAGCGTGGCGCCACGGGGGATCAGCCCTGGCGCCGTCATCGTCGCAAGACCGGCGCTGGGATCGACGCGCACGATGGCGGTGGATGGAAAAGGTTGCAAGTAATGAGGATAATTGAGCTGCAGCAGTGCCTCACTCACCTTGTAATCATTGTCATCGATCAGCTTGGCGATACGAGCGTTCGACAATGCCGTGGCCTGGATAAAACGTTCGATATGGGGATCGTTGCGTTGCCCGCCTTCCATACCAAGCTGACCGGCCTGGGCAGGAAATTCGGCGGCGAACTCGGCGTTGAAGGACTGCATGGTGGAGAGTTCGCGCTCGTAATACAGGCGAATCGCTTTCAGGAGTCTCTTCATCTGGCACTCCGGGGATCAGCGAATGGCGTACTGCAGACTCGAGGGTTCGAGCATGATGTCGAACTGCACGCGGTCGTCATTGGCCAGTGTGCGCAACTGGCCGGAGATGGCGAAACTGAGTCGGTTTACCTTGCCGGATTCTTCGACCAGCCGGGTACGTACCTGTGCCAGCCGCGGTTCGTTGCGCACGATGGCCGCGGTGAGCAGATCGCAAATTTTCTTGCGGTCGGTACTACTGGTAAGGCACAGCTGGGCGAAGTCAGCCAGGCCAAAATTGACGATGGATTCCCTGCAGGCAGGGTACGTCGCCAGCTCTTCCGGGGAAATGGCAACGCGGGTGTTGAGCAGGGCTTCGAGGTCGCGTGCAATCGCAAGCTTGTGTTGCGCCAGCGTTAGCTGAAGCGGTCGGCGCTCGGCGGCGCATGCGGGGATTGGCGCGATCAGCCGGTCCCACACACTGGAAGTGTACTTCACCATCTTTAAGCGCTCCCGTTATTCGTTCCCAGAACAGGACAGGACGGCATGGGCGTGGCATGCATGACCGCAGCGGGCAAGTCTGGATCGGATTTTTACTAAGGGAAATTATTGCGCCGACACGCGTCGCGAGTATGTGGTAACGCAAATAATTTGGATGTCGTGCGTCTGACTGGTACAACACAGGTCGATCGCTCCGTGGCGGGCACAGGAAGCAATCCATGGTGGCATGGCGCTTTTTTTGGGGCTGCCAATCGAGAAGTGGTGGTCTACAACCCGGCCCTCATCGAGACTTGCCGCAGCCGTAAATGCTGTCACTTGCCTGCATCCCGACGCGCTCCGTACGAGATCAGCTTGCTCGCTGTCTTGCCCATGAAGTCTGTGGGGCAGTTCAGGCCCGGCCATGGTTCTCTTAACGTCGCTTCCAGTGCGGCGTCGAGTCCTTTCATGGTCAGTGCGTCGAGCTTGCTCGGTGGTTTCGCCAACATTGCATCCAGCACCACTGTCTTGCAGCGGTCAATGGCCCAGGCAAGCGCACCGCGGTCCTGGCGAGGATACCAAAGGTACGGATCCGCACCCAGTGCCAGCAGCGCCAATGTCAGATTGTCGTCTTCGGGTCCCAGGCAACTGCTGCCATCGTACGACCAGGCCGGACATCCGTTTGCCTCGACGTTGAAGTCGTAGCTCTTGGCCTTGAGCTTTTCAAGAAATACCATGCGCCAGTGGTCGCGGTCAGCCGACGAATCTGTATCAGGTGATGGAGAATACGTCTTGTCGCAGTGATCGACAACCGCCGAGACGAGTGCGCCCGGGTCATCACCATCGGTGGGACGCATGGATGCCCCCTTGTCGAGAAGCCAACTTGCGAATTCGAGGTTGCAGATGGAAACTGCCCGCTTCATGCTGCGGTATCCATCTTCACCCCTGATCGCTTTCGCCATGCTTGGGTAGTGCTGGACCAGATCGGCAGCGATCGCCAGGTACTGCTGACGCACCGCCAGGGTAGCGGGATACGAACTGGCGCTCGCTAGCTCGAACAGTAGATCGTCCGCATGCTCGGGCTTGATGCCGTAGCCGAGCAGACGCGCCAGTACCTTCGGATGGCTGACCGCGTGTTCAAGGTAGTCACCCGCCAGCGCCGATCGTGGGTCCAGCTTTCTCGTCGACAGGAGAAATTCGAGTATCGCCGGTTGGCTACCGGACTCGTAGGCGTCGAATGAATCGCTAAACGGGGTGGTAATAATTGTTTCATGCACTGCTGTCCGTTCGAATGGTTCTGCTCCTGCCTTCACCAGCATTTCGACGACGTGCAGGTCCGCCGGGTTCGCTTTGATCGCGCGATTCAGTACCTCGTCCTGATCGTAGCGTCCGGCGCGCTTGTCGACCGCGCCGTTTCCGGCCACGTTCGCTCCCCGCTTGATCAGCGCCTCGACGATGCGGGCTTCTTGTACCTTGCCGAGAAATGCCATATCCAGCGGAGTCTGATCGCGGCTGCTCTTGGCGTTGACGTCGGTGCCGGGCACTGCCAGCAGCTTCTCCACCTGCGCGACGTCACCGTCACGCACCGCACGGTGCAGTGGCGAAAAGCTGGCCTCGTGCTCTTTCTCATAGAGGGCATCGCGTCGCTTTTTCGCTTCACCGGTAAACACACGCGCATAGGCCGGGGAAGAGCCGAGCGCGCAGGCGATCATCCGTTCGCCCAGCCGGACCTTGTCCGGGTCAGCGCTTTTCTTGAGGTCTTGCCCGACCTCGTATTGGGCTTGGTAGCTGTTGCGCAGCGCCGCGAATTCATCCATCGCAGTGGGGCCGTTTCCCGAGAGGCCATTGGTGATACCTGACGCCATGATCGCGTCGCCCACGAAGGCATACAGGGCGCCAAGCCTGCGCTTATGCATCCATTCAAGCAGCTGGATCATCCGTAGCTCCCCTACCAGATCCAACTGTTGCCGCTGGCTCATCAGGAAAAACAGGTTGGCGCGCGCAATCCAGTTGCCGGCACGGGCAGCCTGGTTCAGCCCATGCAACAGGGCATCATCGTCCTGGCTTTCCGGCAGTCCGTCGATATAGCGTTCCACCGCGTCCATCATCGGCACCGGGCCGACTTCGGCCGGCGTCTTGCAGGTGAAGGCTTTCAGGTCATGGTCGGCAGCCATCTCCTTCACTACAAGATCAAACACGGCGGTGCTGCGTTGGCCGACCTGATCCCGTGTCAGGCCGGGTGGCACCGGACCGAGCCAGGCCAGGAAGGCCGGGTTGTCCAGCCCACCCTGCAGCACGGGTGTTGCACCCTCTGGCGGCGCGGTTGAGTTAGTCCATTCGGCAGTGTAGGCCATACAGTTCGCACAGACGATGACAATGGCAAGGATTCCTTTCGTCGCGGCTTGATGTGCATGCAGCATTGATGCCCCCTCCTAGATGTTGATGGGTTGGATCGTCGAGCCTATCGGATTGCTGGAGAGCAGTATTGCTGGGTGACAAAGCCTCTGTAGGATGAGGAGTGGGTGCCTGCGGCCTCTCTCTGCTGAAGTCACAAATGTACGTCTACGGTTGGACCGTCCTGCTTTTCGCGGCGGTTGGCCTCGGCGGACGAGCATGTCTCCGCAGGATGGAAGATTCGAAGTCATTCCAATTGTTGCCAAATGCAAGATCAATAGCCTGGCATGGTGCGTCGATTACCGAGAGCAGGGCGGATGGCTCAGGAATGTCCTAAAGCGAGGCCACGCACAGTTGCGTGATCTCGAATGGGAAGCGTGCATGCTGCTTCAGGGTGGACTGGGCGGTTTTGTCCTTTCGTGTGCGAACGTCGGCGCCAATGCCGGCGATCCGGCGGCATTCGGTGATTCAAGCGGGAAGTACGAGATCCTGTTCGACCTGGCTCTGGCGATACGCCCAGGAATGATGCGCGCCTGCCCAAAGACCTCGTGACACACGATCCAACTGTGGTCTGCCGACAATCTAAATCATGGAGGGTGAGCGCGAATCGACGCGCAGGCACACGTGGAGTGATCAGGGAATCGACTGGAGTGGGCTGGAAACTAACGCAAAGCTGAGTAAACATGTAACTAACCAACATAGAATGCGCCAAAAAACGGATAACTTCACAGCCAACACTTACAGTAATTTCTCAGCCAATCAACCAGGCTTGCAGGGACGGGGGCGCCTTAAATGACCAACTTCGCAGGACGCTCGGGCTGTGCAGCGTGCTGCCAGAACGGACGGGTTGCCTGGAGCTCGGCCTTCGCGGACAGCGCGCACGTGCGCGACGCAGCAAACACCTGGTAGTCGATGTGCGGATAGCTCCCCCGACTTTCGGTTTCGGCCCACTACGTTATCGACACGGGCGGGCAGCCTGACCGGGCGATCGGTGCAGCGCATCGCTTCGTTGGCGCCCATGCCGAACCGGGCGCGGGCCGGAACCTCGCTGGCTTTGGGATATCAGCGAACTGAGTCGTCGTGCAGGCCGCACGGGCATTGAGGCTGAGGCTTGCGACGTTCGGCAAGCCCCGTTCACCGCCCAGTCGCGCTGCAGATGCCGTAGCCGCTGTACGTTGGCGACCATGGTAGCCAGGCCCCCGAACTGCAGTAAACCTGCCGCGACACTTCCACCAGCCCGGTCTGGATCACGGAATTCTACTGGTGGCCCACGCAGGGCCGGGCAGCCGCCTTCAGGCCGAGAGCAACCACCGGCATCCCGACGGCACTACGCCATGACCGCAGCAACGTCACGGCGTCGCCGCCGCCCGCGCCTGCGCAATCCACCCATCAAATTCCTTCTGGTGAAACTTGATCCACCCCGACACATGACGCGCAATATCGGCCTGTGCATTCTCACCGCTACGCATGCGCGCATTCTGCGCGTCGATATCGGCAATCGGCAAGCGCATCACCTGGAACAGCTTCACGGCTGCCGGGTTCTTCTCGGCCCAGGCACGGTTCACGACAAAGCGCGTTGTGTTAATGGCAAAGCCGTAGTCGCTGCCATCGGGCAGGCGTGTATCGGGTTTGCCCGGATACGCCGTCTTCGGTGCCTGCAGCCACACGACATCCTTGCCCGGAATCAGGACGCCATTGACCCAGTAGGGCGTCCAGGCGTAGTACAGGATCGGGGCGCCGCGCTTAAAGCGGCCGATGGTATCGGCGATCAGTGCGGAGTAATTGCCCTGCACATGTGTAACCGTGCCGCGCAGCTTGAAGCCGTCCATATGCTGCTCGATCATCGCTTCGCAGCCCCAGCCCGGATTGCAACCGGCCATGTCCGCCTTGCCATCGCCATCGTTGTCAAACAGCTTTGCCAGGCGCGGCTCGCGCAGTTGGCCGATATTGGTGATGCCGTACTTGTCGGCGGTGGCCTTGTCGATCAGGTAGCCCTGGGCGGCCGGCCCGGCGTACTCGCCCATGCGCAGCAGTTTGGCATCGCCGCCGGCGTTGTCATAGAAATCCTTGTGCAAGGGATCCCAGTGCACCGCCAGGAACGTGGCGTCGCCGTTGGCAATGGCGATGTGGGCCGTGGGGTATTCCACTTCCTTGATGGGTTGCGGTGCGTAGCCCAGCGCTGCCAGCGCACGGTCGACCAGCATGGTCTGGAACGTCTCTTCGGCAACCGGGCTTTGCAGCGCTTGCACTTTCATTCCCTTGCCGGGAAGGGCGTCTGCCGGCGTTTGCGCCATGGCCAGGTGGGTCGTCAGCGCCAGGGCGCCCAGCGCGATGGTGGCGATCCAGCGAAACATGCGTCGTGACTGGTGTTTGATCGTAAATTTTTTCATGCGATGCATTCGTGGTCCTTTTATTATGATGGTTGCTTGCCGCGCGTCAGGCGCAGGATGAGGCCGGCCGGGCCAGTCTGGTACCAGTGGCGTACGCCACGACGCGGCTGTCCCATCGATTGCGTCAAGCGGTCCAGCGTGATTGCCAGCAGCACGATGCCCAGTCCGCCCACGGTTGCCAGGCCCATGTCCAGGCGGCCGATGCCGCGCAGGACCATCTGGCCCAGACCACCGACGGCGATCATCGAAGCGATCACGACCATCGACAGCGACAGCATCAGCGACTGGTTGATGCCGGCCATGATCGACGGCATCGCCAGCGGAAACTGGACGCGGCTCAGCAACTGCCACGGCGAGGCGCCGTAGGCGCGCGCCGCCTCGATCAGGTCGGGCCGCACTTGGCGAATGCCGAGATTGGTCAGGCGCACCAGCGGCGGTAGGGCGAAGATGATGGTCACGATCACGCCCGGCGCATTACCGATACCAAACAGCATCACCACCGGCACCAGATAGACAAAGGCCGGCGTCGTCTGCATGGCGTCGAGCAGCGGACGCAGGAGATTCTGGGCGCGGTCGCTGCTGGCCAGGAAAATCCCCAGCGGTAAACCGATCACCATGCAGAACGCGAGCGACGTCAGCACCAGCGACAGCGTGATCATGGCGTCGGACCAGATGCCCAGCATCGATACGATCAACAGCGCCACCACGGTGCCGATGGCGAGCGTGCGGGTAGTGAATTGCCAGGCCAGCAGGCCGACGACGGCGATCACCGCGAGCGCTGGCGCAGCCAGCAACAGCGCGCTGACGGCGTCGAGCGTGGCGTCGATCGGGGCGCGCACAATCTGGAAGAATGGGCGGAAATGTTCGACGACCCAGCCCAGTGCGTCGTTGATCCCGGACTGGAGCGACAGCGAGCCGTTCAGCAGGTCGGACAGCCCAAGGCTAGTCTGATCGGGCGAGGCGGCCGGCGCGGCGTCGAGCCATGAGGTATCGCGTGGCGGGGTCGGCAGCCATGGATTGATCTGCTCAGCTTGTGGGGCGACTGGTTGGGTCGCGGTCGCGATAGCGGTGCCGGAATTCATGCTTGTCCTTTCGGGTTGTTTGGTGCGGCGATGGGCGGCGTATCGCGGTCGAGGAACTTCAGCAGGGTGGTCTTGCTGATAGCCCCGCGGTATTTACCGTCGTTCGTCACAACGGGCACGCCATACGGCATCTGCGCGACTTGGCCGAACAAGCCGGCGACCGGTTCATCGGCATCGATGGTCGTGACATCGGGCAGGTAGGCATGTGCCAGGCCCAGCGGGCCGACGTGGCCGTCGAGCGCGCTGCGCAGCGAGTCGGCCGAGACCACGCCCAGGAATTTCTGCTGCGGGTCGACGACGTAGGCGTAGGCCCGATCCTGCTCTTCCAGCATCGACAGCGCGGCGCGCGAACCGCGCGCCGGCGACTCCGCCACCACGATCTGGCTTTTACGGGCGATATCGCCAGCCTTGAACACGGCCGCGGCATCGACGCCGCGCACGAAGTTGCGCACGTAGTCGTTGGCAGGCTGGCGCAGGATGTCTTCGGGCGTGCCCACTTGCACGACATGCCCGTCCTTCATGATGGCAACCCGGTCGCCGATGCGCATCGCTTCGTCGAGGTCGTGCGAGATGAACACGATGGTGCGGCGCTTGATCTGCTGCAGGCGCAGCAGCTCCGATTGCATCTCAGTACGCATGATCGGATCGAGCGCCGAAAACGCCTCGTCCATCAGCAGGATGGCGGGATCGCACGCCAGCGCGCGGGCCAAGCCCACGCGTTGCTGCATGCCGCCCGATAACTCGTCCGGATAGCTGGCGCCATACCCGGCCAAGCCCACCTGGTCCAGCGCCTGCAAGGCCAGCGCATGGCGCTCGGCCTTCGGCGTGCCGGCCAGCTCCATGCCAAACGCCGTGTTGTCGAGCACGGTGAGTTGCGGCAGCAACGCGAACGACTGGAACACCATGCTGATGTCCTTGCGGCGCAGCGCGCGCAACTGGGCGTCAGGCAGGGTGTTGATGTCATTGCCGTCGATCAGGATGCGCCCGGCGGTTGGCTCGATCAGGCGATTGAGCATGCGCACCATGGTCGATTTGCCCGACCCGGACAAGCCCATGATGACGAAAATTTCGCCGGCTTCAATCGTGAAGCTGGCGTCGAACACGCCGATGGTGCAGGCGGTCTGGGCCAGGATGTCCTGCTTGCTGGCGCCCTGGCGAACCAGGTCCAGGGCGGCTTCCGGCTTGTCGCCGAAGACTTTGAAGACCTGGTCGATGATGATTTGTTTTGCCACGGTGTGGTTCTCCCTCGATCTGTCGAATGAAATGAAATCGCCGCAGGCATCGAGGCCCGCGGCGGAGATCGCGACATGGTGGTGATGCAGACAGCGCGTGCCTGGCCTGTCGACGCGGCGACAATGCCAAAGGCGTGCCGGCGCTTGCGATGTGCGCAATGCGTGCCGGGTGCTGTGTGCGTGTTAATGACGCTGAGTGCCGTTCAACCGCCATGCGGCGAACGTTGCTTGATGCGGGCGGTAGGCCCAAGGTTCGGTCCCCATGCACGGCATGGAAAGCGATCGATAGCAGATGTGCTACCGGGGGTTTTGTTGTAAAAGGGCCGTAATTATAGCAGCAATCATGTCAAAGGACAATTGCTTTTTGCGATGAAACATGGTTGCTATATCAGTAGCAAGCCGGGGTCAGGTCTGACATTCGGACACGGACTCGGCTGTGAAAATGCGCGCGCTGCTGAACTCATTTTCTTCGAATGACAAATCGGACCAGCGCAACAACGTGCCTTCAAACTACCAACCCCCGTAAATCGCCACCAGCACGGCAAAAATCACCACCGACCCAACCGCAAAGCCGCGATCGACGCGGAACATCGACCGGTCGATCACCATGCGCTTGTGGCTGCCGTCACGCTGCGCCGTCGTGCTCAACAAAACCATACCAATGACCACCATGACGAACACGATCAGCATCCGGTCAAGAAACGGGATTTCGTAACTACCAGCGCCGTTATTGACCGCAAACCCAATCGGCGCCAGAAACCCCAGATCCATCACCAGCGGCAGAAACTTGAGAAACACCGAAAACACCAGCCCACCAATCGTGGCAAACATGGCCGCCGCAGCGGTGGTCTTGCGCCAGTAAAACCCCAGCAAAAACATCGCCAGAATGCCGGGTGACACGAAGCCGGTGTATTCCTGGATGTACTGGAAGCCGCCTTTCTTGTCGATCCCCAGCAAGGGCGCGAGCAGCACGGCGATGGCCATTGCCGCCACCACCGAGATCCGGCCGATCCAGACCATGCGCTGCTCGCTGGCCCCGCGATTGACGTGCTTGTTGTAAACGTCGAGCGTGAAGATCGTCGCGACGCTGTTGGCCTTGCCGGCCAGCGACGCGACGACTGCCGCAACGAGGGCAGCGAACGCCAGTCCCTTTATCCCAGCCGGCAGCAGAGCCAGCAGGGTAGGATAAGCACGGTCCGGATTGAGTTCGCCACCGGGCCGCATCGCGTCGCCAAGCGTGCCGGACTTGTCGAGCGCGTAGGCCGCAATGCCGGGCAAGACCACGATCACCGGCATCAGCAGCTTGAGGAAGGCCGCGAACAGCAAGCCCTTGCGCGCCGTGTGTAGGTTGGCACCCAGCGCGCGCTGGACGATGTACTGGTTGCAGCCCCAATAGTTGAGGTTCACGATCAGCATGCCACCGATGATGGTCGACATGCCAGGCAGGTCCATGTAGTTGGGATCGTCGCGCGTGAGCACCATATTGAAATGCTCGCCGGCGCGCAGATACAGTTCGCTCAGGCCGCGCACCGCGCCCTGGCCACCGGCCAGCGCCGCCACCAGGTCGAGTGCAATCCAGGTCGTGACAAGCCCGCCGATCACCAGGCACAGCACCTGGATCACATCGGTGTAGCCGATCACCTTCATGCCGCCCAGCGTGATCACCGTGGCGAACACGGCCAGGAACAGCATGCAGGCCAGCACATTCAGCCCGGCGATGCTGCTGATCGCCAGTGCGCCCAGGTACAGGATGGCGGTAAGGTTGACCACCACGTACAGGCCAAGCCAGAACACCGCCATCGTTGCCGCCACCGCCGGGCCGTAGCGCTGCTCGAGAAATTGCGGCATCGTATAGATACGGTTCTTCAGATAGATCGGCATGAAGAACACGGCGACGATGACCAGGGTCGCCGCAGCCATCAGCTCATACACCGCGATCGCCATGCCGATGCGAAAGCCCGCGCCGCTCATGCCGATGAACTGCTCGGCCGAGATGTTCGATGCGATCAGCGAGGCGCCGATGGCCCACCACGTGAGCGACCCTTCAGCCAGGAAGAAGTCGTGGGTGGCCTTGCCGGACGAGCGTTTCTTGCTCCAGTAGATCCAAATGCCGTAGGCCGAAATGGCCACGAAGTAGATGAGGAAGACGAGGGTATCGAGGCTGGTGAATGAGGTCATATCGTGTCGTGTCCCGGCACTCAGATGCGGTCGCTGCTAGAGGTTCGCGGACCCGGCACAGCCGCACCCGCCTGCGTCAGCTGCACATCGCCCCAGGTCGCGACGACAGGCACCGCGTTGCCGGTTTTGGCATCCCGCACCACTAGTTCAATGACTTTCACGCCACGCACATTGGCTGTCAATGGCTGAACCTTCGATCCAAACTTTGCCGGCGCGCTTTCCGCCAGCAGTTTTCCATCCCCATACACGTAAAAGCGCACCAGCTCCTTGGTGTTTTCAGTCGAATCATCCACCCCAACTGACGCGGTCAAGCGCGCGTAGCGGGCATCGTTCTTCACCTGAAGGCGCGAATTGGACAGCACGCCAAGTCCCGACGTAAACATCTGGCCGGCCACCTGCAGGCTCTGGCCAAACGGCGTTGCATCCGGCTGCGCGCCGCCCCAGCCCGCATATTGTGGCCGTGAGCCGCCAGAGCGGGTGCTCGACCACGGATCGATCATGCGGTGCACGGTCGGATCGAGTTGCGGCTGGCGCGTCCCGTCGACGGCGACATTGATCGACCCGGGGATCTCCGACAGATACACGCCGTTTTCGAGCTGGCGCTTGCCGTGAACTTCGAACACGAGCGTCTCGTGCGGCGCGAGCGTGAAGGCTTTCTCGCCGGTAAAGGTCAAGGTTTCCTTCGTCCACAGGTTGCGTAGCGTGACCGGCGCGCCATCTGCCAGTTTCAGGTGCATCGCCAGCAGCGTGACCGGAGCGGGCGATGCGCCACGGTTGAACAGCGCCACTGCCTTGCGCTGCCCGTCACCCAGTGTCTTGACGATGATCTGCGCATCGTCCGAATCGTAGGCGACGATGCCCTGGTGGCCGGCCTTGTCCTGGTTCAGGCGAATCACGTCCGCATTGCCAAGCACGGCGAGCAGCGACGCGGGGCCATGCTGCAAGTCATAGCTGATCAGCAAGGGCGCATTGATCATCGCCCACAGCGAAAAATGCGAGCGCACTTCGACCGGGTTGTTGGCATCGAATTCGCCATGGCCGATGTGCAGGATGTCGGGATCGTTCCAGTGGCCGGGGCCTGCGTACAGCGCACGTTTGGCCGCGCTGTCGAAGTTGTGCAGCATGCTGGTCCAGCTCGGCGTGATATCAGCGCTGGTGCGCCACAGGTTGCCGACATCCTTGCCCCAGCTGCGCACATTGGCCATGCCCCAGGCGCAGATCGACATCACATAATCACCCAGCGGGCGCGCTGCCTTGATTGCCGCAGAAACGGTTTCGTAGCGCGCACGCACGGCGCCGATATCGGTGCGGTTGATCGACCCGCGTTCGATCAGGGGCGCCATGCCGCGGTAGCTCTGCTTTTTGACCAGGTCGGAGCCCGGGATGAAATCGGCCAGTCCGCAGGCGTCGATCTTCAGGTAGTCGAAGCCCCATTCCTTGAAATACAGATTGATGTCCTGCGTGACGTGGCCGTCCAGGCCCACTTCGCGTTCGGCGGTCGTGCCTTGCGGCAGGTTGGGCGAATGCAGGTCGTAGGCTTGCGAGCACGCATTGCGGCCGACGTCCGTGTAAATGCCCGCCTTGAAGCCCATCGCGTGCAGCTTGTCGGTGAACGGCTTGAAGCTGGTGCCGTCCGGTCCACCGGTGGCGGCAGACGGGAAGATGCCGGTGCGGATCTGCAGGCGACCATCGCTGGCGCGGCGCTTCATCCACCAGCCATCGTCGAGGATGACATGGTTGTAGCCGAGCTTTGCAAGACCGCTGTCGGCAAGCACCTGCGCCGCGCCCATGACCTTGCCTTCGTCGACTTCCGTGCGAAACGCATTCCAGCTGTTCCAGCCCATCGGCGGCGTGCTGGCGCTGCCACTCGTGTTGCCTTCCCAGCGGCCTGCCGGAGCCATGGGATCATCGGGAGATTTTGCATGCACCTGCATTACCGGCAGCGACAGCGCCAGGGCAGCAGCCAGACTGCCGCACACAGCGGCCCAGGGTTTGGTTTCACGTGGCTTACTCCAGCGATGGTTCATGCAAATCTCCTGACGATGAATTTGTCTGCGGGCGGAAAAGGTCGGACGGCACGTACATCCGTTGTCCAGATGGTAATCGAAAGCATTCGAAAATAAAAGGCGCGATTTTGTCACTAAAAACACGCTATATCGAAAATATTTGGAAAGACTTTGCTTTTCGTTTGTCACTTCTTTACTATCACATCGATGGCAACGAAAACGTTTGAAACAAACGCACCTGGCGGAGGAAGACACGGATGAAAAGCACATCGAGCGATGGCGTTGCGTACTGCATGACCGGGCTGGCAGCATGGGTGGCCCTGTGAATCCCGCAGACACCCTGGAAAAGACGAGTTTGCCTGAACAAGCCGCCACCGGTGCTGCCAGGCCGCGCTGGCTTGGCTACGCGCTGGCAACAGCGCTGCTGTGGGGCGTGTGGGGCGCTTTCGCAGGCTTGCCAACCCAGAACGGTTTTCCTGAAACCCTCGTGTATGTGGTGTGGGCGCTGACGATGGTGCCGCCGGCGCTGTTCGTGCTGGCACGCTCCGGCTGGCGGATACGCCGCGACCGCACTGCGGTCGGCTACGGGCTGGCTATTGGCCTCTTGGGCGCGGGTGGTCAGATGGTGCTGTTCTACGCAGTCAAGGCCGGCCCGGCCTACCTGATTTTTCCGCTAATTTCGCTCTCTCCCGTCATCACGATCGTGCTCTCGCTGCTGTTCCTGCATGAGCGTACGGGCCGCATGGGCGTGGCCGGGATCGTGCTGGCCGTATGCGCGCTGCCGCTGTTTGACTTCAACCCGGGCGGCGCGCCGCAGCAGTACGGGCTGTGGTTCGTGCTGGCGATCGGCGTGCTGGTCGCATGGGGCCTGCAGGCGTACTTCATCAAGCTGGCCAATACACGGATGGATGCCGAAAGCATCTTCTTTTACATGACCGCCAGTGCACTGCTGTGCATTCCGGTGGCGCTGGCGATGACCGACTTCTCGCAGCCGATCAATTACGGGCCATCCGGGCCGCTGCTGGCCGCTGCTACCCAGGTGCTCAATGCCATCGGCGCACTGACGCTGGTATACGCCTTCCGACACGGCAAGGCGCTGACAGTGTCGCCGCTGGTCAATGCCGGCGCGCCGCTGTTGACCACCGTGATCGCGATGGCGCTGGCCGGCGCGGTGCCGGGCGGCTACCGGCTGGCCGGTATCGGCCTGGCGCTGGCAGCTGCGCTGTTTCTTGCGCTGCAGGCGGACGACGGCGTCGCGCCTGCCGAATCAACCGAAGGAGCCTGACAAATGGACTACATGTTGAATCTGGTGCGCCGGCACAAGGCCGGCGAAGCCGTCGGGATCCACGCGGTGTGCTCGGCGCATCCGATCGTGCTCGAGGCGGCGATGGAAGTCACACTGGCGGCAGGGCCGGCGCAGCCGGTGCTGATCGAAGCCACGTCGAATCAGGTGAACCAGGATGGCGGCTACACCGGCATGACCCCGAGCGCATTCCGTGATTTCGTCTACGCCATCGCCGACCGCGTCGGCCTGGCGCGCGAGCGGGTGCTGCTGGGTGGCGACCATCTGGGGCCCAATGCCTGGCAGGGTGAGCACGCGGATACGGCCATGGCGAAGGCCGAGGTGCTGATCGAACAATACGTCACGGCGGGCTTTCGCAAGATCCATCTGGATTGCTCGATGTCGTGTGTTGGCGATCCGGTGCCGCTGCAGGATGACGTAGTGGCCGCGCGGGCTGCGCGGCTGTGCGCCGTCGCCGAGCAGGCCTGGCAGGCGGCTGGCGGCGAAGCGCCGGTGTACGTGGTGGGCACCGAAGTGCCAGTGCCCGGCGGCGCGCACGAAGACCTGGCCGAACTGAGCGTGACGACGCCCGCTGCGGCGACGCAGACGATCGCGGCGCACCGCGCTGCGTTCGCTGCTGCCGGACTGGATGGGGCGTGGCCGCGCGTGGTTGGCCTCGTGGTGCAGCCGGGCGTCGAATTCGACCATCACAAGGTGATTGATTTCCGGCCCGAGCGCGCCGTGGACCTCGGCCGCATGATCGAAGACGTGCCCACGCTGGTCTACGAGGCCCATTCGACCGACTACCAGACGGCGGCCAATCTGGCGGCGCTCGTCGCCGGCCATTTTGCGATCCTCAAGGTGGGCCCCGGCGCGACGTTCGCGCTGCGTGAAACGCTGTGGGCGCTGGCCGATATCGAGGCCGCGATGGCTGGCGATGGCAAGGGTTCCGGGTTCAAGGACACGGTGCTGGACGTGATGCGCGCCGAGCCGGCGCAGTGGCAAAAGTACTACGACAACGAGCCGCGCCGCGCCCGCTTCGACCAGCAATACAGCCTGAGTGACAGGATTCGCTACTACTGGCCGCATCCGGCTATTCAGGCAGCGCAGGCGCGCCTGCTGGCCAGCCTGGAGCGCACGCCGCCGCCGCTCACGCTGCTGAGTCAGTACCTGCCGTTCCAATACGACGCCGTGCGTGAGGGGCGGCTGAACAATCAGCCGGTCGATCTGCTCAAAGAGGGCGTGGCCAGGGTGCTGCGCCAATACATGGCGGCCTGCATGGCAGGCGCCGCAACGAAGGAGTTGGAAGCATGTTAGTCGCTGACAGGAATATTCTGGGCATTGGTACGGAGCGGCTCGATGCCGCCGGCGCCGGCGCTACCGCGCGCGAAATCGCGCAGCAACCGGCCGTCTGGCCCGAGATCGAGGCACTGGTCGCCCGCCAGCGCAGCGCGCTCGACGCGTTTCTCGGGCCCTTGCTCGCGCGGCCCGACCTGCGCATCGTGCTGACGGGCGCCGGCACCTCGGCCTTCATCGGCGAATGCCTGGCGCCGGCGTTGCTGGGTGGCGGCTGGCGCGCCGACGCCGTGCCCACCACCGACCTGGTGTCGGGCCCGCGCCAGTTCCTGCAGCCGAAGGTGCCGACGCTGCTCGTGTCGTTCGGCCGCTCGGGCAACAGCCCGGAAAGCGTGGCTGCCGTCGATCTGGCCGACGGGGTCGTGGACGAGATCTACCACCTGGTCATCACCTGCAATGCCGACGGCGCCTTGTGCCGGATGGCGCAGGGCCGCGCCAATGCGTATGCGATCCTGCTGCCTGACGCCACGCACGACCGCGGATTCGCCATGACCACCAGCTTCACCTCGATGCTGCTGGCTGCGGCGGATGCGTTCGGCGTGCTGGCGCCGGGCGCCACCGCCGGGCCGTCGGCGGCGGCCGCGCAGGTACTGGCGTCGATGCTGCCGCTGCTGGACGGGTTGGTGGCCCAGAAGTTTAGCCGCGTGGTCTACCTTGGCAGCAATGCGCTGCGCGGACTGGCCCGTGAAGCCTCGCTCAAGCTGCTGGAACTGACCGATGGCCAGGTTGTCGCGCTGTTCGACTCGCCGCTGGGTTTTCGCCATGGACCGAAGACGGTCGTCAATGCCGACACGCTGGTCGTCGTGCTGTTGTCGAACGATGCCCGTGCGCGCCGCTATGACCTCGACCTGCTGCGCGAGCTGCGCAATGATGGCCGGGCCGGCCGCGTGCTGGCGCTGAGCGGCCGCGATGAGCCGGTTCTGGGTGACGCCTGCATCACGCTGGACGGGGTCGGGCAGGCGCCGGACCTGGCGCTGGCGCTACCGTACATCGTGTTCTGCCAGGCCTTCGCACTGCTGCAGTCGCTGGCGCTGGGCTTGCGCCCGGATACGCCGAGCGTGTCGGGCACCGTCAATCGCGTGGTGCAGGGCGTTACCATTTATCCACTGGCGGAGGACAGCGATGTTTCTCGGGGTTGACGGCGGCGGCACCAAGACGGCGTTCGCGCTGATCGACCGGCAGGGCCAGGTTCTGGCGCGCAATGAGCAGGGCAGCGCGTATTACCTCGAGGTCGGCATGGAAGGCGCGGCTGACGTGCTGGCGCGCGGCTGCGCCGGGTTGTTCGCGGCAGCCGGCGTCACCGCGCACGACATCGCATTCTCCTTCTTCGGCTTGCCCGCGTATGGCGAAGACCGCGCCGTGCAGGCGCAACTGGATGCGCTGCCGCGCGCCGTGCTGGGCCATGGGCGCTACCTGTGCGACAACGACATGGTGTGCAGCTGGGCCGGTTCACTGGCCTGCGCCGACGGCATCAGCGTCATCGCCGGCACCGGCTCGATGGCCTATGGGCGCATCGGCGGGCAGGGCGCGCGTGCCGGCGGGTGGGGCGAGTTGTTCAGCGACGAGGGCTCGGCCTACTGGATCGCCCGGGCCGGACTTGCGCTGTTCTCGCGCATGAGCGATGGCCGCGCGCCGCGTGGGCCGCTGCATGGGTTGCTGCGCACGCGGTTAGCGCTGCAGGACGACCTCGACCTGTGCCAGGTCGTCTATGGCGAGTTCAAAGGAGAGCGCAGCAAGGTGGCCGCGCTGTCGCGCCTCGTGTCCGAAGCGGCAGCGCTGGGCGATGCGCAGGCAGCAGCCATCCTCGAGTCGGCTGCGCTGGAGGTGGCTGCACTGGTCGACGCGGTGCGGGGCCAGCTCGGGGTCGATCCAGGCACCGAGGTCACGGTCTCGTATTCGGGCGGGCTGTTCGGCGTGGACGGCCCGCTGCGCGCGCCGTTTGCGCGCGTGCTCGCGGCCAGCAGCGCTGGCGCATACCGCTTGGTGGCACCGCGCCTGCCGCCCGTGCTCGGCGCCGCCGTGTACGCGGCGCACCAGGTCGGCATACCGCTGAACCCTGCAGCGCTCGACCGCCTGGCAGGCACGCAATGATGCGCCGGCAAGCAGATGGCGTGCCGGCGGTGCGCCAATCTGGTAAGCTGTTTTTTTATTAAATCTGCGTATCCAATCATGGGTCAAACCGGTCAGCGCCGCGACACCATTCTTAAAGCTCTTACCGAACAAGCCTCGGTCCAGGTCAGCGAACTCGTCAAGCAACTCAACGTCTCGGCGGTGACGATCCGCAGCGATCTGAGTGCACTCGAGGCGCAGGGCCTGGCCATCCGCAGCCACGGCGGCGCCACGCTGGCACGCATGCCGCCGACCGAACACACGGTGTCGCAAAAAGACGCACTGAATCACGAGCAGAAAGAGCGCATCGGCGCACTGGCTGCGCGCCTGGTCAAGCCGGGCGAAAACATCATTATCGATTCGGGCACCACGACGCTGTCGCTGGCGCGCCACCTGCGCGACGTGCAGAACGTGACGGTGCTGACCAATGGCCTGAATATCGCGTGGGAGCTGGTCAACGCAGCCGGCGTCGACCTCATTCTGACGGGTGGCCTGCTGCGCAAGCAGGCGCTGTCGATCCAGGGATTGCAGGCCGAAGCCTGCCTGCAGGCCTACAGTTTCGACAAGCTGTTCCTGGGCGTCGATGGCCTCGACCTGCAGTTCGGCGTGACGACCCACCATGAGGCAGAAGCGAGCCTGAATCACAAGATGGTCGAGCGCGCGAGGAAAGTCATCGTGCTGGCCGACTCATCGAAGTTTGGCTTCATCAGCCTGCACCGTATCGTGCAGCTCGACCGCGTTCACACCGTCATCACCGACGGCGATATCAGTCCGCAGTACCGGGACGGCCTGCGCGACGCGGGCATCGAACTCCTGATCGCCGAGTAGGCCGGCCACGCGCGCACGGCGTGGCAGACCTTCAGAGAATATGCAGCGTTGTCCCGGTACGGAACGCGCCCAGCGAGGCATCCCATCCCTGCGCTTTGGCGGCATCGTCGGCGTTGGCGGGCCGCACGCTGTAGCGCACGTCGCCGGCCAGTGACGCTGCGCCATCCGGCAAGGCCAGCAGCATGTCCCAGGCGCCGGTGGGCGTGCCGCCCGGGATCGCAACCCGTGCGGTTGCGGTGCTGGTCTTTCCCGGCAGCCAGGCGCGCGGATCGATCGATGCCAAGTCCAGCCGCACGACCCGGCCATCAGCGCGGTGCTTGAGCACCATCTGCACACTACGCGGGTTGAAAGCGCGTGCCCAGCCGCTGTTGCGCATGGCCAGCGTTAGCTCGCCCGACTGGCCGGCCACGATGTGCGAGCTGTGCCGCAGCGTCACCAGCTCGAACCGGTAGCCCATGCTGCGCTTGACCTGCGCGAAGCACCCCTGCGCCTGCCAGCGCTGGTGAAACAGGTCGCGGTAATAGCTGTCGTTCAGGTAGGTCAGGCCGAAGCGCCGGCCTTCGCGCAGCATGTCCTCACAGTGCGTGCGCGGCGTCGGGTTGACGGCATCGGCAGGGTTACAGGTCTCGGCGCCAAATGGCGCTGCCGTCGACAGCGCGGCCACGTAGTCGCGCTCGCGCTGCCGGGTCGCCGGGTTTTCACTGTAGGTGCCGACATCTGTGCTTGAAGCGAGGAAGCAGTCATTGTGCACGCCGATGCGTGCCGCAGCCGAACCGTCGCGCCAGCGCGGCGCTTTCGGTGCCCACGCCATCAGATAGGGTGGATAGCGCACTTGCAGGAAGCGGTTGGGTGGCAGCGCGGCCAGCAGCGCGTCGCGGATCTGCGTGCGCCGCGCCGGCAAGGTCAGGTTATTCGACGAGGTATGCCATTCGCCCCAGGCCCCGATAAAGCCAGCCTGCAGATACGCGATGACATCGGCGTTGGCCGCCAGGACCGGCTTGAGCTGCCCGATATGTTCCAGCACGCGATCTATGGGGGCATCCTGCGCCGCCCGGTAAGCAGTTTCGCCTGCCGGGAAGTTGTACATAAAACGCGGGATGACTTTCAGGCCCGCGCGGCGGGCGACCGCAAAGCTGTCGGTCAATTCGCCCAGCAGCGTCGCGGGCAGCGCGTGGCCGGCATGCGCGTCCAGCCGCACCGGCGCATAGACGATCCGGTAGCCGGCCGCAAACTGCACATCGGCCTGCGCCTGCGTCCACGCCGCCAGGTTGTCGGCCGCCCAGACATACATGCCGCGCTCGGGGTTGGCAATCTCGTCGGCCGACGCCTTGAACGTTGTTTCGACGGGATTGCCTGACGGGCGGTCTGCCGACTGCCCGGCATGGGCCTGCGCCGACAGCATGACAAGTAGCGCGAAAGGACGCAGGCGCTGCAGCATCATGCGCCGATCAGCAACCGGCCGAACGCGCCTGGCACGTGGAAGTTGGGCGCCGCGGTGCGGGTCGGACTCCACGCCGAATGCACACGGTTGTCACCGGCAGCTTCGGGGCCTTCGATGCGGAACAGGTTCAGGCGCCAGCCGTCCCCACCCTGCATCGGTATGGCCAGCTCGGCCGTCCAGACCTTGTTGCCCGCATCGACATGCGCCCTGGCGCGGCTGCCGCCATCGATGCGCCGCTTGCCCGATACCTCGATCGCGATTTCCTGCAGCAGTCCGTTGGGCGCGACCTGGATTTCGCGATAGCTTTTCAGTCCGGCGCGATCGGGCGCCTGCAGGAAGACTTCGACGACGTCGCGCTCCCACAGTGGCCAGATGGCGCTCGCCGGGCCGGCCTGGTCAAAGGTGGTGAGCGTCTCGTACTTGCAGATGAAGCGCAGGTACAGGTGGCCCGCGCCCCGCAGCAGTTGAACACGGGTCGATTGCGGCCCGGGGAGCGGCTTGCCTTGCCAGTCGTGGCGGAAGAAGGTCGTGGGTGCATCGGTCCATTGCGATGCGTGCGGGAAGCCGTCCGCGCCTACGGCCGTGACTTTGCTGGCAAACGCGACAGGCAGCTGGTCGGGAAGGTCGGGCCGCGCTTCGATCAGCAGGCTGTGGGTAAAGCGCAGAGGCAGCGTTGGCTTGTCGGTCGACACCTTGCCCAATACGCTGCCGCTGAGCGAGTCGCGCACCGTCCAGGTGCCCGGGCCGAGGCCACGCAAGGCGACGACGCCATCCCAGCGATCGGCATAGAACGCGTAGTGCAACGCGCCGGCCTGCTCCACGACGTGGGTTTCCGGCTTGTCGAAACCCAGGTCGTACAGCTCGCCCCGGTAACGGCCTTCGGCCAGGCGCCCCTTGTTGTACAGGTCCACCCATTTTCGCCAGTGCGCCTCGCGCTCGGGTGTCAGCAGGAACGAGTCCTTGGGTTTCGGGTCGACCGGCCACGTGAACTTGGTGGCGACGACTGCGCCGATCCCGACGCTGGAAGCGAAATCCTGCCCGCCCGTGCTCAGCTCCACATGGTCGCCCGCGTAGGCGGACCACGGACCCATCAGCGCCTTGAGCGTTTTGCCCTTGTGGCGCACCTGCCAGCTCGACAGCGGGTCGGACGACGGCGCCTGGTCCATGTACGGCATATTGTGGAAGGCGTAGCTGGTGCCGCACGGGCACACCTCAAGCACCGCTTCCGGATTGGCAGCATGCACCACGTCGTGCATGACTTTGTAGAAGTCGGCGACTGCCTCAACCGATTCCTCGGGGCGCTTGTGCTGGTGTTTGGGATTGAAGCACGGGGCCACGCCGTTCAGGTGCTGGCCATCGACCTTGAGGCCGTCGAAGCCCCAGTCCGCAATGATCATGCGCAGCGTCGCAGCCAGGCGCGTCTGCGTCTTTTCGTAGGCCGGGCACAGGTAGAAGCAGTTCCACCAGGTCACGTCCTGGGCCGCGCCGGTCTCGTCGAGCAGCAGCAGGTCGGTATGCTCGTGCAGTTCGTCGCTGCCGGGCGCCACGGCAAGTGGCGCGATCCACAGGCGCGCCTTCATGCCCCGTGCGTGGATGTCGGCCACCAGCGCCTTCATGTCCTCGCCACCACGAGGGAATTTGGCCAGGTCGGGTGTCCAGTCGCCGGTCTTGACCTGCCAGCCGTCGTCCAGCACGGCCCACTTGAAGCCCAGTTCCTGCACCTTGGGCAGCGTGGCGCGCACATAGTCGAGCGAAAAATCGCGTTCGTAGCCCCACGCGCACCACTGCGCATCGTAGGCGCTTTGCGGTGGCTCGGGCGCGGCGAGGCCCTGAGCGGCCATCAGGCGGCGGTAGCGGTCCAGCGGCACGTAGAAGTCGCCACGGTGCACGGCGATGAACGTGGGCGGGGTGACCAGCGTGGCGCCTGGCGCCAGCGTCTGCGGGACGTCGCCGCGCAGCGCGATGTCGACCGCATTGCCGACCGCCTTGACGGGCAGTGACACCAGCAGCGGCTGCAGCGCCAGGTGACCGACGGCCAGGCCAACGTCGCGGCGCCAGACATCCGCCACCGGCGTGCCGCCGCCGTAGTCCGACGCGTTCATGCCCAAAAAGTTGCCTTGCTCGAAACCGCGCTTGACGGGCTGCACCCAGTCGCGCCGGTCGGCGTGACTGGCGCCGGAATAGGTCCAGTAGCCGCCCGCGTGGCGCGGCGCGGCGGCCAGGCGGTGCGCGCCATTTACCCAGGCGTCGATCGTCAACGGTCTGGCGCCGGTATTCACGTAGCGCACGTCCAGCAAGGCCACGCCCGGATGCTCGTCGAGCAGGGTCACGGTGACGCGCTTCTCGATGCCTTCCGCAGAGCGGCCGACGAGGTGCAGCGCCTGTCCAGCGCCAAACGGCGTCGTGGCGGGCGCCGGCTCGGCCTTCTGCAGCGTGAAGCGGCCGAGCGGCTTGCCGCCGACGACCAGGTGCTCGCTGGTGTCGAAGCCCGTCAGCGCGACCGACTGCTTGCCCAGCAGGCTAACGATGCGGCAACGCAACTGCTCGTCGAACTGGAGTGACACGGCGGCGTCCTGCACACGTACATGGCCCTTGCCTGAGACGGCGGCGTCGGCTGCCTGGGCCAGCGGGATCTGCGTGGCCAGCGGCGCCGCGCCAAGCCACCCGAGAAATGCACGGCGCGCGGTCATGGCTGGCCTTTCCAGGCGCCGGGGAAGGCGCGCTCGGCATTCGTGCGGTAAATTTTGTCCACGACCTCGCGTGGCAGTGCGAGTCCCTGGACGGGCTTGTCGAGATCGGCGACCTTGAACGACTCTGCCGTATTGAAGTAACGCCAGTGCATGCGCCACACGCCTTCGGCTTCGCGGCCCAGTGCGGCCCCGTCCTGGCCAGGCTCTTGCGCCATGTCGCTGCCGTAGAGAATGCGGTCCTGGTACTTGATGAAGAAGTTGCGCACCTTTTCGCGGTCGCGCTGGCTCTGGTATTGCAGCTGGCCGATGCGCGCCGACGCGTCCACGACGGCGTTCGGGAACCGGTCCAGGAAGGCGGCCAGTTCGTCCACGTCACGCTCCAGCGACGCCAGGTGCACGCCGACGAAGTGCAGTGTCGGGTGCGCCGCCACCATGCGGTCGCGCGCGGCCATCTGCGCTTCCCAGCTCGGCATCTCGGGGTGCAGGTACATATGGTATTGCGGGTGGTTCTTGAAGTAGGTGCGGTCGTTGTTGACCGTCATGCGTTTTAACGGCAGCCAGCAGTTGTGCGGCTCGCCCTGGTGGCCTAGCAGCGGGATGCCCTGGCGGGCCAGGTCGTCGAACAGCGGCGCAAAGCGCGCGTCGTCGATCATCACCAGTTGTTGATCGGCGCCGCGCAGGCTCATGCCGATGTTCTTCCAGACCTTCACGCCCACGGCGCCGGCTTCCATCGACGCGGCGATGCGGTGGCGGGTGGCGGCGAGCCACGCAGGTTGGGCGGACCCATCGACGGAGAAGCTCGCTGCCCATGCGACGTCCTGCGGGAATTGCTTTTTCAGCGCGATGGCGACGCGCTGCTGGTCATCGAGCGGTGGAAAGTCAGGGTAGTCGACGTTGATCGACAGGATCTTGAAGTTCTGGCGCCGGGCAGCTTCCATGAACGCCGGCGCCGCATTGTGCAGGTGCAGGTGCGCGTCGATCTTGGCAACGCTGGCATAGTCCGCCATCGTGTAGCTGGACGGGTCCGCAGCGTATGCGGAAAAAGGGATGGCCCCGGCGAGCAGGACGGCAAGGGAAAAAACAGAAGTGTGCATCAGGATTCCAGTTCTCGGTGTTGCGGGCCGGTGAACTGCCAGGCCGGCCCGCGCTGGCGATGGGCTGTGCGGCGCCACGTACCATGGCGCCGCGTGCTGCATTAGAACCTCAGGCTGGCGCCCAGGGTCACGGAACGGCCGTAGCGGTAATAGCCGTTGGGCAGGCTGACGGTGCCATTGGTCAGGCGGGGCGCCTGCTCGGCATCGGTGAGGTTGTTGCCTTCGATGCTGATGCGCAGCGACTTGTTGACATCATAGGCGAGCTGGGCCGTGACCCAGGTCACCGAGTTGGTCACTTCGTTGAAGCCGGAACCGATCACGTTGGAGGCAGTGACGAAGGAATCGGTGAAGTCAGCCGTAGTACTCATGCTCCAGGGGCCGCGCTCGTACAGAACGCCAAGCGACGCGCTCGCTGGCGCAACGCCCTCGAGCGGGCGTTCGACGCCGGCAACCCAACTGCTCGACAGGTTGCGCGTGTATTGCGCGCGCACGCCAAAGCCGTTGGCGAACAGGTGCTGCATGCCGATCTCCATGCCGCGCGCCTTGGCGCTGTCGCCATTGATCGGGCGCTGCACGTTGAACAGGCGTCCGCCCGGCGCACCGATGTCCTGGCCAGTCAGCCAGAGGTTGGTGATCTGGTTCTTGATGTTCTTCTGGTAGACGGCGAAGGTCATCGCGGAGCCTTTGGCGTAATACCATTCCAGCGACACATCGGCCTGGTGCGCCGTGTATGGCTTCAGATCGGCATTGCCGCCATAGATCTGCGTGAAGTCGCCCCACGAGATGCTGGCCGTGGTGCTCGACGGCGCCAGCTTGTCGACCGACGGGCGCGCCATCGTCTTGGCCGCGCCAACGCGCAGTTGCAGCTTGTCCGTGAGCGAATAGGTGAAGTTACCCGACGGCAGGGCGAAGCTGTAGGTGGCATCCTGGCGCACGACCGACGGGTCGGCGTAGATGGGCGTGAAGTTGAATGCGCCGTTCTGCACGATCTCGTTGATCTTGGCATCCCACGCTTGCGCGCTGGTCTTGGTGCGCACGAAGCGCACGCCGACGTCGGCAAACCAGCGTTCGCCCGCCAGGTCGGCCTGCACGAATGCGGTCGAGGTCTTTTCTTCGACGCGGTAGCTTTCCAGCGGGTTGAAAGCGGGCGCCGACAAGGTCGAGCTGTAGACGCCGCCGCCCGGCCTTGGCTTGCCGTCGTAGCCGGCCAGTGCCTGCGCGTAGCTGTCGACGTCAAAGCCGAGGAAGCTGCGCGGGAAGTTGCCGTTCACGCCCGACAAAAAGCCCTTGGGGCTCAAGGTCTGGTTGATCACGTTGCCGCCCAGGGCGCCCACGTTGATCGCGTTTTCGCCGGCATAGTGATCCTGCCCCGAGTTGAACGCGTTGTTGATCATGTCGCGCGATTTCTTGCGGTTGGTCTGGCTCAAACCGAACTTGAGGTAGTCGATGCTGTAGCGGTCCACCTTCCAGTCGGCGTTGACCGTGGCGCCACCGATGCGGTCGTCGATATTGTCGCCGGCCCTGCTGTAGAAGTGGGTATTGAAGTCCTTGCCGCTGAACAGGCCCTGGGCCAGGCCGCTCTGCAGGTCGCGGCCATCGGCCAGTGTGGTCGTCACATCGGGCACGGCGCCGCCGTTGAGCCGGATGCGCGTCGTGTTCGGCTGGTTCATGCGCAGCACGACATAGCTGTCCTTGCCGCCGGAGTCACGCTTCGACGTCGACAGATAGACGTCGCCGGCCACGTTCAGCGTCGGGGAAATGCGCCATTCGGCCCGCGTACCGTACATCGCGGTATCGACGACCCGGTATTCGGTCCGGTTCAGCACTTCCGGATTGAGGCGCAGCTCGGGGTCGCTGCTGTTCAAGGTCAGGTCGGTCACGACATTGTTGGTGACCTTGACGTCGGACCAGCGGCCCGGCGCATACAGCGGGTAGTACGACAGCTGGTAGCCCACCTGCGGTGAATCGAGCCGCGTTTTAAAACCGTCAAAAATGACCTTGACGTCGCTGCTGGGCCGCCACTCCACCTTGCCCGAGAGCGCGATGCGCTCCTTTTTCTCCATGATCGAGCCGAAGCGGAACTGGCCAGGCCCGATCAGGCCTTCTTCGTTGGGATCGAGAACGCCGTTGCCGTTCGGATCGATGGGGCCGCCCCAGGTATTGCCGGATTCCCAGAACTGGCTCGGGTCGCTCGGGATGGGGTTGCGCGACCAGCCGCCGTCGTTGCCGGCGGTGTCGGTGCGCACGTCGCGCTTGGCATAGACGAGGCCAAGCAGCACGCCGACCTTGTTGTCGAACGTGTTGCTGTAGGTGGCGGACAGCTTCTTGCCGTTCAGGCTGCTCATATCGTTGTGGTCAGCCTCGGCGCGCACCAGGCCACGCTGGCCTTTCTGATCGAACGGGCTGGCCGAACGCAGATTCACCAGGCCGCCGATGGCACCTTCGACGAGCTGCGCCTGGGTCGATTTGACGACGTCGGCGCCGCTGATCACATCAGCCGGCAGCACATCGAACGCGAAATAGCGGCCCGCGCTGTCGGTGCCCAGCAGGCGACCGTTAAAGGTGGTGAGCGTGTAGTCAGGACCCAGGCCGCGGATGCTGACCCGCTGGCCTTCACCGCCAGCCGTGCGGGAAATCGAGACGCCGGTGATATGGCTGAGCGAGTCGGCCACGTTGTTATCGGGGAAGCGCCCGAGTTCCGTCGCGCTGATGCTGTCCTGTACGACAGCGGCGTTGCGCTTGAGTTCCAGCGACTGCTGCAGGCTGGCACGGGTGCCGGTCACGACGACTTGCTCCAGCTTGCCGGCATCGGCCGCAATGACCTCCTGTGCGCGGGCCGGTGTCGCAAGTGTGGCAAGCGCGAGCAGACAGGCAGACGTGAGCGGATTGAGCACAAACCGATCCTGACGATTGGCGCGCGAGCGGCACTGTGAAGGAGAATTCATGAAACGCTTCCTTTATAAGTTGTTGGAGCAGCGTGGCGATGGCTGGCAAACGGAAAGGCTGTTGAGTTGCGATCACTGCCTTCACGAGCCGGAGTGCAGACCAGCTGATGCGACTTGTCTCTATCTTTCGTTTTATTTCGTATTGCGTGAATCCTCAGCGTACAGGTTTCGGTTGAGAGATATCGAAAGTCTTTGACATTGCTCGAACCGTCGCTGTGACACCAAGTCTATAGCGAAATTCCGTGTAATACAAAACATCTTTCGTTTTTTCGAATTTCCGTTGTGTTAACGTATTTCACGAAAATTCTTTCATTCGAAAGTCGGGTCTGCTGCCGATTTTTGTTTCGTGAGGTGCGCCTGTGCACAGGCAGGTCGGATGCGCGATTGAGCCGCGCCGAGCCGGTTGGACGCGGGAGGGGAGGGGTGTGAAAACTGGTGACCAGCGTCGATGGACTATCCCCGATGTGGCTTCGGGACGAGACCGTGGTCAGTAGATGTGAGGATGGGCGGGAACGAATGCGAGAGCGCCAGGAACGGGACAGGCCACCGCGCACGGCAGCGGGCTACGAGCAGCCCGAAATTCGCGCCAGCCTGTCCGGGGTCAGCGGCTTGTCAGCCCGCCAGGTAGTCGTCGGCAGAGACCACCAACGCGTAGGCAAATGCGAGCGCCGACATGAACGCGGTGTGCACCTGCGCGGCCGGCACGGTTTGTCCACCGAACTCCAGGTCGCGCGTGGCGCATGCATCGTGTACGACCGTGGTCTTGTACCCGAAGTCGGACGCTGCACGGGTCGTCGCATCGATGCACATATGACTCATGGCGCCAATGACCGTCACCCCATCGACGCCGTGGTCGTCCAGCAGTGCCTTGAGATGGGTCTTGAGAAAAGCATTCGGGAAGTTCTTGACGATGACCCGTTCGCCCTGCGCCGGCGCCACGGTGTCGTGGATCTGGACGGCATCCGTTCCCGGCGTGAAGACGGGCGCGTCCGGGTCCGTGGACTCGTGGCGAATATGGATGAGCAGGTCGCCTTTGGTACGGGCATCGGCGATCACGCGCGCTGCATTGGCCAATGCGTCATGGATGCCGGCCAGGGCCAGTTTTCCGGTAGGGAGATACTCGTTCTGGAGGTCGACGACGACGACAGCACGTTTGTTCATGGTGGTGTTCCTTTCATTGAAATGAAGCGCCCAACGACAATATCGCGCACGCGTCGGGCAAGCCAAAACACCGATTGTGCTCACAACGGTCACCACCGAACATTGGCCCGCAGGCTAACTTTCGATATAATCGGGCCATGCCTGCTACGACACCTGCCGCACTTTGCAAAAAAGTCGCCGTTATCGCCTTCGACGGCATCACGCCGTTTCACCTGTCGGTGCCTTGTCTGGTGTTCGGTAGCCGCGTGGTCGACACCGATGCGATGTCGTTCGCGATCACTGTCTGCGCGCCGCAGGCGGGCACATTGTCGACCTCTGCCGGATTCGCGATCGCAATCGATGCCGATCTCTCGGCAGTCGACGAGGCTGACATCATCGTCATGCCGTCCTGGCACGCAGACGGGCGCAGCGCACCGGACAACCTGCTTGACAGTGTGCGCCGCGGCCATGCGCGCGGCGCCACCATCGTCGGCTTGTGCCTGGGCGCCTTTCCGCTGGCACAGGCCGGCTTGCTCAATGGGCGGACGGTGGCAACGCACTGGGAGGCGGCAGACATGCTCGCGCAACACTATCCCCGACTTGCCGTGGACCGGCACGTGTTGTACGTGGATGATGGCGACATACTGACGTCGGCGGGTGTTGCCGCCGGCCTCGATTGCTGCCTGCATCTGCTGCGGCGGCTGTGCGGCGCCGAGGTCGCCAATCGTGTCGCAAAGCACATCCTGGTCGCGCCGCACCGTGACGGCGGGCAGGCCCAGTTCATCGAGCGGCCGTTGCCGGACGACGCTGCGGCAGGGCGGTTCGCCCAGTTGCTGGAGTGGGTCGGTGAACATCTGCACGAGGAGCACAGCATCGACATGCTGGCCGAGCGTGCTGCCATGAGCCGGCGCAATTTCACACGTCATTTTCGCCTTGCGACCGGCACCTCCTTCAAGCAGTGGTTGCAGAACCAGAGACTGATCCATGCCCAGCGGCTGCTCGAGGCAGGGGACTTGTCAATCGAGCGCGTCGCGCACGCAGCCGGGTTCGGCACGGCGCTGTCGCTCCGGCAGCATTTCAAGGCAACCTTGCGCACATCGCCGTCCGACTACCGCAAGCGCTTTCGGGCAAATAGCGTTGAGCGGGCTGAAACCTGATCACGTCAATCGCTGGAAAGGTGTCGCAGGATCGCCTGAAGAGGGTCAGCTCTTTTCGGTAAAATGTAACTAACCAACGTTTAGAAGGAGGAAAACATACACCCCGCGTTAGCGGCGGGGCAGACTTTGGGGCACATGGAACTGTGACCATATCACGTGATTATCACGTCGGCCAGCGACGATCTGGCGCCGCAATAATGCTAGAATGGCGCGCTGCATGCGTGGCGCCAGCGACTGGCAGCCCACCTGCAAGTGTGTGAATAATAATAAAGCCCTGTTTTTACAGGGCTTTATGTTTTTGAACGATTTTGAGCGTTACTGAGGAAATCTGCGATGGAAATTAAGGTCAACTTTCTCGACAAGCTTCGCCTCGAGGCGAAGTTCGATGACTTCACGGTGATTGCCGACCAACCCATCCGCTACAAGGGTGACGGTTCGGCACCGGGCCCGTTCGATTATTTCCTGGCCTCGTCGGCCCTGTGCGCGGCGTACTTCGTCAAGCTGTACTGCGATACGCGCAACATCCCGACCGAAAATATCCGCCTGTCGCAGAATAATATCGTCGACCCGGAAAACCGTTACCAGCAGATTTTCAAGATCCAGGTCGAGCTGCCTGCCGATATCTCGGACAAGGACCGCCAAGGCATCCTGCGCTCGATCGACCGTTGCACGGTCAAGAAAGTGGTGCAGGCCGGCCCCGAATTCGTCATCGAAGAAGTCGAGAATCTCGACGCCGATGCGCAGGCCTTGCTCACGCTGCAGCCATCGACCGACTCGCGCACCTATATCACCGGCAAGGACCTGCCGCTCGAACAGACCATCGCCAATATGTCCGGCATGCTGGCCGACTGGGGCATCAAGATCGAGATCGCCTCGTGGCGCAATATCGTGCCGAACGTGTGGTCGCTGCATATCCGCGATGCCCATTCGCCAATGTGCTTCACCAACGGCAAGGGCGCGACGAAAGAAAGCGCACTGGCCTCGGCACTGGGCGAATACATCGAACGTCTCAATTGCAATCACTTCTACGCCGGCGCGTTCTGGGGCGAAGACATCGCCAATGCGTCGTTCGTCCATTACCCGAACGAGCGCTGGTTCAAGCCGGGCCCGAACGACGCGTTGCCGGCTGAGATTCTCGACGCTTACAGCCTCGCCATCTACAACCCGGACGACGAATTGCGTGGCTCGCACCTGATCGATACCAATTCGGGCAATGCCGCGCGCGGCATCTGCTCGCTGCCGTACATGCGCCAGTCGGACAACGAGGTCGTGTACTTTCCGACCAATCTGATCGAGAACCTGTACGTCAGCAATGGAATGAGCGCCGGTAACACGCTGGCCGAAGCCCAGGTGCAGTGCCTGTCCGAGATTTTCGAACGCGCCGTCAAGCGCGAAATCCTCGAAGGCGAATTGGCGCTGCCGGATGTGCCGCAAGAAGTGCTGGCGAAATATCCGGGGATCGTGGCCGGCATCGCGGCGCTGGAAGAGCAGGGCTTCCCGGTGCTGGTGAAAGACGCGTCGATGGGCGGTACGTACCCCGTCATGTGCGTGACGCTGATGAACCGCAAGACGGGTGGCGTGTTCGCCTCGTTTGGCGCGCATCCGAGTTTCGAAGTGGCGCTCGAGCGCAGCCTGACCGAACTCCTGCAAGGCCGCAGCTTCGAAGGCTTGAACGATCTGCCGCAGCCGACCTTTGCCAGCAATGCAGTCACCGAGCCAAATAACTTCGTCGAACACTTCATCGATTCGAGCGGCATCGTCTCGTGGCGCTTCTTCAGCGCCAAAGCCGATTTTGATTTCGTGGAATGGGATTTCTCGAGCGAGGGCGAACACGCCAATGCCGAAGAAGCGGCGACGCTGCTGGCGATCCTCGCCGACATGGGCAAGGAAGTCTATACGGCCGTGTACGATCAGCTTGGCGCGACCGCGTGCCGCATCCTGGTGCCGGGTTATTCCGAAATCTATCCGGTCGAAGACCTGATCTGGGATAACACGAACAAGTCGCTGCTGTTCCGCAGCGATATCCTGAATCTGCATCGCCTCGACGACGACAGTCTCGAAGCGCTGATCGATCGCCTGGAAAACAGTGAGCTCGACGAGTACTCGGATATCGCCACGCTGATCGGTATCGAGTTTGACGAAAATACCGAGTGGGGCCAGCTGACCGTGCTCGAACTCAAGTTGCTGATTCATCTGGCGCTCGGCCAGCTCGAGGATGCGCATGAACTGGTCGGTGCGTTCTTGCAGTACAACGACAACACCGTCGAACGCCGCCTGTTCTATCAGGCGATGAACGTGGTGCTGGAAGTCTCGCTCGACGACGATCTGGAACTGGACGATTATGTTGCCAACTTCCGCCGCATGTATGGCGACGAGCGCATGGACGCCGTGCTCGGCTCGGTGGACGGCAGCGTGCGCTTCCATGGCTTGAGCCCGACCAGCATGGCGCTGGAGGGCCTCGACCGTCATCATCGCCTGATCGACAGCTACAAGAAGCTGCACGCAGCGCGCGCGAAGGCGGCAGCCCGCTGAGCTGGTGGCAGGGCGGTTCGCGTCGCTGTCTACAGCAAATAGGATTTGCGGAAATAGACGTGACGCGAAGTGCTGCGGTGCCGGGCTAAGCCTGGCTGATTTTGCCAATCGCTTCAACTGGCCTTGGGATCAGGATCGTGACCGGCAGCTTTCAACCCTGGGCGGGCCTCAGCCCAAAAACTGATGGCCGCCTCTGATTGCGCGGTTCCGTAGTTCGATTTTCCAATCGCTGTCTAGTTGTGCGAGGCAGTCTTTGAGCGGCCACCCAGGTGCCGTCTCGATCAGATGCATTAACGAGGAGGCAAGTCCAAAGCAGCCATCAGGGCCGAACAATTCGACGAGTACGCAGGCCTCGTTATCCGTTATTGGCTTTGCAATGGCTCGGTAAAGCGCTTCGAACCTGGCGAGCTGGGCAACTTCCGCTTCATCCTCCGATGGCAGGGGGCCAAGCTGTTCAAGCTCGGCTATCTCAGTTCGTACGCTCGTATTGGACATTTGATTCATAGGTTGGTGCGGGTCAAGGGGCGAAAGGTGTGGTTTCGCACTAATTGCTTTTGCCGAACCCGACCGATCAAGCGAGCATAGCAGGTGGCCAAATTGAGATGTCACTGACTGTCTCGGCAAGCCGCTGTCGACCCACCCTGGCCGTTTCTGGCCAGTCTCTACTTGGCAGTCCACGGCAGCCCGTTCCTGAGAAGCTGACGCCGAAATCAACCGAAAGTGATCAAAAGGAACGGGCTACTCGGACAGATCGGCAGTGGCTGCGCGTTCGAGAGCATCAATGTCGCCGGCTTGAATCTGATTGAGATGCTCCGTGATCCACGCTGGGGAACGATTCCACCACGCAACCGATTGCAGACGCCGCACGCTGTCAGCATCGAAGCGCCGTCGCACGACCTGAGCAGGGTTTCCGCCAACGACCGTGTAAGGAGGGACATCGGTCGTGACCACCGAACGCGCAGCGATGATGGCGCCATCGCCGATTGTCACGCCAGGCATGATCAATACATCGTAACCAATCCATACATCGTTGCCGATGATGGTATCGCCTTTGTACGGAAGTTCGCCCGCAGCTGGACGAGCAACTTCCCAACCGTTGCCAAAAATGAAGAACGGGAAGGTTGAGATATCACTCATCTGGTGATTGGCGCCATTCATGATGAATTTGACGCCACGCGCGATTGCGCAAAATCTACCGATGATTAGCCGATCCACAATGAAAGGGAAGTGATACAACACGTTATTTTCGAAGTTTTCTACGCCATTGGGATCATCGTAATACGTGAAGTCGCCGATTTCGATTTTCGGACGGGTAACGGCGTTTTTCAGGAAGCAGATCTGAGGAAAACCATCCATCGGATACACCGTGTCTGGGCTTGGGCCGTGCATGTGCAGTCTCCATTATTCATTTCTAGTTCTACAACTTGCAACGCAAGCGGTTGCAAGCGACTGTTACTGGCCGATCTTGGCCGCACAGTGTTCGGCAGCTTTCGACCCTTAGCGGACAGTCAATCAGAGACCGCTTGCCTTAATTGCTCGACAGTTTGAAAATCACGGAGCGCTACGTTGAAGCTGTATTCCATGTCGATGGCACGTAGGTCTACCGCAAGCGCTCTCTGTAATTCAAGCGCAAAAGATAAGGCGCAAGTGTCGAGAGACTCAGCGGTGACGGTTTCCGCTTCTTTGCTCAGTCGGATGACCATGATTGTTCCTGCACAGCCGTACTCATACTCGAAGACCGCGCCGATGAAGTTTCCACGTTTGGCGTTTCTTACGCCATTCATGGCCACGATAGCGTTGATTGTAAGCTCAACGTCGAACCTCTGATTTTCCCTGATAAAGATCAGTAATTTGGTCAATTTTTCTCATGCTCGATGGTCCGCCTTTGGGCGAAAGCGGCCTGTCGCACTAGGTTAGCAGCTTGCAAAACGGAAAAATCTACGGATTGTCACAGACGCCGTTTTACTTGATGGCATCCTTCAGATCGGCCAACGTGAGCAAATTCCTGATCTGATATTCCGAAGGCGTGGCAACGAATGCCACGTGGTCCGGAACGGAAGTGAGCGTAGCAAAGTTTCCTTGCATGGCTGCGCGTACCTTCACTTCCATTGCCCCCTTGCGTCGAGCACTTTCTTCCTTTCCTTCCCCGCGCCGTCGAACCGGGTCGCCAAGACGGAGAGAATTTCGGCCGCTTCTTTGAGGATGCGCTGTTTTTTATCGTTCAGCCCGCCCACCGCTCAACCGGGCTCGTATGCCAGCCTCGTTGCACGCGACAACGATCTTGATGCCCAGCCAAAAGCCTCTACAGGAAGAGACGGAAATCGTACGATAAGGTGAATCGAGGCGGCGATGATCATTCCTGGCGATCCTCAACCCTTCTGCGCCGCCTTGGCGTCTGCCAGCTCGTCGGTGCTAACCATGTAGCCCTCATCGGCGGCCAGCTGCGCGTCCGGCTGCAACTGCTCGTGTTCGCGCGCGCGGGTGAGGAGCACTTGCACCGTGTCGATTTTATGGCGCACAGTCTCGGATAACGCGGCCAGGGTCAGCGGCTCCGGGAGCATCACTTCGCATTCCTCGGCGGCGCGCGCGGCCGGGTGCTCGCGCGCCAGTTCGCCGGATTGTCCCGTCTCGTCGCGCTCGATCAGGCGCAGCACGTTGCGCAAACCCTGCTCCAATTGTTCCAGCCGGCTCGATTCCATTCAAAACCTCCCGTGTTCGCGATAGAAAAAAGGCACTTCGGCCAACTGCACGCCGCAACGCCCTGCTAAGCATACACATTCTTCCTCGCCGACGACGCTTTGCTCGGAGCTAACGCCAGTGAGATGGATGCGGCGACATGTACCTCAACGTGAAACGCCGTGGCGGGGCCTGAAACTGGCTAGAACAGCTATCGCCGCGCGATTTACCGCTCTTCCTGCAGACGCTTTTAACTAAGTGTGCTGACCTGTGGCTTTAGCATCGAGGCCGGCACACTAGCCCGGTTGAGCAATGGGCGGGGCGCGGAGTTTGCGACACGTCTAGAGCGATTTATCCGGGTCTTGCGTCCCGAAGGGATGGCCGCTTGCAAGTGACGGACTGTCACGACAGGCAGCAATCGCCCCATTGCTTTCCGTTCTATTTCCTGTCCACTTAGGAGGCCGACCGCCTCAAGCCGCAAGGCATCCGAACTTCCGGTTTCGACCCATACCGGACCTTACCTGCAGCGGACCTTGCATTCATTTAGCCAGCACTTGTTCCAGCCACCTTGCAACTACTGGGTTCTCGCCTGCCTGCAGGTTGCTCGAAAAGGATAGTAGTTCCTGACTCGACTCGACGGCTCGCCCAAGGTACTCGACTTGTTTCAACGACCACCAACGGTCGAATACTGCTTCGGAAATATCTGCTAGTCCGAATATGTGAGCGCGCTTGTTTTCGTCTCGAAAGATTTCTAATGTCTGCGCAAGATAAGCAAGCTTCACAACCGCTCGTATGCTGGCCTCTGTCCAGGCGGACTTATCACCAAATTCGTGACTCATTACTTGAGACGAACAGCAAAGCAAAAGCTCATCTTCTGTAAGGCGCTGAGCAAGCTCGACTGATGTCTCCTTACGAGGTTCGATCAAGAAAAACCAGTTATGCAACATTAAGTATCCAAGCCTATTTGTGCATCTTGTGAATGACCGCTTCTGGCCGAACCCGGCCTATCGGTCAAGCATACCAGGTTGACAACATGAAAAGCAGGGACCGGCGCGGTACGCCGCATCCGACCCGGAGTGACCAGTCGGCATGCTTGAGCACGGCGCGTTACCGATCATGCGTCGTCCGCAGCCTTGAATGTTGGCGAGTGACTGGGAATGTCATCCGGGAATACGGTACAAACAAGCTTGCCACTAAGAACCTGCGATAGAAACGCTGTCATAGAAAGGTTGTACATTTCCCAATGCGGACCGCGCGCTTCATTCACGACCACCGGCCACAAGTCAGGCTCGCCGTCTGTCTTCCAGTAAAGGGAATCCCCATTGTCGGTCGATCCAAAAGGAAATAAACCGCCCGACGCTGGAAAATAGAGAAATGGGATCTGTTCACCGCATTGGGCCAACTGTGCAAGGACATCGCCAACGACCTCCAGTTTACGCTCCAGGTTGACATACTGGTTGCGAGTAAACGGCGAAAAAATCCAGATGAAAGAATCAATTGATCCTAACCCGAACGCATCGATAAATGCTTTGTAATCGGCAGGGAGGCGGGTTCCCAGACGTTCTTCGACGCGGGCCCACGCCTGCCGGTCCGCCTCAGCGCAAATCGCAGGTGGCGAAAGTATTTCTTTTAGAGTTTTCATTAACAGTCAGATTCCTTGACGAGCGATTCGCCGGAAGCGCACCGTGAGCATGAATTTTTGCCAGTCTCGACCGGCTGGTTTTGGCCGAAAGCAGAACTTAATCCGGCTAGTTAACATCAGCAAGGATTAGTTGCCTCCGCCATTCACAGCCGGTGGTTGCAGCAATTTCCAAAACGTCACATCTGTTTCGAAAAGTCACAGCAGGAACGCCGGCCCGCCGCCACCCGGCAGCACGTCATCCTGCGTCGTCTCGTCCTTGAGTGCCACGCCGCTCAACTGCCGTTGCTGCGCCTGCCCGAGCAAATAATGCAGCCGGGCGGCGGCTTGGGCATAACCCAACCCCGCAGGCCTGACGTTCGAGATGCAGTTACGGCGCTCGTCCGTCAGGCCGACGCGTGGCCCCCACGTCATGTAGATGCCCATGCTGTCCGGTGCACTCAGGCCCGGCCGTTCACCAATCAGCACGACGGCGATCTTCGCCCCCAGCAATTGACCGACTTCGTCGCCCACGGCCACGCGGCCTTGCTGGGCGATCGCCAGCGGACCCAGCGTCCACGCTTCGGCGGCAAGCTGCAAATGCAGTGCTGCCAGAAAGGGCGCGGCATTCTGCGCGATCGCGTGTGACGACAGGCCATCCGCCACAACGATCGCCAGGTCAACGGGGCGGTTGCCATCGTCGATATCAGCCAGGATCGCGCGTGATGGCGCATCGAGCCGCCGCCCCAGATCCGGCCGCTGCAGATAGACGTTGCGATTGGCAGCAGCACTGTGCAGCAGGAGGGGCGGGCCGGCGTGCGGCCACGCTGCCTGCAGTGCAGGCATGAGCGCATCAACGTCGAGGGGGAGGTGGACCGCGTCGCGCGCCCGCGCATGCGCGAGCTGGAAGTCGAGCTGTGCGGCTGTCGGCTGGCTGATGCCGGCGGCGCCCAGCGCAATGCGGGCGTCCGTGAATTTACGCAAGGCTTGCCAGGGTGCGGGGACGGCATCAAAGTCGTCGGTCGAATCGGACATAAAAGCAACCTCAGGATGACTGCAGCAGCGCGCGCTGGAATGCCGGGGGCACGGTCCGCCCCAGCTCGGCTTGACCCGCGCCCTTGAAAATACCCAGTGCGCGCAACCACGCATCGAACTCTGGCGCCGGCTGCAGGCCGAGCGCGCGGCGCGCATACAGCGCATCGTGGAATGACGTCGTCTGATAATTGAGCATGATGTCGTCCCCGCCGGGAATGCCCATCACGAAGGTGCAGCCGGCCGTGCCCAGCATCGTCAGCAGCACGTCCATGTCGTCCTGGTCGGCTTCGGCATGGTTGGTATAGCAGACGTCGCACCCCATCGGCAGGCCAAGGAGCTTCGCGCAGAAGTGGTCTTCCAGGCCGGCGCGGATGATCTGCTTGCCGTCGTACAGGTATTCCGGTCCCATGAAACCCACCACGGTGTTGACCAGCAGCGGCTCGAAGGCGCGCGCCACGGCGTACGCGCGGGCCTCGCAGGTTTGCTGGTCGACGCCGTGGTTGGCGTTGGCCGACAGCGCGCTGCCCTGGCCGGTCTCGAAATACATGACGTTGTTGCCGACCGTGCCGCGGCCCAGCGACAGGGCAGCGGCGCGGGCTTCGCCGAGCAGCGCCAGGTCGATGCCGAAGCTGGCGTTGGCCGCCTGCGTGCCGGCGATCGACTGGAATACCAGGTCGACCGGCGCGCCGCGCCCGATCGCCTCGATCGTATTGGTCACGTGCGTCAGCACGCAGGACTGGGTGGGAATCTCGTAGCGGCTGATGACATCGTCCAGCATCGTGACGAGCTTGACCACCTGCGCGACATTGTCGGTGGCCGGATTGATGCCGATGACCGCGTCGCCGCTGCCATGCATCAGGCCGTCGAACAGGCTGGCAGCGATGCCCGACAGGTCGTCGAGAGGGTGGTTCGGCTGCAGGCGCGTCGACAGCGTACCGGCCAGGCCGATCGTGTTGCGAAAGCGGGTGATCACGCGGCACTTGCGTGCTACCAGCACCAGATCCTGGATGCGCATGATTTTCGATACCGCTGCCGCCATCTCGGGTGTGATGCCAGGGGCGACGCGCGCCAGCACTGGCCCGTCGACCGCGTCACCCAGCAGCCACTCCCGGAAGCTCCCCACGGTCAGGTGGCGGATCGGCGCGAACGCGGCAGCGTCGTGACTGTCGATGATCAGGCGCGTGACTTCATCGGCTTCGTACGGCACGACGGCGTCGTTCAGAAAGGTGCGCAAGGGCAGGTCGGCCAGCGCCATTTGCGCGGCGACGCGCTCTTCGGCGCTGCCTGCGGCAACACCGGCGAGATGGTCGCCCGAGCGCGCGGGCGTGGCCTTGGCCAGCAGGTCGCGCAGATCGGCGAACCAATACGTTTTGGTGCCGACGACATGGGATATCCGGGGCATGAAGACGGTCCTTCGCTTTTAGGGGGCAATACCGGGCGATTGCGCTGCACTGCCGTGGCGTCAGCAGCGATAGTGCCACAGGTCGGTCGTGTTCAGGGCGCGTGGCGACGGCGTCAGCGGTGTGATAGCATCGCCGCTGATCTTGCACCATTGGCAACTCGCCTCCATCACGCCGACCCCGACCGATCCGACAATGTGAGAACCCCTTCCGACACGCCTGCTTTTTCCTGGCGAATGCGCCTGGCACTGCTGCTATCCCTGGTGATCCACGCTCTGCTGCTGAGCATTCCGCTCGAGGGCGATGTGTTCGGGCTCCCAGGATTGCGCATGCCGTGGGAAGAGCGGCGCCTGGCCGCGACTGAATTGAATGTCAGGCTGGCGCCGGCGCCAGCCGCAGCACCAGCCGCAGCACCAGCGCCGCCGCCCGCACCCGTGGCGAAGGCTGAAGCACCGGTCGCCTCGAGCCAGCAGACGCCGCCAGCCGTTCCAGCAGCAACCGCGCCTGCGCCCTCGGTACCGCAAGCGCCGGTCACCAGGATCCAGCCAGCGCCAGCGCCGACACTACAGAACGACGACGCGGCGGGTGCACGCATCATTGCGCTCGATGACGACAAGCGGGAGACGGCGATCGAGGAAGAACGCGTGCGCCAGCAGGTTGTTCAGCGCGAGGCCGCGCGCGCAGCGGCAGCCGTAGCGGCTGAACAGCAGCGGACTGCCGACCTGGCAGCACGAGCGCAGGCACAAGCACAAGCACAAGCACGCGAGCAAGCTGCGCGCGACGCGCTGGCCAGCGCCGAGGCGGCTCAACGCGACGCCGAACGTGCCGATGCACAGCGCCTCGAGGAAGCGAACCGCAATGCGGCGGCCCAGCGTGAGGCTGCCCGCGCAGAAGTCGCCCGGCAGGAACAGGCCAAACGGGAAGCGGCGCGTCAGGAACAAGCCCGTCTTGACGCTGCACGTGCTGAAGCGGCACGACAGGAGCAAGCGCGACTGGCCCAACAGGAATCAGCACGCCAGGAAGCAGCGCGTCAGGAATCATCACGCCAGGACGCAATCAAGCAGGAAGCAGGACGTCTCGCACAGTTGCCGCAAACGCCGGCGGCACCGGTGCAAAGCGCGCAGGAAGCGCAGCGTGAAGAGCGCCTGCGCGCGATCGGTCGGCAGTTGAACCAGGAGGCCGCGCAGCGTGATGCCGCCGGCGGGCAACGTCGCGGGTGGTTGATGGGCCGTGCCGACGCCAACGCTGACCTCGTGGCGTACGCCGAAGCCATGGGCCGCAAGATCGAGCTGAACATGAGCCTGAACGCCGTGCGCGATATCGTCAAGCAGCCGCACCGGCAGCCGCTCGTGACCGTGGCCGTGCGCAGCGACGGGTCGGTGGAGCGGGTGACGTTCGTGACCTCGAGCGGCGTGCCTGCCGTCGACGAGGCAATCCGTCAGATCGTTGCCAGTCACGCGCCCTATGGACCGTTCCCACCAGCGCTGGCGCGCCAGTACGATGTGGTGGAAATTCGCCGAACGTGGCTGTTCGATGTAGCGGTTCGCCTGCAGTAGGAACGATGAGCAGCATCCGATCGGGTCGCCAACAGGTGGCCCGGCATGTTAGGGTGCTGTTTTCATCCACCTTAAAGCAACCTGCAACCATGCAAGACCTCTCCAAATATTCGCTGGCCAAACTTCGCGCACTTGAAGAACAGGTCAACGATGCGCTCAAAACCCACCATTTCCTCAGCATCAGCAAGGCGCGCGAACAGATCCTCCATATCGCCCGCAATGCCGGCCTGAGCGAGAAACAGGTACTGGCGATCAAAGCGCCGGCCTCAGGAAAGCCGGCCGCTACTGCCGTCAGCTACACCAATCCCGATGATCCTGCCCAGCAATGGAGCGGTCGCGGCCGTCAACCGGCCTGGGTCAAGGCATGGCTTGCCGCCGGCAAGTCGCTCGAGGACATCAAGACGTCGGGTTGACCCGCGGCCCGGTCAGCATCAATCGCGCGCGGTACGCCATTCCTGCGCATTGACAGGCTGCTCGTGTTCATGCCCGCAGTTCGTGATCCTCTGCTTGCCGAATTTTTCGATCATATCGATGCTCGTGGCCGGGGAGCGCTCGGTGATGCAATAAATACCGCCAGCCGTGACAACGCGCGTGCGTCGCGCGCCGTCGCCGCCATCATTGACGAGTTCAACGATCTTGGGCGCTTCGTACCAGCGGCCCGGCGCGACTGCGGCCGCCTCGGCAAACCCGCGGGCCATGCGGATCTGCGGGCTGTCCGGTGGCGCGACGATATACGCCTTGCTGCTCTTGCGCAGCGTGCGCTCGATGGTGCCTGCTTCCCTTAAAGCTTGCTCGACGCTCAGTCGCGCGCCCCCTTCGACAGGCGTCACGTCAATACCACCGGCTGGCAGGGCGACGTCCGGCTCGGCGCTGGGCTGTTCGATGCCCGACGCTACCGCTTGGTTAATCCGGGTGGCTGGTGCAACGACGGTTGCGCGCCTGCGTTCTGCGGGAGCGGGGACATCGCGTGTGGCAGGCTGCGGCCTGCTGTCAGGCACCTGCACCCACTGGATGAAGACCGCCTGTCGCTCGTCGTCAGGCGCTCGTTGGCGGCTTGCCTGCCATGCGGCCAGCAACGCGGCGTGCAGCAGCATCGCGACGCCGATGCCCAGGACGCGATTCTCGGACGATGACAACGATAGCGGACGTGAGTACATATCCGCCAAGTATAGTCAGCGCCCTGCGTCCGTTATTCGCACATTCTCACATTTCACCAGCGAATCAATCCGAGAGAAATTTTTCTGGTGTATTTATGTCAACTGGATGGGATCATGCTGCGTTATGAAGACACATTTCAGGCGCCGCCGGTCGCGGCGCGCCCGATCCATGCAGACTTCAGGAGAACGAATGCGCCGTTTGAACCTCACGCCGGTATGTGCCGCCATCATGCTGTTGTCTTCGTATGGCGCACCAGCCTTCGCGCAGGCCGTCACCGACTCGCCGGCCCCGGCACCACAGACGCCGGCCCCGCAAGCGCCGGAAGCACCTGCTGATGCAGCCCAGGCAGCGCCAGTCGCACCCACCGTCATCAAGGTCACGGGCCTGCGCCAGAGCCTGCGCTCGGCCGAGGACATCAAGCGCGATGCAGCGCAGGTGGTCGATGCGATCAACGCCGACGATATCGGCAAGTTCCCCGACCGCCATGCGGGCGACGCGCTGCAGCGCGTGGCGGGCGTGCAGGTCGGGCGCGATCGCGGCGAGACCAGCAACGTCACCATCCGCGGCCTGCCCGACGTCGCCACGACCCTCGACGGCAACGAGATCTTCACTGCGGCCGGGCGTCGTCTGGCGTACCAGGATTTGCCGGTGCAGTCGATCGGCGGCATGGAAGTCTACAAATCGGCCACCGCGAACCAGTTTGAAGGCGGCATCGCCGGCGCCGTGAATATCCGCCTGCGCGCACCGTTCGACGCCAAGGGCTTCGTGGCCACCGGCTACGTCGAAGACCGCGTCAACCAGATCAACGGCAGCGGCAATACGGCCGACAAGCACAGCCCGGGCGGCGGCTTTTTGGTCAGCAACCGCTGGGATACCGATTTTGGCGAGATGGGCGCGCTGTTCGACGTCGCGGTCAACCGCGACAACTGGGCCTATCCGGTGCAGTACAACGACCGCCCGTCGAACGTGTTCTCGGTGCGCCCCGACGGCAGCGCCACGCGCCTGGGCGAATCGGCGCCGTTTGCACCGCTCGCCCCTGGCGAGGTACTGGGCCAGCTGCCGCATATCGGCGGCACCTACAACGAAGGCGCGCGTGAACGCCAGAGCGTGCACGGGGCCTTCCAGTGGAAGATCAATCCGCGCACGACGGCCACCGCGCAATACCTGGGCATGGGTTACCAGGGGCGCAACGCCGTCAACTATGCGTTCTCGAATGTCGGTTCGGCCCCGCGCCTGAGCGGCGTGACGCTGGGCCAGCAGTCCAATGGCTGCGCGACGTCGCTGGGCGTCATCTGCCCGATCCTGTCGGCGACCGCGCCGGCCGCGCAGTTCGGCGGCGCCAACGACTGGGAGCCGTACACGGCTACCAGCACCTGGGGCCAGAACGAACGTACCGCCACGCACTACTTGAACCTGGGCCTGAAATACCTCGAGGGCCCGCTGTCGGTCGAGTCGCAGGTGGGCTACACGCGCTCGAAATTCGTCAACGACACGCTGATCGTCGACCAGCAGGCGCCTGGCGTGAGCGCCAATGTGTACGCGTATGGCGCCGACGGCCATGGCGGCTTCAATGCGATCAGCAAGGGCGGCAACGCCAATGTGCTGCAAGACCCGAATGCGTATGTGCTGCGCGGGATGGTACAGAACTGGAACGAGCAGGCCGGCACCCAGCTGCAGTGGCGCACCGACGCGGTGTACCGCGTGCCCGGCGATGGCGCCTTCAAGGCGCTGCTGGGCGGCGTGCGCCTGTCGTCGCGCAAGGCGAGCTACCACGGCGCCGAAGGCCACGCCGACTTTGCGGGTGCGCGGCCGACGCCGATCGGCGCCTTCGGCCCGGCCTTCCAGCATCTGGTGCCGGGGCTGGATCGCCTGGGTGGCGCCTGGAGCGCGCCGTCGGCTGACTTCCTGATCGACCAGGCTCACGCGGTGCGCAATGGCTATGGCCTGGCGAGCGGACGCATTGCCGAAGACCCGGCGCGTGCGTTCGACCAGAAAGAAAAGAACGTCACGCTGTACGCTGCCGGGCGCTGGGACCATGAGATCGCCGGTGTGGGCATCAAGAGCGAAGCCGGCGTGCGCGTCGTGCGCGTGAACCGCGACCTGCGCGGCCAGAGCCGCATTGGCGACGTGATCACCGACATCGACCAGTCGACGTCGGAAACCAATGTGCTGCCAAGCGCCACGGCGACGATCGGCTGGCGCGAGAACCTGCAGTCGCACCTGTCGGTCGGGAAGACGATCACGCGGCCCGAGTTCGGCGCGCTCAATCCGTCGCTGTCCCTGATTGCGCCGACGGTCAACGTGGCGGGCAGCGGCGGGGCCGGCAACCCGTTGCTGGAGCCGACCAAATCGACCAATCTCGACGCCACGCTCGAGTACTACTTCAAGAAGAATGGTTACGCGCAGATCGCGCTGTTCCACCGCGATATCGATGGCTACCAGCAAAGCTTCACGCAGGATGAAACGATCGACGGTCAGCTCTATCGCGTGACGCGCCCGCAAAATTCGGGCAAGGGCCGCCTGCGCGGCGCCGAATTCGGCATCCAGAAGTTTGCCGACTTCTTGCCGGGCGCCTGGAGCGGCCTGGGTGCGCAGTTCAATGCCACCTATATCGATGGCGACAACCAGTCACGCACGGCGTTCGACAGCGACCAGTTCACGACAACGGCGCTCACCGGCGTTTCGCGCCAGAGCTACAACTTTGCGCTGCTGTACGAAGGCAGCGGCTTCACCGGCCGCCTGGCAGCCACGCGCCGGGGCGACTATGTCGAGCAGATCGCCGAAGCGCCGTTCGGCCAGGACCGCGTGGTCAAGGCCGCGACCTTCGTCGACCTGAGCATCGGCTACGAGATCAACGACAACGTGTCGCTGCAATTTGACGCCATCAACCTGACGCGCACGAAGTATGAAAGTTCGCTGGGGCAGTACCAGCCGCGCGATATCCGGTACAACCCGACGACGTATGGCGTGAGCCTGCGCTTCAGGATGTAAGGCAGGGCGAGCTGGCGGCAGGGCCGGCGCTTGAGGGATAATGGCTGTTTGCCGGCGGGTACGCCGGGATTTACGCAAACCGCCATGACCTTCATTCGCCGGCTTTTCGCCATTTCTGCTGCGCTGCTGCTCACTGCCTGCAGCACGCCTTCTCCCAACCTGCGCCTGATCGGCACCGCGCAACTGGCGGGTGACATGCGCGTTAGTGAGACGCGCGTCGGCGGTTTGTCCGGCATCGATTACGACAGCGTGACCAGGCAATGGCTCATCATCAGCGACGATCGGGGCGTGCATGGCCCAACGCGTTTCTATCGCGCCCGCATCGACTATGACGCGCAACGCGTCGCGGGCGTGCAGATCACCGGCATGCAGCCGCTGGTGCAGGCTGGCGGCGCGCCGTATGCGCGGCGCGGCGAGCCCGGGCAGGTGGCTGACCTGGAGGCGCTGCGCATCGATCCGATCGGGCGCAGTCTCTGGTTTGCCGGCGAAGGCGATCGCGCCGCACGCTCGCCGATGCTGCTGGCCCGCACCGGCATGGATGGCACTCCCCTGGGCGCGCCGCCATTTCCCCCAGCGCTGCAGATCCAGCCCGATGAAGAAGCCGGTGGGCGCAGCAATGCGGGCCCGGAGGGCCTGAGCTTCAGTGCCGATGGCCAGCACCTGTGGCTGGCGATGGAAGGTGCGCTGATCCAGGACGGCCAGGCGTCGGCGCCGGGTGAGGGCGCGTTGACGCGATTGAGTCTGCTGGACCGGCAGGGCCGCATCCTGGCGCAGTACGCATACCGGCTCGAGCCGGTGTTGCCGCCGGGCCGCCCGGGCGGTTACAGCGAAAACGGCATTGCCGAGATCCTGGCCATCGGGCCGCGCCGCCTGCTGGTGATCGAGCGCGCCGGGCGTCAGACGGCGCAGGATTTCATGTTCGATGTGCGCGTGTACGACGTCGACCTGCAGGGCGCCAGCGCGCTCGATCCCGACGCGCTGATTGCCGCTGGCGTGCGGCCGGCCGTCAAGCGCCAGTTGCTGGGCAATGCGCAGCTGCCTGCCGGGTGGTCCGATAATTATGAGGCGATGGCGTGGGGGCCCAGGCTGGCCAATGGCCACCGTTCGCTGGTGATCGCCTCGGATAATAATTTCAGGGATGGGCCGTCGCGCTTTCTCGTCTTCGATGCGGGGGCCGACAGCACCTGGCGCTAAGCACCGGCCCCGGGCGCTGTCCCGCTGACCCTTCGCACTGCCAGCGTCGATTAATCTGGCCTTAATGTTGCCCCCATAAGTTTCGCCATGGGAACAACAAAAGGAGTGACCAGTGTCGACCACCATGCCATGCGCTACCCGCGCCAGCGCCACGCCACCCGCCGCAGCCGGGGCCGGGCGCACTCTTGAACTCGTGGCGCCGGACCATCCGGAACGCGCATCGCTCGAAGCCTTCATCGCCGCCGAGTTTGCCCGCGTCTACGGCGCCACGCTGCAGCATTTCTGCCATACGCTCGCTGGCCACCGCGACAGCGCCGGGCGCTGGGTGGCGGCGCTCGGTTATTCGCTGGCGGGCGAAGGCCGGCTGTTTCTCGAACATTATCTGGACGACCCGGTCGAGACCGAAATCGGCGCGCGCACCGGCCGGCCGGTCGGGCGCGGCAGCATCGTCGAAGTGGGCAATCTGGCCAGTACCGATGCGGGCGCCGCGCGCGCGCTGATCGTGGCCATGACGCACCAGCTGCATTGCCAGGGCCTGGTCTGGGTCACGTTCACCGCCACGCGCGCACTGCTCAACTCATTTGCACGGCTGCGGCTGGCGCCGTCGGTGCTGGCGGACGCTGATCCGGCGCGCCTGGGGCAGGCGCAGGGGGCATGGGGCAGCTATTACGCGACCCATCCGCAAGTCATGTTCGGCAACATTGGATTCGGTCATGATCAACTGGCGCGCTAATCTCCCCGCAAGCGGCGCCGTGCTGGAAGGCGCGCACGGCAGCTGGAGCGCCAGCGTGCTGATCGAGCGTGTCGAGGCGCTGGCGCAGATGCTGCGCGCGACGTTCCGCCCGGGCGCTGCGCTGGCGATCCTGGCCGACAACGGTCCCGAATGGATCGCCATCGACCTGGCCGTACACGAAGCAGGCATGACGCTGGTGCCGCTGCCATCGTTCTTCACGCCGCCCCAGTGGCGCCACGCACTGACGCAGGCCGCCGTCGATGGCCTGTTCTGCGTCGATGCGGCGCTGGCTGGCGCGCTGGGCTACACCACGGCGGTCGCCACGCCCGGCGCCTTGTCACTGTATGCGGGCGCCAGGCTACCCGGCACCGTGCCGCACGGCGTGCAGAAAGTGACGTTCACGTCGGGCACCACGGCCCAGCCGAAAGGCGTGTGCCTGGGTTCCAGCCAGCAGTGGGCGCTGGCGCAGGTGCTGGCCGACGCGCTGGCCAGCCTGAACATCCGGCGCCATCTGAATCTGCTGCCGCTGTCGGTCCTGCTTGAAAACATCGCCGGTACCTATACGGCCATGTTGTCGGGCGCGCGCAATATCAGCCTGCCGCTGGCCATGACCGGTCTGCGCGGCGCGGCGTCGTTCGACCCCGGGGTCTGCCTTGCCGCCATCGCCGCCACGCGCGCCGAGAGCGTGATCCTGTTGCCGCAGATGCTGCAGGCGCTGGTGGCCGCGGTCCGGCCGGACGATCCACGCATTGCCAGTCTCAAGTTCATCGCCGTCGGCGGGGCAAGAACGCCCAAGGCGCTGATCGAGGCGGCGCAGGCCAGTGGTTTCCCCGTGTACGAAGGCTACGGCCTGTCGGAGTGCGGCTCGGTCGTGTCGCTCAATCTGCCGGGGCAGGCGCGGATCGGCAGCGCCGGCAAACCGCTCCCCAATCGCAGCGTGCGCATCGCGCCGGATGGCGAGATCGAAGTCGGCGGCGGCGTCATGGCGGGCTATCTGGGCCAGGCTTCCGGAGACCACGCGCCTGGCCAGGACACCTGGCTGGGCACCGGCGACATCGGCCATCTCGATGCCGACGGCTACCTGTACATCGACGGGCGCAAGAACAATGTGCTGGTCACCGCCTACGGGCGCAACGTGTCGCCCGAGTGGCCCGAGTCGCTGTTGCTCGGCACGGGCGTCATGGCCCAGGCGATGGTGGTCGGCGACGCGCGCGCCTACCTGGCGGCCGCCATCGTGCCGCTGCAGGCGGATGCGCCGGATGCGGTGATCGACGCCGCCGTCGAACGGGTCAACCAGGAGTTGCCCGATTATGCGCGCATCGGCGCGTGGTTTCGCACCACGCCGTTCAGCGAAGCCGATGGCACCGCGACCGTCAACGGACGCCTGCGGCGCGACACAGCGCGCTTGCGCTGCGCGGCGCACATCGAACAAATTTACCAGTCCTGAAGGAGCAATGTATGCAGTTCTACGACATCCTGTGCCAGCACACCGAACCCCAGCGCCAGCAACTGCTTGGCACGCCGCTGATACAGCAGGCACTGACGGGCGACATCGACCTGGCCCAGTACGTGGCCTTCCTGACGCAGGCCTATCACCACGTCAAGCACACGGTCCCTTTGATGATGGCATGCGGCAGCCGGCTGGGTGACGAGCAAGGGTGGCTGCGCCAGGCCATTGCCGAATACATCGAAGAAGAAATCGGCCACGAGGAGTGGATTCTGTCCGATATCGCCGCCTGTGGCGGCGACCCGAAGCTGGCGCGCGATTCAAAGCCGTTGCCGGCGACCGAACTGATGGTGGCCTACGCCTACCACGGGATCGACCGCGGCAACCCGATCGGCTTCTTCGGCATGGTGCACGTGCTGGAAGGCACCAGCACCGCGCTGGCGACGCAGGCCGCGCAAACCATCCAGCTGCGCCTGGATCTGCCGGATGCCGCGTTCAGCTACCTGACGTCGCACGGCAGTCTCGACCTGGCCCATGTCGCGTTCTTCGTGAGCCTGATGAACCGGGTCGAGCGTGCCGCCGACCGCGAAGCGATCATCCACAGTGCGCGCATGATGTATCGCCTGTACGGCGACATCTTCCGCGGCCTGCCGCAGCGCAGCGCCAGCCTGGCCGGGGTCTAGCATGGCGCACATGAAATGGCGGCTGGTCCTGACCGGCGCGAGCGGGGGCATCGGCCAGGCGCTTGCGGTGGCCCTGGCGCCGTACTGCACGTCGATGGTGCTCGTCGGCCGCAACCGCGGCGTGCTCGAGACGCTGCGTGCACGGCTTGGACCGCACCTGGTGCGCATTGTCGTGGGCGACGCCACGCAAGCAGCGACGCTCGATGCCGTGGCCGCAGCGGCGAGCGAGCTGGGTGGCGTCAATCTGTTGATCAATAACGCCGGCATCAATGACTTCCATGCGTTCCAGAGCCAGGATCCGGCGGCGCTGCGCAACCTGCTCGAGGTGAACCTGCTCGCGCCGATGCTGCTCACGCAGCGTCTGCTGCCACAGCTGCGCAACGCATCGAGCGCGCAGGTCATCAATGTCGGCTCGCTGTTCGGCTATCTGGGCTACCCCGGGTTTGCCGGCTACTGCGCCAGCAAGGCCGGCCTGCGTGGCTTCACGCAGGCGCTGCGGCGCGAGCTGGCCGATACCGGGGTCGAGGTGCGGCACTTCATCCCGCGCGCGACCCGCACGCCGATCAATGCCGGTCCGGTCGAGGCGATGAATGCCGAGATGGGCGTGGCGCTGGACGAGCCGGCCGATGTGGCGCGCCAGTTATGCGCGTTCATCGAAGGCTCGGCGTGGGAGCACAAGCCGGGGCTGAAGGAAGCGCTGCTGGTCCTGCTCAACCACCTGCTGCCCGCCTTGCCCGACCGGGCCATCCGCGGCCAGTTACCTGTCATTCGCAAACACATGCCGGCGCCTGTCCGGCGCGCACAACCGAGGTCATCATGAAAATAGCGCATCGCACACTCACCACAATCGTATTCGGCATGGCGGCTTTCAACGTCGCCCTGGCCGCACCCGCCGACGACGCCGTCAGTACGCTGCAACAACGCTGGGAACAAGTGAAGTACGGCGCGCCCGCCGGTGGGCAGGAGCGCGCATTCGAGGCGCTGAGCGCCGAGGCGGACACGGTGCTGTCGCGCTATCCCGACAGCGCCGGCGTGCTGATCTGGCATGGCATCGTCGTGGCCAGCCACGCCGGCGCCAAGGGCGGCCTGGGCGCGCTGGGCCTGGCCAAAACAGCAAAGAAGGATTTTGAAGCGGCGCTGCAGGCCGACCCGAAGGCGTTGGGCGGTTCTGCTTACACGAGCCTCGGGAGCCTGTATTATCAGGTGCCGGGGTGGCCGATCGGCTTTGGCGACAAGGACAAGGCGCGCGAGTACCTGCAGCAGGGGCTGGCGCTGAACCCGGACGGTATCGACGCCAACTACTTCCTGGGCGACTTTTTATACCGTCAGGGTGACTTTGCCGGCGCCGAGCGCTGCCTGCGCAAGGCGTTGCAGGCGCCGGCGCGGCCTGGCCGCAAGCTGGCCGATGCAGGCCGGCGTGCCGAAGCCGAAGCGTTGCTGGCGCAGGTCGCGGCCAAGCGCAAATAACAAGCTGCTGGAGACGCGCGGGATGCGAATACTACTTGTCGAAGATGACGAATCGCTGGCATCGGGCCTGAAGCTTGCCCTCGGGCGGGCCTGTTACACGGTCGAGCACGTGGGAGATGGCGTGGCGGCGGTCGCCGCGCTCGAACACAATGCGTTCGACCTGGCCATCCTCGACCTTGGCCTGCCGCGCCTGGACGGCATCGACGTCCTGGCACGGGTGCGGCGCGCCGGAAACGCCGTGCCGGTGCTGGTGCTGTCGGCGCGCGATGCGGTGCGCGACCGGATCGTCGCACTCGACCTGGGCGCCGACGATTACCTGATCAAGCCATTCGATGTCGACGAATTGCTGGCGCGGGTGCGGGTGCTCGAGCGGCGCCGTGCCGGCCTGTCGGTCAACCAGCTGCGCTTTGGCGACCTGGCACTGGATCTCGCGGGCATGGCGGTCAGCTGGAAAAACCAGCCGATCGATCTGCAGCACCGCGAATTCATGCTGCTCAGGCGGCTCGTCGAGCAGCCCAACAAAGTATTTACCCGCAGCGAACTCGAAGCGTCGCTGTACGGCTGGGGCGAGGGCGTGGCCAGCAATGCCATCGACGTCTACGTGCACCATGTGCGGCGCAAGACCGATCCTGAGCTGATCAAGACGGTGCGCGGGCTTGGCTACCGCATCGGCAATCCTGCCACATGAGCGGGCGCCGCTATTCGATCCGCCGGCGCCTGATCGTGCGCACGATGGCGTGCATGCTCCTGATTCTCGGGGGTATCTCGCTGGCCGCCCACTGGTTCGCCCGCTACGAGTCCGAAGAATTTTTCAGCGCGCGCCTGGCCAGTTCGGCGCGCGTGCTCGAAACGCTGGTCGCCCACCAGCTCGAAACCGCCACCATCGGCGCGCCCATCGTGGTCCCGATTCCGCAGCGGCTCGGCTACTCGGGCGGCGCAACGCCGTATGGCCACCCGTACGAACACAAGATCGCCTTCCAGGTCTGGAACGCCGACGGGCGCCTGCTGGCCCGCTCGGCGTCGGCGCCCGAAGCGCCGCTCGGGCCCCTGGCGGCAGGCTATACCAGCAAGCTGCTGGGAGAGACCCTGTGGCAGGTGTTTGCACTCAAATCGGGCCATGTGTGGGTGGTCGTGGCCGAGAAGGACGAGGTGCGCGAAGAGATGGTCGAGCAGCTCGGCGCGTCGGTGCTGGCGCCCGTCATCATTGGCGGCATCCTGCTGGTGCTGGCGGTCAACCTGGTGCTGGCGACGAACCTGGCGCCGCTGCGCACGCTGGCCGACGCCATCGCCCGGCGCGAGCCGGAGTCGCTTGCGCCCGTCGAACTGCCGGATCTGCCACGCGAGCTGGCGCCGGTGGTCGATGAACTCAACAGCCTGTTGCAGCGGGTGGCTGCGGCGTTCGAGCGTGAGCAGCAATTCATCGATGCGGCGGCGCACGAGATCCGCACGCCGATCGCAGCGGTGCAGCTGCATGTGCAGAACGCGCTGCGCGCGGCCAATCAGGCTGAGTGCGAAGCGTCGCTTGGCGAGGCGGTGGGGGCGCTCGAGCGCACGACGCAGCTGGCCGAGCAGCTGCTGACGTTCAGCCGGCTGGCGTCCGGCACCGACATGCAGTTGCAGCGCCAGGTCTCGCTGGCCGAAGTCTGCCGCGACGTGATGGCGCTGCAGGAACCCTTGCTCGACCGGCGCGGCCAGTCACTCGGCTTGTCCGCAACGCACGATTGCAGCGTGCAGGGCGATCCGTACCGGCTGCAGCAACTGCTGCGCAACCTGATCGAGAACGCGTCCCGGCATGGCCTGGCGCGTGGCGACATCGACGTGGCCATCGACTGCAGCCAGGGTCAATGCCTGCTGCGCGTATCCAACGATGGCGACCCGGTGCCCGACGAAGAAACGGAAAACGTGTTCCGTCCCTACTACCGGCTACAGCCCGGTGGCAAGTCGGGCGCCGGCCTGGGCCTGAGCATTGTGCGCCAGATCGCCGATCAGCACGGGGCCACGGTCATGATTGCCCGGAAGGCAGATGGTCAAGGCTGTGTGGTAACGGTGGCGTTTCCTCGCTAAGCGCGTCACGTCCCCATTCGCGGTACTCAACCAGCAGCGGCGTGCGCGCCATGGCCCCGAGCGGCTCGATGCCCATCGCCGTCAGGCGCGCCAGCAGCTCGGCCAGGATCGTCGCGCGCTGCAGTGACCAGGTCGACGCAAAGCAGCGCCAGAAGGTCCAGCCGGCGCGTTCGAGCACCCGCTGGCGGCCCATGTCGGCCTGCCACCGGTCCGGCCCATGGAAGTCGTCGCCATCGAGCTCGATCGCCAGGCGCCGGTCGTGCGCGCCTTCCACCACCATATCGATGCGGTAGCCGGCCGCCGGCACTTGCGGAATGACGCGGTAGCCGCGCTCGAACAACTCCGTGTACACGTCGCGCTCGAAACCGGATTCGCACAGCTCGATCAGGCTCGTGGCTTCTTCATTGGCTTCGAGCGGCTTGGCAAAGTGTTCGACCAGCGTGCGGCGCAAATCGAGCGTGGACAGTTCTTCGAGCTTCACCGAGCGCACGAGGTACATGCGGTCGCGCGCGCGCGAGGCGGCGACATTGAAGCGCTGGTCGAACTGCACGCCGGACAGCGCGTGGTGCTGCTTGCTGTCGGCGACCATCGACAGGAACATGATATCGCGCTCGCTGCCCTGGAACAGGCGCGCGTCGCCGCAGGCGAAATTGCGCTTGACCAGTTCGGCCATGTCGCAGCGCGAGCGCACCATCTTGTCGATGAGCTGCGCCTGTTCGGGCCCCAGCAGCGACACCACGCCCAGCGTGCGTCCGGCATAGGCCGGATCGCGCAGGATGGCGTCGATTTCGGCCACGATGAATTCGGCCTCGGGGCGGTTCAGGCCCTTGTTTTCACGGTAGCCGTTGGCCACGAACACGTCGATCAGCGGCGGATCGAGCCGCTCGGACGCCTTGGGAATGCGCAGCGGCTGGATGAAGCCCTTGTAGAACACGCGGTTGCTGTAGGCGATGATCGGCGCGACGCTGCGGAAGTGCTCGCGCAGCATGACCTTCGAGGCGGCAAACACGGTCGAGGCGATGTCGTACAGCGACATGTCGGCCGTGAGCACCGCTTCGAATGGCTGGCCCGCCAGAAAGCGCCGGCGCAGGTCGGTGATCTTGGCGGCCGAAACAAAGCCCGCTTCGGGCGAGACCTGGCGGTCGTCGCCAACCACGAGGAGCTGCTTGCCGCGCAGGACCGCCGGCAGCGCCCACAGGTCGGACTGGCTGGCCTCGTCGACGATGACGAGGTCGAATGCACCAAGGTTGGCCGGCAGCGTTTCGGACACGCGGGCATGGCTCATGATCCAGCACGGCACGGCGGCCTGTGCATTGACCATCGCTTCCTGCGCGTCGCGTCGGTAGCGGCCCGCATTCACGCCCGTGCCCTTGCCCAGTTTGCGCATCGACGTGCGGTAGGTTTCCAGTGCGCTCAGCACGTTCTGGCCGGCCAGGCGGCGCGTGGCCAGCCAGGACGATTTCGACACCAGTTGCTCGTACAGGCGCGCCAGGCCCCGTTCGAGTTCGTGGCGGCGCTCGGCCAGGCCCAGCATCTCGTCGCGGGCATCGATGCCGTCGAGGTAACTCTTGAGGCGTGCCCAGGTCCAGGCATCGCGCCAGCGCGCCGGGAATACGGCGTCGTCGCCGTAAGCGTCGACCGGGATGGTGGTCAAGCGTGTCGCCAGCTGCGCCGCACCATGCTGCGCCACTTGCTCGGCGAGGTCGCGCACGGTGGCCAGGTCGGGCGCCAGCGTAGCGATGCGGCGCAGCTCCGCGAGCAGGGCGGCATAGTCGGCACTGACTGTGTCGGCCGCCAGGCCAGGTGTGCCCAGCGTCTGGCCGGCGAAGTCACGCAGACGCACGCCGACCGGGCCATCGGCGCCGGCCAGCAAGCCATGCAGCGCGGCCATGGCGGTGCGGGCCTGTTCGAGATTGGCGCGTGCCAGGTGCCGCGCCAGGTAGTCGCGCACGCGCAGCAGATCGGCCTCGCGGCCCAGCAGATCGTTCGTCGGCGGCTGGCTGAACACGGCCTGGGCCAGGCTCGGTAACTGCACGTCGTGCGTGGTTGCCTGGGCATGCGCGGCGCGGGCCGTGGTCAGGATCTGCTCGATGGCGCGAAGTTGCGCCACGTCGGCCACCAGGACCGGCAGCGACAGGTCGGGCGCAAACGCATTCCAGCGCACGGCGAACGAGTGCAGGCGGTTCTGCAGCGCGGCGTAACGCTGCACGTGGGCCCAGTCGTCGCTGGAGGCTGGCGCCAGGCCGGCCACGCGGATCGCGGCAATTCGCTGTTTGACGTCGCCGCCGCCGAATGATAGCAGGCCGAACGGCTTGCCCGTCTCGACCGCGCGGTTGATGGCGTCGACAGCTTTTGGATTGCCGAGTGCTTCGGTTGGCGCCGTGACGGGGCGCTGCATGAATTCGGCGCGTGCGCGCAGCAGCGCATCCATCTCGGGGAGCAGCGCCTCGAACGCGCCGCGCTCGGTGACGAACTGCGACTGGCGGGATTTCAAGCGTACCGCATGGGCCCAGTCGACGCCCGAAGCCTCGACCTCGGCGGCGGTGGCAATCGCGCCGGTCAGTGCCGTCTGCAACGCCTGGGCGGCGGCAAACACGTCGGGCGTGGTCGCGCGCAGTGGCGGCAGGGCGCCACTGGCTTCGTCGCGCTCGATGTCGCGCATGGCCAGCAGCGTGTCGTGCAGACGGCCGATGGCCGGTGGCGTCGGCAGGGCATCGGCTGCGGGCAGCCGCGCATTGCAGTAGATTAGGTCAACGCCAAGCCGGCGCCGCGCCTCGCGCAGTCCCATCGCCTGTTCATCGCCGAACGGCGGCGCGTGGTGCGGTGCCAGTGACAAGTCGTCGTCGAACCACCCGAAACGCTCCCTGCCGTCGATGACCAGTTCGGCCATCTTCTGCGCGCGCATCTCGACGCCGTCGACGCTGACGGCGGCCAGCTGGGCATGCGCGATCTCGTCGATGCGGGTGTCGATGGCGGCGGTTTCGGCGTGCGCGCGGTCGAGCGCGACGCGGCACGCGGCAATCGCCTCGGTCTCGAGCTGCGGGTTCAGATGCGACAGCGTGTGAATGATGGCTTCGATCGATGCCTGGAACTGGCGCATGCCTTCCTTGTCGCCCGAGAGGAGGGCGACGGTCAGGGGCCGGATCGATTCGGGAATCTTCTCCTGCAGGACCTTCAGCGCCGGCTCGCCCTTGGATGTGACCAGGATGCGTTTGCCCGAGGCCAGGTAGTGGCTGATGATGTTGGCGATCGTGTGCGTCTTGCCGGTGCCGGGCGGGCCCTGGACCGTGACGCCGGGCGAACGTTCCAGTTGCTGGACGATGGTTTCCTGCTCGCGGTTGTATGGCAGCGGGAAGTACAGCTCGCGCGGCTCGCCGGCATTGACGGCGCCGCCGGACAGGCCGCGAAACGCGATCGGCTCGTGTTCGAGCACCGCGCTGCCGGGTGGCGTGACAAGGCTCAGCGGCCCGTCCGGCAATGCGTCGGCATCGTCCACGCGGTCTTTCAGGCGCGCGATGTCGTCGATCAGGAAGTGGGTCGCGCGCGGCCGGGCGAAGATCACCCAGCCATGCGTGACGACGAGGCGCTCGCCTGCGGGCGGCGCCTGCGTGGCGGCCATGTCGTAGCGCGCGTCGGCGCTGACCTGGCCGGCGATCAGCTTGAGGATCGGCTCGATCATCTCGGGTGCGAACGGCGAGAGCGTGCTGTCGCCGCGCGCGGCCAGCAGGCTGCGCGCGGCGCGTTCGACGTCGCCGATACCGGGCACGCCGCAGGCCGCGAATGCATCGAGTTCCAGGTGCGCGTCGAGCTGGCGGGGTCGCAGGCCGATGGCGTGCGAGGTCGGGTCGATGTCGATTTCCAGCGCCTGCGTGATGAGCGGGTAATGGAAGTCGACAGGCGCCGGGGTGCGCATCTGCCACGACGACAGGCCCATGCCCCAGACCAGTTCCAGCGGGCGCGCCGCTTCTTCGGATTCGAGCCGGGCCTTCAGCGCGAACAGGTCCGCATACAGCGTGATCACTTGGCGGCGCGGGCGCTCGCGCGCCGCCCACTCCTGCCAAGGCGGCAGGTAGGCAGCCAGCCCCTGCGCGGCGCGGGCGCGGCGCTCTGCATCGCGTTCTTCAACGCGCTGCTTCGCCTGGTCATCGGTGGCATGCGCGGCGTCTTCATGGCGGGCGTCTGCCAGCGTGGCGTCATTGAGCGCCGGCGGATTGCCGGACGGGTCGGCGCCGATCAGCAGATAGGGCGCCAGCGCCGGATCGGCCAGCAGCGGCGGCGATGTGGACTCGAGCCGGTGCACGCGCAGCCACAGGTCATCCTGCTCGGTCTCGACGTTGAATTCGATCCACGGCAGCGTTGCCAGGTCGGTAAAGGTTTTCTTGAATTCGGTGACTTTCGCGAGCGTGAACGCGGAAGGGTCTATGTCTTTGGCCTGCTCGACGAGATAGTCGAGCAGCGCGCTCATGCGCTGGGCAGATGTGTGCATCGGGTGCTTCCCGGCAGGGCCGGTGGGTAAGGTGGCGGCCATTGTACAAGAGGGTTGCCTTGCGTGTGGCGCGCACGAATGGCGTGCGCGGGCCATGCTAGAATGAGCGGGTCATTGACTTCCCCGCTGCAGTTCCCTCCTATCTATGAGACGAGTATTCGTCATCTGCCTGATTCTGCTGCTCCCTCTGAACATGTTTGCCCTGGCCATGGCCGCATCCGCGATGCTGCCGCCCGCGCCAGCGCAGCGCGCTGCCGACGCCGCGCCAGTGGTGCAGCCGACGTCCGCACCCGTCTTCGCCGACGCCTACCTGCCCGATAATTACGACTGCCAGTCCAGCTGCGACATCGATCCCGATGAACCGCCGGCCGGCGCCGACGTGCACGACACCATCAACGAAGAGCTCTCGCTGCGCCTGGCCGATGTGCGCGGCGGCGCGCCGGCACCCCCATTCCTGTCCCATGCCAGCCGATCCTGGCACCCCTTGTTCAAGCCCCCGCGCGCGGTGTGACGGCCTGCCTGTGCCGCTTTTGCGGCATGTCCCTGCTGCGCGCCTTTGCGGCGTGATGCAGCTGCACGTTCACACTGATTCAAACAAGAGGTAATACATGGAATGGCTTTTCGACCCCACCATCTGGGCGGGTCTGCTCACGCTCGTTGTCCTGGAAATCGTCCTGGGCATCGACAACCTGATTTTCATCGCCATCCTGGCGGACAAACTGCCGCCGCACCAGCGCGACAAGGCGCGCCTGATCGGCCTGTCGCTCGCCATGCTGATGCGCCTTGGCCTGCTCACGATCGTCTCGTGGCTCGTCACGCTGACGACGCCGCTGTTTGCGCTCGGGTCAATGGCGTTTTCCGGCCGCGACCTGATCCTGCTGCTGGGCGGCGTCTTCTTGCTGTTCAAGGCCACCGTCGAACTGCATGAACGCATGGAAGGCGTCACGCACGTGCAGACCGAGTCGCGGGTGTATGCGAGCTTTGGAGCCGTGGTCGCGCAGATCGTCGTGCTCGACGCCGTGTTCTCGCTCGATGCCGTCATCACTGCCGTCGGCATGGTCGACAACCTGTACGTGATGATGGCCGCGGTGATCATTTCGATCGGCGTCATGATCCTGGCTTCCAAGCCGCTGACGCGTTTCGTCAATGCGCATCCCACCGTCGTCGTGCTGTGCCTGAGCTTCCTGCTCATGATCGGCCTGTCGCTGGTTGCCGAAGGCCTGGGCTTCCATATCCCGAAAGGCTATCTGTACGCGGCCATCGGTTTCTCGATCCTGATCGAGGCGCTGAACCAGTTTGCACGCCGTAACTTCCTGAAGCAGGAAGCGCGCGTGCCGCTGCGCGACCGCACTGCCGAATCGGTGCTGCGCCTGATGGGCGGCAAGAAGCGGGCGCACGTGGATGCCGATGCCGAACCGCAGGCCGAGCCGGTGACCGAGCCGGAAGCGTTCGGCGCCGAGGAGCGCAATATGGTCAGCGGCGTGCTGGCGCTGGCCGACCGGTCGATCCGCTCGATCATGACGCCTCGCTCCGAACTCACCTGGGTCGACCTGGACGACGATGCCGACACGATCCTGCGCCAGTTGCAGGCATCGCCCCACAGCGGCATGCCGGTCGCTCGCGGCCAGCTGGACCAGCTGGTGGGCATTGCGCGCACCAAGGACCTGGTCAGCGCGCTGATGCTGCACGGGCGCATCGACGCCGCGCCCGACGGCGGCATCGTGCGCGCGCCGATCCTGCTGCCCGACACAGCCGGTGTGCTGGGCGCGATGGAGACGCTCAAGCGCGCCCACGGCCAGCCGGTGCTGGTCACCGACGAATTCGGCATCGTCCAGGGCCTGCTGACGCCGGTGGACATCCTGGAGGCGATTGCCGGTGAGTTCCCGGACGAGGACGAACAACTGGCCATCCGGCCGCTGGGCCCTGACCTGTGGGAAGCCGATGGCGCGGCCGACCTTCACCAGCTGGAACAAGTGCTCGAGACCGATTCTCTGGTGGGCGATGACGATTACACGTCGCTGGCCGGCTTTCTGCTGGCGCGCTTCGCCTCGATGCCCGAACCGGGCCAGGCCATCGAGCTCGATGGCTGGCGCTATGAGGTCGTCGCGGTCGAGGAGCGCCGCATTGCGCGGGTCGCGATTTCCCGTGTGGCTGGCGCCACAGCGGCCGACGACCTGTAAGCGCTACCCGCCGCCGCCGCCGGCCGGCACTGGCACGCCGGGCGGCATCCCCAGGGTCTCCGCCCGGGCGATCGTGGTCGCACTGGGAAGGCCGAATGAAAACGGGACGAACGACGCCAGGGGCTGGTATGGCACCGGATCGCAGACATCGCTGGCGCCACCGGGCAAACAGATCCGCACCCGGACCAGCTGGATGCAGTTCGCTGCATTGGGATTGGACGTGCAGTTGATCCGGTTTTGCTGGGGACTTGCCGGCATTCCTGTCCCGATCGGGACGGGATTGGCCGTCGCCGGGATCTGCAGATAATCGATCTTGACGTGGGCGTCGGAGATGGGATCGGCAAATGCAAGCATGCCGGGTGTCGTGCGAAACACGGCCTGCGTGCGCACCCGCGCCATCGCCGCCGCATCGGTGAAGTCAGTATTGACGGCCAGCGCCGTCGCGCGCCGCGTCACCTCCTGCAGAATATTGCAGATATAGAGTGCGCGGATGATGTCGACAATGCCGAAAAAGAGCATGAAAAAAATCACGGCCACCACGGAGAACTCGACGGCGGCGACACCACGTTGCCGCGTTGGCGATTGGCGGGTCATGTCAGGTCCATCCGTCAAGGGTACAGGACAACGCGGGTGCCCAGGGACTGCTCGGTCGCCAGGCCTGCGAACTCGCCGTACAGGGAGGTCTGCGTGGCGGGAACGGTCATGAAGAATCGGCCGATGCCACGCACCGTGGCGTCGCTGCCAGTGACCGGGCAGGCGAGCAAGGGCAGGTGCAGGACCCGGCGCCTGGCGAGACTCTTGTTACTTCCCGATGGGTTTTTGAAGAATTGGGTGCCGGTCGTGTACGAGTAGGGCGTCGGCGTTTCCGCGGTCTCGGGATAGGGCGTGGTCGAGGAGGTGGTCGGCTGACCCGGTGTGTACAGGGTACTCCATGCAGTGACGCCATAGGTTGGATAGCCGGTTGCCGGTTCCGGCGTGCCCGCACTGACATATGCTGTATACGGAACCGCCTTGGCGTACGACCAGAGCGGGCCAAATTGTGCGGCCAGTGTGCCGGCCGGCGCCGTGTCGGGGCCGGCAACCGTCCACCGGCGGTCGGATGTATTCAACAGCGTGGCCGACTGCTGCGCGGGCGTCGCGCCCATCCAGGGGGTGCCGCCGTTGAAGGTGAATTCCTTGATATTGGTGTCGGCGGGCGCCGTGCGGGCATCGCATGCGGTAGCACCCGTCCCGTAGATGCCAAAGCGGGAATTGAGCTGCTGCCAGAGCTTGTCGATCGGGAACGATGGCGATACCTTGACCGTGCCACCGGACAGCCGTGACATGGCCAGCGTACCGGTGCAGGCGAACGGCGCCAGCGTCGCGACGTCGGTGATGGGCATGGCCTGCGCAACCGGATTGACGATGAAGGTCTGACCGGTGGTGGCGCCGGGCAGGTTCAGGTCCAGCAGGTTGTAGCTCACGCCCCGGCGAAACCCGAATTCCTCCAGTTCGCCTCCATGGTTGCGGTGGGCTTCGTCACGCATGGCGCAGATGCCAAGCGGCGTGACCTTGATGGCAGAGCGGCCGGCGACGGCGCGGGCGCTGGTGAAGGCGTCAGAAAGATCCGTGAACGTCGAGAGGAACAGGGTGGCGACCGTTCCGTATTCGGTATCCAGCCCTGCAGTATCGACCCGTACATACAGCAGATCGACAGGGTTTGTCATGGCGTCGCCGACCGGGCGCCACGGGCCGGACGGGCTGCGGGCGAATTCGATGGCAGTATCCGACCAGGTCATCGTCGCCTTGCCATAGCTGTAGGTGAATCGGTTGGCACCTTGCAGGAAGCGGTTCGACGCCATGTCCAGTGCTTTCGTGATGCCACTTGGGGTGCCGTCAAGTTCGTGGGCTGCCGACAACGCAGCGGTGTCGGCGACATTCTGAAGCTCCATTTTGCGGTGCGTGAGCAGGGACAGGTCGAGGGCCAGGGCGAGAAACCCAAAGATGATGATCAGGGCGGCAACGAACATCACACTGATTGAGCCGGTCTGTTTTGTGCGGTGCGACGCGCCTTTCAGGTACTGGCGTGTCGGGCAAGCGGCTTTAACGATCGACATAGCGCATCGTGACTTCGCTTGACAAGGTCATATTTGTAGAACCAAGGTAGTCCACCGTCAGGCTGCCGAGAAGATTATCTTGCAACCCGATACGCACGGCGGTGCGAACCCTGACAGGCGTCAGCAGACCGCAATTGTCGCCGTCGCATAGAATCGTGATGAGAATGCTATCGGTAAATGGCACAATTTCGCCCAGTTCCTGTTGGGCGATCCAGCGGGCAATCGCGGGAACGCGTGCTTCGTTGAAGCCCCCGCCACCGGTGCGCAGTTCGGCCTGCGTCGCGGTCGCGATATAGCGCGTCGCATCGTGCGCCGCTTTCTGCCCCACGCTGTAAAACCATGCAGCACGGGCGATGTACAGCGGCCCGGCGAGCAGGATCAGGAACAGCGGAAGGATCAGCGCCATCTCGACTGCGACGCTGCCTGTCGCCGACCTGCGCGATTGCTTGTAGTGCCCAGCCATGGTTGCCCCCTCGTCGCATTCGACCATGGTCGATACTAGTGGAAGCTTTCGGGCCTGATTTGACTTGCGGCAACTATTGCGAGAGCCAGCGCGGTAGCCTTCAGCGAATGCCGGGCACCCCGACACGGATCGCGTGCGAAAAATCGCTGCCATCGATATCGGCCTGGCGCGCCCGCGCGTTGATGTGGCCGCGCTGCTGCAGCACCGCGTACGGCACGTTCGGTGTCAGTGCGTCCTGGTCGTATGCGTATTCGGCAAAGTGGCCCGATGCCAGCAAACGGTAGTCGAGCGGCAGGTCGGGTGCAATGCGGTGCGCAAGTTCGTACAGGATCGTTGTGCAGTTGCTGGTGAGCGTGTTGTAGAACTCGGGCTGGCGGCGCAATGCGTCGGCGCGTTCGAGGTAAGCCAGCAGCACGGCCCGCAGCTGCCCGGGCGTGGCGCGCAGGCGGTACAGGTAGACCTGCTCGCCGCGTGCATTACTGCGCGTGCGAATCAGGTCGCGCTCGTCCGAGGCAATGATGACCTGTTCGAACTGGCGAAAGAAGCCGCCGACCGCCGAGAACGTTTCGGTGCGCTCCTTGCGGATTTCAAGCGAAAACACCAGCTGTTTGCCATCCTTGAAGCCGAACGTCACCAGCGTGTGGGCGATGTGTGGACCCATCCAGTATGACAGGATCAGGTCGGCCGACACGATGCCAGCCAGGTCATAGTCACGGGTCTCCCAGCGCGGCGTGTAGTCGGTTTCAGTGCGCCATTCAAAATTGCGCACGTTCTGCAGCACGAGGCGATCGCCATCGACATGCGAGACAAGCATGCGCGACACGTCGTCGGCCCACACGCGCTCGTGCGATGGCGTGAGCGAACACCACCAGCCGAGCAGCACGGCCAGCGCGACGGCGCCGGTGACCAGCGCCCTGGCGCCCGGCCACTTGCCCGGGTCGCGCGCGATGGCGATGGTGGCGGCCAGGCCGGCAAGCGACCACAGTGCGATCGCGGCGTAGCCGCCGGGCCTGGAGAGCTGGAACCACAGCGCCAGCGCGCCCCATGCGGTGACCAGCAACGCGCACACGGCAAGGAGGGCGCGGGGAACGGGGCGGCTCATGATCATCGGCTACTTTCAGAAACGCTGGGGTGGTGCAGTGTAGCGGGTCGGTTTGGCAACAACAAGCGCCGTCTCGAAGCGCGCCCTGTAGAATGCCGCCTCCAAAGGGGGACCAATGACGACGCCAGGCTTGATTATTTCGCGCATCCTGCATGCAGGGTACGTATTCGATTGCGAGGGCGCGACGATTGCCTTCGATACGATCTTCGAGAACCCGTTCAGCCGCAACTGCCATGCCTTTCCGGACGTGCGCTTCGATGTCGCGGCCATCCGCCGCCAGCGGTTCGACGCCGTCTTCATCTCGCACTTCCATGACGATCACTGCTCGCTTGACAGCCTCGATCTGCTGGATCGCGCGACGCCCCTGTACATCTACTGCATCTTCGATGAACTGTTCGAGATGGTGCGCCAGCTGGGCTTCACGCACGTGCAGCCGCTGCGCCTGAACACCCCGGTCACGGTGGGCCCGTTCACCGTGACCCCGCGCGAGGCGATGGACGTCGACGTCGATTCGATGTTCCAGGTGCAGGCGGCCGGGCAGAACGTGCTCAATGTCGTCGATTCATGGATCGACGACGACACGCTGGCCCAGCTGGTCGGACTGGGGCCGTGGGACATGGTGCTGTGGCCGTTCCAGACGATGCGCGAAATCGAGGTGCTCACGCCGTCGCGCGCCGTAGCCGCGCCGCCCGAACTGCCGGCCGAATGGATCGCGCAGCTGCAGGCGCTGCAACCGCGCTACGTGGTGCCCAGTTCGTGCCAGTTCGTGCAGGAGCCGTGGTCGTGGTACAACCGCGCGTTCTTCCCGATCACCTATGCGCAGTTTACGCGCGAGGTGGGCGCGGCGTTACCAAAGGCATCGATCGTGCGGCTCGATCCCGGCACGGCCGTGCGGCTGGACGGCGCCGTGCTGCAGCCGGCGGCGCCGCTGGCGTGGCTCGAACCCGTGGGGCCGCAGGATGTCGATTACGTTTATGAAGGCAATGCGGCGCCGCCGTCAACGGCGTCGATCGCACAGCATTTTGCGGCCCTGAGCGAAGCGCAGATGGCGCGCGTCGTGGATTACTGCCGCGCGGGTGTACCTGCCAAATACGGTGAGGTCGAGGCAGCATCAAGCTACTTCGACGGCCCGCGCTACTGGCGGCTGTCGGTGTACGACCACCAGGGCCAGGCAAGCGTCTTCGATTACCTGCTCGATGGTGATGTGGCCGCGCTCGTGACCGAGGCCGGCCCGCTAGGCTGGACGACGGAAATCCCGGCTGCCAGACTGTATGGCGCGCTCGAACAGGGCGAGTCGCTCACCACGATGTACATGCGCATCAACGACGCCCGTTTCGATGCCGATGCCGAGCGTGACCTGCTGGACGTTGACGTCGTCGACGATCCGCTGATCCGCTGCCTGTTCAGCGATACCTTCGGCGCGTACCAGGCGGCGCAGCTGCGCCGCCTGCTGGCGCGCGCGTGACCTGATTTACTTGCCCAGCAGGCGCAGCGACTGGTCCCAGTCGTCTTCCCAGTCCAGCAGAAAATCGTGGGTCTGGAACGCGCGCCGTAACGGGCCCAGTGGCACGCGGTGGAGGTCATGCAGGCCGAGGGCCAGCGTCACCGGGTTCCACACCGCGTTGCGTTTGGACTTGCGCACGCTGGCCTTCACGCGCGCGCCATCGTCGCCAAAGATGCCGATGGCATGGTCGAGCGCCGCGCCCAGATCCATGCGCGCATGGGCGGCAAAGGCTTCCAGTACCTGCGCCTTGTTGATGCCGAAGGCCGATTCGGCCGGCGCTTTTGGTTCCGGCGGCGGCGCGGCCGCTGCAGCGATGGCCGCCTGCGCTTCGCGTTCCAGCTTGGCCACCAGCTGCGTCAGGTCCTTCTTCTGGAACCGCAGCGCATCGAGTGTGCGTCTGAAACCCGGCGGCGGCAGGTGCGCCACGATCTTGTAGGCGTCCTTGGTCATCGTCATCAACACGTCGTCGCTGCCGGCAAGCAGGCGCGCGATGTCGTCCTGGAAGAAGATTGGCGCCGCGTAACCGCCATTCGCATCGCCGAACAAGTCGGCATGGGCCGGGTCGTAGTCGAGCCAGACATACGGCGTGACCGCGTGTTCGAGCAGGCGTGCCAGGGTCCAGGGTGATGCGGTCTGTTGTTCGAGCCAGGTGCAGGCTTCGAGCAGGGTGGCACGGTAGGGCAGGTCGGTGGCGCTCATGTCGATTCAGTGGGGGGGCGTGGCTGGCCCCCATTGTAGTGCATGCATTTGCCCGTTTGGGTTCAGCGGCCGTCGCGATTGTGGTCATTGGCGTCCGGCGGCTCGATCCCGCGCGCCGTCGGCAGATGCCAGCCATAGCGGATCGCGGCCAGGCGCAAGCCGAAGCAGAGGGCTGCGCCGACGCAGGCGGTGGGCGTCGTGGGCCACTGCAGGGCGTCGCCGATCACCACCACCGATGCACCCGCCAGCGCTGCGACCGCGTAGATATCCGAACGGAACACGGCCGGCACGTTCGACAGCAGTACGTCGCGCGCGACGCCGCCGCCGATACCGGTCAACATGCCCAGCAGCGCAGCCATCACGGGTTCCAGCCCGAACACGAGCGCCTTTTGCGCGCCCGCCACGCAAAACAGCGCGAGGCCCGCCCCGTCGAACAGCAGCACCGGATTGCGCGCGCGGTGGATGAATGGATGCCAGAAGAAGATCGTCACGCCCGCCAGCAGCGATACGCCAAGATAGCGCCAGTCGGAAAACGCGGCCGGCGGCGTGGCGCCGATCAAGAGGTCACGCACGATGCCGCCCGAGGTGGATGCCACGAACGACAGCACGAGCACGCCAAACAGGTCGAGATGGCGCCGCACGCCGGCGGTGGCACCGGACAGCGCAAACACAAAGGTGCCCACCAGGTCGAGCGTGAGCACCAGCGTTTTCATGGCGGCCCCCATGTCGAGGGCGAGAACGGCAAACACGTGAATCCACCTTGCAAATGCTGGTGCGCGCGGCACCGAAGAGGGCGATTCTAGCGCATGGCCGCGCCTACTCCCGGATGAACGCCAGCAAATCGGCGTTGACCTTGTCTTTGTGGGTCTCGGTCAGGCCGTGCGGTGCGCCCGGATAGACGATCAGCGTGGCATGCGGCACCAGCGTTTTTGACGCCCGGCCGGACGCGTCGATCGGCACCACCTGGTCGTCGTCGCCGTGGATGATCAGCGTGGGGATCGTGAACTGCTTCAGGTCTTCAGTGAAGTCGGTTTCGGAAAACGCCTTGATCGAGTCGAAGGTGTTCTTGTGGCCGCCCATCATGCCCTGCATCCACCAGGTGTGGACCAGGCCTTGCGACACGGTCGCGCCTGGGCGGTTGAAATTATAGAAGGGACCACTCGGCAGATCCAGGTACAACTGCGAGCGGTTGGCCAGTTGTGCGGCGCGGATGCCGTCGAACACCTCCATCGGCAAGCCGCCGGGATTGGCGTCCGTCTTGAGCATCAGGGGCGGCACTGCCGAGACCAGGCTGGCCTTCGCGACGCGCTTTGTACCGTGCCGGCCGATATAGCGAGCCACTTCGCCGCCGCCCGTCGAAAAGCCGACCAGCACGGCGTTGGTCACGTCGAGATGATCGAGCAGCTCGGCCAGGTCGTCGGCGTAGTGGTCCATGTCGTTGCCGTCCCACGGCTGGCTCGAACGGCCGTGGCCGCGCCGGTCATGGGCGATGCAGCGGTAGCCGTGGTCGGCCAGGAAGATCATCTGCGACTCCCAGCTGTCCGCATTCAGGGGCCAGCCGTGGCAGAACACGATGGGCTGGCCGCTGCCCCAGTCCTTGTAATAAAGTTCGACGCCGTCCCTGGTGGTGAATGTGCTCATGCGCGCTGCTCCCGGTGGTGAGTGGTGAGTGATGTTCGCTCAGTAGAACCGGAAATGCACTTGTGCGCATCGCACTGAAGGTGCGCGCGCGCACCCCACTTTCGATAAAGCGGGGTGCTGATGAGGCTAGACCTGCGATCATTTGGTGATGCGCAGGATTGCCGAGGCCAGCTTCGAGAAGCAGGGTGTCAGGTCGGCATCAGTTGCGGCGTAGCAGTACATGCCGACCGGCTGGTCGGGCTTCTGGCAACGGGGCAACGCGTCGACCGTGTTGGCCATGCACTTCATGATCATTTCGCCATTGGTACTCGTATCAGATGTAAATGGCTCTTTCAGTCCCGGACCAAAGCCTAGGGTAAAAACGTAGACGCCTTCGCTTCGGGTTTTTGCAGCGATACTTTCGGCGAGATTGCGAGAAGCCCGCAGAATATTGCCTTCAAAAAGCTGCGGAGTGCTAATGTCGGCCGTCACGACGCGCGGTGTGGTAGTCACGATCGGGAACTCACGCACAGATTCGGGGCGCGCGTTGTACCAGTCAGGTAGCCTCCGTACTGCTGGCTGCGCCTTGTTGTTCACCATGCGCCAAGTCTTGCAGCCTTCACTTAAAATGTCCAGCTCGCTGTTCCCCAGATTGCCAAGCCCGCCGTCTTTCAAGATACGATCGACAGAACCTGCGCGCGTGCAGTCCGTAGGCGTATTGAACGTCAGATAAGAGCCGAACGAGGTGGGCGCACCGTCGGAGAAAAAGACGACGACGCGCATCGTTGAGCGACTCGCCAACGGTACGGTATTGAGCTGTTCACGAGCCCTGTACATGCCTTCGAATGAAGACGTGCCACCGTAGAAGTTGTATGCGTTAATCTTGCTGTTCATCGACGTACGATTGAAACCACGTGCCAGCGGGTTGATGGGAATGTCCGTTTCGACACCCGAAGCGAAGTGGATCAATGCCACCCGGTCTTGCGTCACGTTGAACTTGTTAAGGAAGCTCTTGGCGGATGCTTGTACGGTGGTTGCGGAATCTTCCAGCGAGCCCGACGTATCCACCACGAGTGCCATATCCAGATCATTCCGAATCGTCTGCGCCGCCGCCACCGGCGTCAGCGTCGTGAAATTCATGATCTGCATGATCGACACCGGCATCGGCGCTTCGGCCTTGACATCGATCGTCGCCTCGCCGCCGTTGAAGGTCACGTTCGTGCTGGTGATCCGTGGCGACGACAACAGGTAATTGTTCGGGATATTGGCAGCGAAGAAGTCGGCAGCGGCGGCGCGCGCGCTGGCAATCTGCTCGGTCTGATTATTGCCGGTCGTGACCGCGCGTGCGCCGGCCAGCGCCGCCGAATCCACCGCCGCATTCAGGCGCGCCTTGACCAGATACGCCAGTCCGGCATCGACACACAGGCCCACGACCGCGAGCAGCACGAGCATCGACACGGCCACCATGATGGCGACCGCGCCGCGCTGACGGGAAAGATTCGGATTCATCTCAGAACACACTCATGGAATACAGGTCGGGCCCGAACGTGGGCAGGGTGTTGTTACCGGTGGTGAAACCGCTGACCAGCATGTCGAAGCGATAGAACGTCTCGACCACGAAGACGACTTCGCCAGGATCGAGCTTGCCGGTCATGATCGTCGTCGCCGGGCGCGAGGCACTATTGACGCTCGAACATTTGCCAGTGCCGCTCCAGGCGCTGCAGCCATACACCTTGCTCTGCGGCGCGTAGCCGCTCCGGCGAAACCCTTGCGAACGCTCGGCGTCGTCCCAGCGGTACTGGTCCAGCACGACACTGCGCGAGGCACCATTGGTCACCACACCCATCACGCGGGTGATGTACATCATCCCCAGCTGGTTGACGTTCAGCGGCGGGGCGCTGGCCATCAGCGCATTGATGGTGTCCTGGCTGCTGTCGTCCAGATCGGCCCCGCTGCGCGACAGGATGTTCGCGCCTTCACGCGAGATATTGGTGATGATGATATTGGCTTGCAAGGCACGCGCGCCGTCGATGGCGCACAGCAGCAGGACCACCAGCATTGGCAGCAGCAGCGCCAGCTCGACGGCGGCAACGCCACGCTGGCGGCGTCCAGGATGAATGTGAGCAGTTAGCATTGGCCGCATCAGAAATACTCGTTTCGCATGGTGGCGCCGACGGCAAAGCTGTTCTTGCCACCGGTGAAGAATGTCGCGAGCAGCGGCGTCGTCACCGGCCAGGTGCAGTCAAGTTGCAGCACCACCATATCGCCCGCGCCGCCAAACATCGCGTTGCTATAGCTGGTGCTCGCGTAGCTCTTGCCATTGACCGACACGACGCAGTTCATGCGCTCGTACATGCCGAGCGAGTTGTCGCGGATCTTCGCGATCACGGTGGCGTAGCGCTGCTGGGTGCTGGTCCCGCCGTCGTTTGCGCGGCCGGTAATGGCAAAGCGCGCGCCTTCACGCACCGCGTACTGCATGGTCAGCGTGGCAAAGAACATCATGCTGAGCTCGATAATCGCCACGAGCACGAGCATGAACACCGGCGCGATGATGGCCATCTCGACAAGTGTGGCGCCAGATTGACGCTGGAATCTCTTAAACAACATATTCGGGCAACTGTGAGGGGGTTCGGGCGTCGTATGCGATAAACTTCAAGGATTCTACAGGGCAACAATCACCGCCTGTAACCGTTTTAGCGAGGAGTCAACGCGTTTGTCGGCGCGCAACAACATGAGTTGGAACCCGGATATCCGTCGTTTGATCGCCGCCGCACGGCGCACGCCCCCCGCCGCCGCACCATCGGCCGCCGCGCCCGAGGCAGAAGCCTGGATGGTGTTCGGCATGCGCGTGCTGCTGTCGATCTCGGCGCTGCTGACCCTGTACATCGGCCCTGGTGGCGTCGTCGCCTCCAGCCCGTGGACCTGGATCGTGCTCGGCGGCTATGTGCTGCACAGCCTGACACTGCTTGTCATCGCGAGCTATCGGGCAGGCTTCTGGCACGGTCCGAACATCTACTGGGTCGACATCGTCTGGTATGGGGCGATCGTGCTTGCCACCGGTGGCGGCACCAGTCCGTTCTTTTCATTCTTCCTGTTCGCGATCCTGGCCACGTCGTTCCGCCACGGGTTCGATGCCGGCGCCAGGCTCACCCTGGGTGCGGTCGGCATCGTGACCCTGTCGGTGATGCTCGTGCAGGGCTTCCAGTCGTTTCACATCCTGCTGCTGCGCGCCACGTTCCTGCTCGCGCTGGGCTACATGATTGCGTTCTGGGGCGGCCTGTCGGTCGACCAGCGGCGCCGGCTGGCGCTGCTGCGCGATGTCAGCCGCCTGTCCAATCCGCGCTTCGGCGTGCAGCACACGCTCGATTCGCTGATGGACAAGATCCTGCGTTACTACGGCGCCACCACCTGCACCTTGCTGATGCAGGACAGCCACCAGCGCTGGATTCTGAATACGGCCCATCATCCCCGCGCGGGCCGCGCAATCAGTCGCAGCCGGCCCGATGCCGCCGACGTGCAGCCGTTACTGGCGCTGGCGCCAGGCGCGATCCTGTACCGCGGCCCCGGCGCCGGCTTGCTGCGCCTGCTGCCGGGCGGCGTGTGCGCGGTGCGCCTGGCCACCGGCGAAAAAGAGTGGTGCAAAACGGACATGGACGCCTGCGGCCACGTGGCCGACCTGCTCGATACCGACGGTTTCGTCAGCGTGTCGCTGCCGCTGCGCAAGGGCAGTGGGCGCATCTTCGTCACCGGCAGCCGACTGCGCCGTGGCGACGCCACGTTTTTGAAGCACATCGTGCAGCAAGCGTTTCCCGTCATCGAAACCATCGATCTCCTTGACCGGCTGGCGTCCGAAGCGGCGTTTCGCGAACGCCAGACCATCGCGCGCGACCTGCACGACAGCACGATCCAGCCGTATATCGGCCTGCGCCACGCGGTGGCGGCGATCCGCAACAGTGCCGGTGAAGACAGCGCGGTTGCGCCCGAGCTCGACCGCCTGCTGGCGATGTGCTCGGACGTGATCGGTGACATGCGCGACTTCGCCCAGCGTTTTCGCAGCGGGCGCCAGGAAGAACCCGAACTGCTGGTGGCGCTGCGCCGTCAGTTGCGCCAGGTGCAAACCTTCTATGGCCTGGACGTGATGCTCGAGGTGCAGGGCGAGGGCGTGGCCAATGACCGCATGGCGGCCGAGGTGTTCCAGATCGTGACCGAAGGCATCAGCAATATCTGCAAGCACACGCGAGCCCGCACGGCAGGCGTCGTGATCGAGGACGCCGCCGGCCAGCTGGCGATCGATATCTTCAACCCGGTGTCCGATGGCGCTCCCGCGCCCAAACCCTTCGTGCCGCGCTCGATCGCCGAGCGCGTCGCCGCGGTGGGCGGCACGCTCGACGTCGAGGCCGACGGGCGCCAGACGCTGCTGCGCGTCCGCATCCCGGTCTGATCACTACCCACACAACGTAATGGAGAAACCATGACCATCCGCATCCTGCTCGTGGATGACCACAAGACCATGCTGTGGGGTCTCGAGCGCCTGATCCAGGCCGAAGGCCCGTCGTTCACACTGGTGGGCAGCGCCAGTGACGGCGCTGAAGCGACGGCCCTGTGCGCTTCACTGCACCCGGACATCGTGCTGCTGGACCTCGACCTGAAAGGCAGCAGTTCCATCGACTTCTTGCCGGCGCTGGTGGCCAATGGCAGCACGCGCGTCGTGATCCTGAGCGCAAACCGCGACCAGGGCACGCTGGCCGCTGCCGTGAAAGCCGGCGCGCGTGGCGTGGTCAGCAAGGAAGCGCCGACCGACGACGTGCTGCTGGCCGTGCGCAAGGTGCACGGCGGCGAGCTGTGGCTCGACCAGTCGCTGATGCAGGCGCTGTTGGGCCAACTGGTGGCGCCGGCGCCGAAAGCCGATCCGGAGGCCGAGCGCATCGGCACGCTGACGGCGCGCGAGCGCGACGTGATCGGCATGATCGTGCAGGGCAAGGGCGCCCTGAACAAGGAACTGGCCGAACGCGCATTCATCTCGGAGCGCACGCTGCGCAACCACCTCACCACCATCTACCAGAAGCTGGACGTCGCCAACCGCCTCGAGTTGTACGTCTACGCCACCAAGCACGGTCTCTCCTGAGGCATCGCCTTTTTTCGCTCCGTCAGAATGCGCCGCAGGGCGACCCAGGACAAATGTACTGGGTTGCCATGGCGCAACGTACCTTTCAAAAAGGTAGTTTTGACGGATGGCAACAAAGTTGCTAGTCCGTAAGATTCAACTCATGCGCTGCGTATCGTGACATGCGGTACGGCGGCAAGCGAACAGGAGCGAACGGTGCACGACAGAGAAGACAACCCGGAACAGCAGTATGAAAGCAGCAGCAATCCGGCCATGTCGTATGTCGTTCTCTCGGTTCTGCTCGCAGTCGTCTGCTTCATCGCGGCAATGGCTGCATGGACGAGCGCATAAAGCCAACCTGCTAATGATTGAATACCGACCCTTGAAAGGCTCCACCATGAACTTCATCAAAAACCTGATCAAAGAAGAAGACGGCGTCACCGCCATCGAATACGCACTGATCGCATCGCTGATCGCCGGCGTCATCATCACCGCCGTGACCCTGCTGGGTGGCAACATCAGCAAGCTGTTCAACGACCTGGCCGCTCGCATCAAGACCCCGACCACGTAATTGCACACAGCACGGCCCGCCTCAAGCGGTCCTCATCCGGCGCGGATTGTCCGTCGCCGGATTTTTTTTACCCGGAGTGTATCCTTGACGATCTTGCCACTTATGATGTTGTGTTTGCTACTTGGCGCCGCCGTGTGGCATGACGTCAAAGCGCGCCGCATCCCGAACGCCGTCGTGTTCCCCGGTATGCTGGCGGCGTTCGTGCTGCACGCTGCACTGCCGGCCGGGTCGGGCTTGTTCGGCATGCCGATGGGCGGCCTCGGGCTGCTGTCGTCATTGGGCGGCTTCGGGCTGGGACTGGCGATCCTGCTGCCGATGTATGCGCTGCGCCTCATGGGTGCCGGCGACGTCAAGCTGCTGGCGATGGTCGGCGCTTTTGTCGGCGCCGGTCAGATCCTCACCGTCGGTCTGGTCACGCTGGTGGCTGGCGGCGTGCTGGCGCTGGTGTTTGCGGCCTGGCAGCGTAATCTGCGCCGTCTGGTCGCCAACGCGTATCACATGGCGCTGCACACGACCTACTCGGCGCTGGCCGGCGTGGTCGCCGCGCCGACCGTCCCGCCGGAAGCCGCCAGCGGCCGCCTGCCGTATGCGATCGCGATTGCGGTCGCCACTGTTGGCTGCGTGCTGTGGTTGCGCGTACACGGGGCGTTGCCGCTGTGAGCCAGGTCCTGCCTGCACCAGCGAACGCGCCGGCCGATGCCAGGGCGCCGCGCACGGTCGACGAGACCGGGTTGCCATTCTTTTTTCTGGCTGAATTGCTGGGCAAGATCCTGTTTCAGCGTGGCCAGTTGCGCTTGGCCGAACTGGCCGCGCACACCAAACTCAATGTCAGCGTCATCGATCCTTTGATCGCGTTTCTGCGCAGTGAAAAACTGTGCGAAGTCGCGCGCATCGGCAACAGCGGCACCGATGCCGACCTGTGCTACATGCTCACCGAAGCCGGTCGTGCACGCGCCCAGGCCGCGCTGGGCCGCAATGCCTATGCCGGTCCGGCGCCCGTCACGCTGGCTGCCTACGTGGCCCAGGTCGCGGCGCACAGCGTGGCCAATATGCAGGTAACGCGCGGGGCGATGGCCGCCACCTTCGATGGTGTCGTCGTCAACCCGGTCGTGCTCGACCAGATCGGCGCCGGCATGAATTCGGGCTGCGCGCTGTTTTTGCACGGCGCCGCCGGCAGCGGCAAGACCTACCTGGCCGAGCGCCTGCGCGACCTGCTGGTCGGCACGATCGCCGTGCCGCACGCGCTGATGGTCGATGGCGAAGTGATTCCATTCTTCGACAACGTGCAGCACTGCGTGACCGAAGCGGCGGTGACGGAAGCACCGAGCCTGGACCGCGGCAGCGCGCCGGACGGGCGCTGGATCCGCGGCGTGCGTCGCCCGGCTGCGCTGGCCGGCGGCGAACTCACGCTGGACATGCTCGACCTGCGCTTCGATCCGCACACCCGCCTGTACCAGGCGCCGCCGCACCTCAAGTCGAACAACGGCATCTTCATCATCGACGACCTGGGGCGCCAGCGCTGCACGCCGGAAGCCCTGATGAACCGCTGGATCGTGCCGATGGACCGCAATGTCGATTACCTGACGCTGCACACGGGCCACACGTTCCAGGTGCCGTTCGACGTGATCGTTGTGTTCTCGTCAAACTTCGTGCCGCAGCGTTTGTCGGATGGCGCCTTCCTGCGCCGCCTCGGCTACAAGATCGAAGTGCCGGCAGCGTCAACCGACGAATACGCGCGCCTGTTCCGGCAGGCATGCGAGTCCGTCGGCGTGGCGTTCGACGCCGCGTCGTTCGACTACCTGCTGACGTGCCACCGCGAGCGCGGTGTGCCGCTGCTGGCCTGCTACCCGCGCGACCTGATGCGCCAGTTGCGCGACCTGGCGCGCTACGAAGACCGCGCGCCGGAACTGTCGCGCCGCACCCTGGACTGGGCCTGGGATAACTATTTTGCCGCGGGCGCCCCAGGCCGGCCCGCATCACAAGAACGCCGCGAACGCGGCACGACGGAGTATGAGCATGCGTAATTCGAGAGCGATCCTGATCATCGGCGTGGCGCTGCTGCTGGCGCTGGGCGCCGTGGTACTGGCAGCCAAGTGGATGGGCGAGCAGGGCCCGGCCGGTGCCCGCGTGGTGGTGGCCGCCGCCGATATCGGGCAGGGCGCCCGCATCCTGCCGGCCAGCCTGCAACTGACCGACTGGCCCGCTGGCTCGATGCCGCCTGGCGCCATCACCGACATCAAACTGCTGGAAGGCCGCATCGCGCGTGGCGACATCGCACGCGGCGAGCCGGTGCTCGAATCGAAGCTGGCGCCGGCCGGTACGCTGGGCGGCCTGTCAGCGGTGGTGGCCAGTGGCAAGCGCGCCATGACCGTGCGCGTCAACGACGTCGTCGGCGTGGCCGGCTTTGCACTGCCGGGCAACTATGTCGACATCCTCGTGAACCTGGCGCCCACCAACAGCGACCTGGCGCAGAACGCTGGCTCGATTTCGAAGATCGTCCTCGAGCGCATTCTGGTGCTCGCCGTGGCGCAGGAATCGGCCGTCGACGACAGCAAACCCCGCGTCGTCAACGCCGTGACGCTGGAACTCACGCCAAACGAAGTCGAAAAGCTCGACCTGGCCCGCTCGATCGGCTCCCTGTCGCTGGTGCTGCGCAACCAGATCGAAGCGCAACCGGCCAACACCACCGGCGCCACGCGCGAATCGGTGCTCGGCCTGCCGGCACTGTCGGCCAAGGCACCGGCCCCGGTGCGTGATCCGGCGCCGCACGTTGCTCCTACTGCACCACGTCAGCCAAGCGCGCCGCGCGACGGTGTCCTGGTGATCCGCGGCCTGGACGCCGCTTCGCAAAGCTTTTGATTGAAGAATCCGTCATGACCACATTGACTCATAAAACCCTGCTGGCCTGCGCTGTCGCGTTGACGCTGGATGCCCATGCGGCCCCCGCCGGCAAGGTGGACGCCGTCGACACCAGCGCCGCAGCGACCGACTGCATCGACCTGCGCGGCGGTACGAATCAGCGGCTGCAGCTGATGCGCGGCAAATCCGTCCTCAAGCGCTTCTGCACGCCGGCCGGCGCCGTCATGGTGGGCGACCCGAAAGTGGCCAACGTCGTGGTCCCGGGCGCCAGCGAAGTCGTGATCGTCGCGCGCAGCGTCGGCAGCACGAACCTGATCGTGTCCGGGCGTGACAAGCGCTCGACCGTGATCGACCTGGACGTGGCGATCGACACGTCGGCGCTGCGTGCGCAGTTCGACACGCTGTTCCCGCGCGAGCGCGATATCCGCATCGGCGCCAGCGGCAATGCCGTGGTGTTGTCGGGCATGGTCAGCGATGTCGGCGTGGCCAGCCAGCTGGTGGATCTGGCCACAGCGTTCCAGGAAAGCGCCGCGCCTGCTGCGGGCGGCCAAGCCGACAGCGGCGCCGGCAGCCCGTCGCCCCTGTCCGTCGGTGCCCCGACTGCGGCGCCTGCCGCGGGCTCGGCGACCGCCGCGAAAGTGCTCAATATGCTGTCGATCGCGGCGCCACAGCAGGTCATGCTGGAAGTGAAGATCGCCGAAATTTCGAAGTCGCTCGTCGACCAGCTTGGTGCCAAGGCGGGCTTTTCAAAGACCAACGGCAGCTGGACCTATGCCGCCGTATCGAGCCTGCTCAGTGGGGGCGCCGGCGCCGTCACTGCCGTGGGTAACGGCATGAAGCAACTGACCATCGACGGTGAAAAGCGCGATGGCCTGGTCAAGATCCTGGCCGAGCCGAACGTCATGGCCATCAGCGGGCAGGAGGCGAGCTTTCTTGCCGGCGGCAAGATCTTCATCCCCGTCGCGCAGACCTCGTCCGGTGGTGCGGGCTTGATCACGCTCGAAGAAAAAGAGTATGGCGTGGCCGTGAAATTCACGCCGACCGTGCTGGCGGGCGGGCGCATCAACCTGCGCGTGGCGCCAGAAGTATCGGAACTCAATCGCGAGGGCATCGGCATCACCACGCCCGGTTCGAGCAACAACAGCGCGACCGCGATCCTGCCATCGTTTACGACGCGGCGCGCGGCAACCACGGTGCAGCTGCAGGATGGCCAGAGCTTCGCCATCGGTGGCCTGATCCGCAATAACGTGACCAGCACCATCAAGCGCTTCCCGTTCCTGGGCGATGTCCCGGTACTCGGTGCGCTGTTCCGTAGCAGCGACTTCCAGAATGACCGCACCGAACTGGTGTTCATCGTGACGCCGCGCCTGGCCAAGCCGATGCAGTCGCAGCCCGGGTTGCCAACCGACGAGTACGTGCAGCCGACCCGCGCCGAATTCCTGCTTGGCGGCCAGCTCGAAGGCCGCGCCGCTCCTGTCGCACAAGAGAAATGATCATGAAGACGACCACTACCGCCATCCTCGCCGCAGCCTGCACGCTCCTTCTGGGCGGCTGCGCGACCGACACGCCCGCCGGCACCGGCACCACCGTGCGCAGCATCATGGCCAGCCAGGTCATCGCGCCCCAGGCCGCGCCGTCGGCGCCGGGCAGTGACGCCGGCACCGCGATCCTCGCCTACAAGAATTACCAGGGCTCGTTTGCCGCACCCGCGCCGCAGGTCGAGATCACGCTGTTCGGCGGGAACAAGTAAGAGGCCACCATGAAAATCGCAGTCCTTTCGCGCGACGAGCGCCACCTGATCGAGCTGTCGCGCCAATTGCGCGCACGCCCGGGCAGCGACGAAGTCGACATGATCGCCGGCACCCCGGCGCGCCTGTCGACGATGAGCGACGACGCCATTCCCGACCTGCTGGTGGTCGACCAGCCGCGCGCCGACGAGGGTGACCTCGACCAGCTCGAGCGGCTCGGTCACCTGTTTCCGCGCATGGCGTTCATCGTGCTGTCGGGCGACCTGTCGCAGGACTTTCTGCTGCGCGCGATGCGTGCCGGCGTGCGCGAAGTGCTGCCGGCGGCGCCCGCCGCCGCTGACCTGATCAAGGCGGTCGACCACATCGCCGAGAAGTTCGGCAGCCAGGGGGCGGCGCAGGGCAGGGTGCTGGCCTTTATCTCGTGCAAGGGCGGCAGTGGCGCGACCTTCCTGGCGACGAACCTGGCCTATGCGTTGTCGGCCGGCGGCACCAAGCGCGTGGCGATGATCGACATGAATCTGCAGTTCGGCGACGCGTCGCTGTTCGTTTCGGACAGCAAACCGCTGGCCACGCTGTCGGATGTCGCGACCCAGATCCACCGGCTTGACCCGTCGTTTTTGTCGTCGAGCATGGTTGCCGTGACGCCCAACTTCAGCGTGCTGGCCGCGCCGTCCGATCCGGCGCACGCCAGCGACGTCAAGCCCGAACACATCGACGCGATCATCAAACTGGCGCGCCGCCAGTACGATTTCATCGTGCTCGACGTCGCGCGCAGCCTGGATCCGGTGACGATCCGCGCGCTCGACCACGCCGACACGATCTACCCGGTGCTGCAAACGACGCTGCCGTACATCCGCGACGGCAAGCGCCTGCTCGACGTGTTCCGCAACCTCGAATATGGCAACGACAAAGTCGAAATCGTCGTGAACCGCCATGACAACAACAGCGACATCAAGCTCAAGGACCTCGAGCAGGCCTTCGACACGACCCACCTGCGCACGATGCCGAACCACTACGATGCGGCGGCCAAGTCGGTCAACCAGGGCGTGCCGATCACGCGCCTGGCGCCTGAGAGCCCGCTGAGCGCGGCCTTGATGACGATGGCGCGCAGCCAGACGGGCGAGGCGGCGCCGCAAGCCGCGGCCAGCGTGATGGCGCGCCTGTTCAAGCGCCGCAGAACTGACGCATGACCCGCGAATTGGTTAAGGAGTCCAACGACATGAATATGATCCCATCCGCTTCGCTGCGCGAACGCCTCGGCAGCGCCGCACTTGGCAGCAGCACCAGCACCAGCACGATAACGAGCGCACCGACGCGTGTGACCACCGGCACCGCGGCGCCGCGCGTTGGCGCCGTGCGCGGCGGGCCGATCGACAACCGCGCCTACCACCAGCTCAAGGCCCGCATCCACGAAGCGCTGCTCGACCGCATCGACCTGGAAAGCATGCAGCGCCTGAATGGTGATCAGATCCGGCAAGAGCTGCGCCTGCTGGTCGAGCGCCTGCTCGAAGAAGAGATGGTCGTCATCAACGACGCCGAGCGCAAGATGCTCACGCGCGACATCCAGAACGAGATGCTGGGCTTCGGCCCGCTCGAGCCGCTGCTCGAAGACCCGACCGTCTCGGACATCCTGGTCAATACGCACAAGCAGGTGTATGTCGAACGGCGCGGCAAGCTCGAACTGACCGATGTGACGTTCACCGATGAAGCTCACCTGATGAAGATCATCGACAAGATCGTCTCGCGCGTGGGTCGCCGCATCGACGAATCGAGCCCGATGGTCGATGCGCGCCTGCCGGACGGCTCGCGCGTGAACGCGATCATCCCGCCGCTGGCGATCGATGGCGCCGTGATGTCGATCCGGCGCTTTTCGGCCGATCCGCTGCGCCTGGCCGACCTGGTGGCGTATGGCAGCATGACGGCCGACATGGCCGAGGTGCTGCAGGGCCTGGGCAAGGCCAAGGTCAATATCGTGATCTCGGGCGGCACGGGGTCGGGCAAGACGACGATGCTCAATGTGATCTCGGGCTTCATCAACCACAACGAGCGCATCGTGACGGTCGAAGACGCGGCCGAACTGCAGCTGCAGCAGCCGCACGTGGTGCGCCTGGAGACGCGCCCTGCCAACATCGAAGGCAAGGGCGAAGTGACGCAGCGCGCGCTGGTCAAGAATGCGCTGCGGATGCGCCCCGACCGCATCATCCTGGGCGAGGTGCGCGGCGAAGAAGCGATGGACATGCTGGGCGCGATGAACACCGGCCACGAAGGCTCGATGGCGACCCTGCACGCGAACACGCCGCGCGAAGCGCTCACGCGCCTGGAAAACATGATCAGCATGGCGGCGCCGAACCTGCCGCCAAAGGCCATGCGCCAGCAGATCGCGTCGGCCGTGGGCGTCGTGGTGCAGGTCTCGCGCCTGACCGACGGCAAGCGCAAGGTGCTGTCGATCACGGAAGTGACCGGCATGGAAGGCGACGTCATCACGATGCAGGAGATCTTCACGTTCCGCCAGACCGGCGTGGCCGACGATGGCACGGTGCTGGGGCAGGCGACCGCCACCGGCGTGCGGCCGCACTTCGCCGAGCGCCTGCGCACGTTCGGCGTGAACCTGGCGCCGCACATCTTCGAGCCGCGTTAGGACGCTTGGCATGGATACCACCTTCATCCTGTTCATCCTCCTGCTGTTCGTCGCCGTCCTGCTGCTGGTATGGGGCGTGTACACGGCCTGGCAGGCGAACAACAACCCGGAAGCCGAGCGCATCGCACGCCGGCTGCGCAGCGTGATCGGGCGCGAGACGCGCGAACTCGATGTCACCATCGTCAAGGAACGGCGCCTGTCCGACAGCCCGGAGCTCGAGCCGCTGCTGGGGCGCCTGCCCGGCGTGTACCGGCTGGACCGCATGCTGCTGCAGGCGGGCAGTGCGCAGAAGGTGGCGTCGCTGCTGGCCGTGTGCGCTGCATGCGCGTTTGGCGGTCTCGTGGCGGCGTTGCTGCTGCGTCTGCCGTTGCTGGGCCTCCTGGCCTGCATGCTCGTTGCCGGCTGGCTGCCGCTGCTGCGCCTGACGCGGGCGCGCGATGCGCGCATGGTGCGCTTCGAGCGCCAACTGCCCGAGGCGCTCGACATGATGAGCCGCGCGATGCGCGCCGGCCACGCGTTTCCGACGGCCCTGAAGCTGGTGGCCGACGAAGTGGCAGCGCCTTTGGGGGAAGAATTCAAGACCGCGTTCGATGAAGTCAATTTTGGCGTCTCGATGGCCGATGCACTGAACAACCTGGCGCAGCGCGTGCCGAGCATGGACTTGCAGTATTTCGTTGTCGCGGTGCTGATCCAGCGCGAAAGCGGCGGCAACCTGACCGAATTGCTGACGTCGATTTCGAGCATCATCCGCGATCGCCACAAGCTGGCCGGCCAGGTGCGCGTGCTGTCGGCCGAGGGCCGCATCTCGGCCTGGGTGCTTGGCCTGCTGCCGTTTGGCGCCGGCGGCATGATGGCGCTGGCCAATCCCGAGACGATGAGCGTGCTGGTAAACGACCCGATCGGGCGCCAGCTGAGCGGCGCGGCGCTGGGCATGATGGCTTTTGGCGTGCTGGCGATCCGCAAGATCGTCCGCATCCGGATGTAACGACAGGGCGACACGATGACCATGGCAAACATTCTCATGCTGGCAGCGATGTTCCTGCTGGTGTTCGGCATCGCGGTCGTCGCCTTGCTGCTGCTGACGCGCGATCCCGTCAAGGCGCGCCTGGTGGCACTGGATGAACGCGATGTGCCCAAGACCCGCCGCGGGGATGGCTGGCGCGAGCGCCTGGCCGATTTCGCCGAGCCGCTGGCCAAGCTGTCGGTGCCGGCCGACGGCTGGGAATCGTCGCCATTGCGGCTGCGCTTCATCAATGCCGGCTGGCGCGCGCCGTCCGCCCCCGGGCTGTACCACGCCGGCAAGTCGGTGCTGACGCTCGGCCTGCCGCTGGTGGTCTGGATCGCGCTGCCGCACCATGCCAACCGGCCGCTGGCGCTGACCTTCCTGTTGCTCGTCAGCGCGGCCAGCATCGGCTACTACCTGCCCGACTTCCTCCTCAAGCGCCGTGTCGCCAATCGCCAGCGCGACATCTTCGAGGGCTTTCCCGATGCGCTCGACCTGATGACGGTTTGCGTCGAAGCAGGCCTGGCGATGGACGCGGCGCTGGCGCGCGTGGGCAACGAGATCGGCCTGAAAAGTCCGGTGCTGGCCGACGAACTGCAACTGGTGACGCTGGAACTGCGCGCCGGCAGCGCCAAGGAAAAGGCGCTGCGCAACCTGGCGCTGCGCACCGGCGTGGAAGATGTGGATGCGCTGGTCAAGATGCTGATCCAGGCCGAGCGCTTCGGCACCAGCGTCGGCACGGCGCTGCGGGTGCAGTCGGAACAGCTGCGCACGCGGCGCCGGCAGCTGGTGGAAGAGAAGGCGGCGCAGATTGCCACCAAGCTGTTGTTTCCATTGATCTTCTGCATTTTTCCAGCGTTGCTGGTCGTGCTGCTGGGACCGGCCGTCATTCAGATTTTCCGCGCGATGAGCCCGGTTGCCGGCAGCTGAAAAGGCGGGGCAGACACACGTCTGCGCCCTCGTCAGCGCGGATGATCCGCGCTTGTTCCATGCATGGCGGATCGACCATGTTTGAGGTTGAAAGTACTTGCGTGAACTACACGCCGAATCAGTACTGTTGACCGAAGATGTTGGTCGTGTGCAACACACGACTTGCCCGCATGTGCGATCATATTTCTTTTGGGCATCTTTACTACGCGGCGTTCCTTGGCATACGCAGGGCGCCGTTTCTCACAACTTCCCGGATAACCGTTGATGAAAAACTTAAAAATAGGCACGCGCCTGGCGTTCAGCTACGCGGCCGTACTGATCCTGATGGCCATCGTGATTGTCGTTACCCTCGGTCGCATGGGCGACATGAAGGATGCGACCGATCGCGTGGTCAACACCAGCATGAAGAACCAGCGCAACGTGGCCGAGTGGGCCAAGATCATTGAAGTGAACCGCGCGCTGGTCGAGATGGCTTACCGTACGCCGGAGCCGGAGCAGGTCAAGCTCATTGGCGAGCGCATCGCAGCTGGTTCCGTACGCTCCACCGAATTGCAGCAGACCATCAAGGCCGGCTTGCGTAATCCGAAGTCGCAGGCGCAGCTCGAAGAGGTGGTGACGGCCCGCGTGCCGTACGCAGCGGCACGCAAGGCGCTGCTGGCGGCCAAGATGGCCGGCGACAACGAGGGCGCGCAGCGCATCTTCGAGAGCCAGATGCTCCCGACCAGCGTGGTCTACGTCGAATCGATCAGCAAGCTCGCCGCTGCGCAGCAAAAGTCAGCAGAAAAATTCGTGGCCGACGCGACCGCAGCGTATGACACGGCGCGCACGACCCTGATTGGCCTGGGGATTCTTGCCATCGGCTTGGGCGTAACCTTCGGTATCTTCATTACCCGTTCGATCGTACGACCGATCCAGGATGCCGTTGCCGTTGCCGACCGTGTGTCGTCGGGCGACCTGAGCAGCCAGTTCACCGTCACGACCCGCGACGAAACCGGCCAGTTGATGGCAGCACTGCAAAAAATGAACGATAACCTGCTCGGTATCGTGAGCCAGGTGCGCGCCGGCACCGAAACGATAGCCACCGCATCGGCAGAAATCGCCGCTGGCAATCTGGACCTGTCGCGCCGTACCGAACAGCAGGCCGGCTCGCTGGAAGAAACGGCTTCGTCGATGGAAGAACTGACCTCTACCGTGCGCCAGAATGCCGATAACGCCCGCCGCGCCAACACGATGGCCTCCGAAGCCGCCAGCATTGCCGGGCAGGGCGGCGCCGTGATTGCGCAAGTGGTCGGCACGATGAGCGAGATCAATGCATCTTCGCGCAAGATCGTCGACATCATCAGCGTCATCGACAGCATCGCTTTCCAGACCAATATTCTGGCCCTGAACGCTGCCGTGGAAGCGGCGCGTGCCGGTGAACAGGGCCGCGGCTTTGCCGTCGTTGCCAGCGAAGTGCGCAACCTGGCGCATCGCTCGGCGGCTGCAGCCAAGGAAATCAAAGGCCTCATCGACGACTCGGTGCAGAAAGTCGAAGCTGGTACCGGTCTGGTCGACAATGCGGGCACCACGATGACCAATATCGTGCAGAGCATTTCCCTCGTGACCGGCATCATGAGCGAGATTTCGCATGCCAGCGACGAGCAGAGCGCGGGCATCGAGCAGGTCAACGCCGCCATCACCGAGATGGACCAGGCGACGCAGCAGAACGCCGCGCTAGTCGAGCAAGCCGCCGCTGCCGCTGGCTCGATGCAGGAGCAGGCGGCGCACCTGGCCGACGTGGTCAGCGTGTTCAAGACCGGTGGCAGCACGGTCGCCGCCCACGCTGCACCTGCCCCGGCACGCAGCCAGGAAGCGCCGGCTGGACGTCTGGCGCTGGCTGGTGCCTAAGACGGGCGGTGTCCCATGAATGACGGTGCCGGCATTGCGCCGGTACCGCCTGGTTGCCTGTTGTACGTCAAATATTGAATATCCAAGATAGTTGATTTGTGAATGACGACTATCATGGATCGCAATTTGATTTCTATCTGATAGAGCGCATACTAGCTTCATACCAGATCAAACACACAGGAAGAAAACCATGACCACCTTGTCCCTTCGCCCATCGTTCGCTGCCCAACTGGCCGCCGTGTTCAGCACCGCATTCGATTTCGTGCGTGAAGTCAAGGCAGCGCCAACCGCCGCAACCCGCACCACTGGCAGCGCCGATGTCTGGGCGCTGTACCGCATGACCCGCGGCGCCGATGCCGTCTCGCCAGCCATTGCCCGTCGCCTGGCAGCGCACGCCAAGTCGAACTGATTTCCGGGTTGGGCGCTTGCCCAACCCATATCCAGCGCCCCGCAGAATGCGGGGCGTTTGTCGTTTACAGGCTGCCTGCACGTCAACCTCCCACAAGCCCGGTAGTCGCTCTCCTACGCTGTGCAAATGTTGCAACCTCGATAATGTCGATTGAGACTTTGATAGCGGTGCTCTTTCCGCATTTGCACCATGAACAATGAGAACACGCCGCTCGACGGCGAATTTAGCGAGCTGGATAACGGGTGGCCCGAATCCTATGCGTGGGCCATCGAGCAAATGCCTTGCCCGGCGTACTGCTGCTCTCCCAATGGCACACTGGTCCACGTCAATGCAGCAGCGAAGCGGATCTGGGGTGATGCTTGCCCGCTGCTGCAAGACATGCGGTGGGATGGGTTCGAGACGCTTCGGTCCCTGGATGGTGAATTGCTGGACAAGACGGCAAGTCCGGCGGCGCAGGCAGCCGCCGGGGCGTCGCCATGTCCTACTGAGCTGCTCGCCGTGTGCCGTGATGGTCAGCCCCGCCGTATTGTCGTGCATGCCAAGCCGGTCTTTCACGCGGATGGCGCCGTCGTGGGCGCCCTGTGCTGCCTGACCGACATCAGCGAGCAGCGCCGGCTGCAAGAGCGGGAGCGCGACGCCGCCCACGCGCGTGAAGAATTCCTGGCCATGCTGGCGCACGAGTTGCGCAACCCGCTGGCGCCCATCATGAGCATCGCTGGCCTGTTGCAGCGCGCGAACAAGGACCCGGGCGTGGCGAAAATGGCCGGTGTCGTCCAGCGCCAAACCAAACAGCTGGCGCGCTTCATTGCCGATCTGCTGGACGCGTCACGTGTTGACTGCGTCCACACATTGCCGGTCGAACCACGCCGTTGCACCAAGCACGAGATCGTGAACCTGTCGCTCGATGCAGTGGAAACGCTGGTGCGCTCGCGCAACCAGCGCTTGATCGTCGAGGTCGACAATCCCGATGCCGAGTTGCGCTGTGATCCGGAGCGGGTGGCGCAGGCACTGGGTAACGTGCTGTGCAATGCCAGCGCGTTCACGCCGGACGGCGAGGAAATCTGCCTGCGGGTTTATATCGAGGGCAATGTGCTGCGCGCCGAGGTCATCGACTGCGGGGCCGGCATTGCGGCGGAAGACTTGCAGCACATTTTCGAGCCATTCGAGCGCCGTGCGCTGGCCCCGGGTCGCGCCCCCGTCGGTGCGGGACTGGGCCTGACGATTGCCAAGGGCGTGTGTGAAGCCCATGGCGGATCGATCTTCGTGCGCAGCGCGGGACCGGGGATGGGCACCACCGTGTCGATGGCCTTGCCAGTGGCCGTCTGCGCTGCCTGACCGGCCGGGGATATCCTCCGGCTTGGGTCGCGGCAAACGTGGTCAGGTCAGACTGGACCACCGGCGCGGCGCGCGCGGTGACGCTCCATCAACCAGGCCACGATGCCCGGCACCAGCGACAGCACGATGATGCCCATGATGACGGCCGTCAGGTTGTCGTTGACCCACTTGATATTGCCAAAGATGTAGCCGGCAACCGTCAGCGATACGACCCACAAGGTGCCGCCAGCGATGTTGTACCCGAGGAAGGTGGCGTAGCGCATGCTGCCCAGCGCTGCCACGAATGGTGCGAGCGTACGCACGATCGGCACATAACGCGCCAGCACGATGGTCTTGGGGCCATGGCGCTCGAAGAAGCGCTCGGTGTGCGCAATGTGTTCGTCCTTGATCAGGCGGAAGCGGTAGCCACGCTTCACGCGTTCACGGAACGCACTGCCAATGGCAAAGTTGAGGATATCGCCGGTGACCGCTGCGACAATCAGCAGCGGAATCAATATTTCCAGTGACAGCATGCCTTTGGCGGCCAGTGCGCCGGTAACGAACAGCAGCGAGTCGCCGGGCAGGAACGGCATCACGACCACCCCTGTCTCGATGAAGATGACGGCAAACAACAGCACATAGACGAGCAACTGGTATTCGGCGGCCAGTACGGCGAGGTGGCGGTCCAGGTGAAGGAACCAGTCGAGCAGGGTAGTGAACATGAATTTCTCGTTGAATCAGGTTGCGGCAGGACCCCGGCCGACGTCATGCTGGCCGGGGCAAAGCGCGTATCTTACCTTTACTGCTACCCTTGCTGTTACTCTTCCTGGAACTCGTCCGAGCGGCAGAACAGATCCCACGCTGCAATGAACAGGGCGGCAATCACCGGCCCGATCACGAAACCGTTCAGGCCGAACAGTGCCATACCGCCCAGGGTGGAGAGCAGAATCACGTAATCGGGCAGTTTGGTGTCCTTGCCGACCAGGATCGGGCGCAGGATATTGTCGACCAGACCGATGACCAGAACGCCATACGCGGCCAGCACGACGCCCTGCCAGATATCGCCCGTCACCAGGAAATAGATCGCCACCGGCCCCCAGACCAGTGCCGCGCCGATGGCCGGCAGCAGCGACAGGAAGGCCATCACCACGCCCCACAGCAGCGGACCGGACACGTCCAGCATCCAGAAGATCAGGCCGCCCAGTGCGCCTTGTGCAACGGCCACCAGCACATTGCCCTTGACCGTGGCGCGGATGACCGTCGTGAAGTTCTGGAACAGGCGGCTCTTGTATTCGACGCTCAGCGGCACGGCGCGCTGGATGCGCGCTGCCAGGATGCGGCCGTCGCGCAGCAGGAAGAACAGCAGGTACAGCATGATCGTCATGCTGACGACGAAGTCGAGCGTGTTGCGGCCGATATTGAGCGCATACGTGGCGGCTGCCTGGCTGATCTGCGCGGCAAATTCGGTGATCTTGGTCTGCAGCGAGGCCAGGTTGGTCAGTTCAAAGCGCTCCAGGATCGAAATGGCCCAGTTCGGCAAAGCGCGCATCACGACCTCGAAGTAGTGGGCGAAATCGATCTGCCCGCTGCTGACCATCGTGTAGATACCGGCGACCTGATCGACCAGCGACGCCGTGATCATGGCCAGCGGCAGCAGCACCATCAGCACGATGACCAGGAGCGAGAGCAGGGCGGCAACGGTCGGCTTGCCCTTGGTTGCCCGCAGCAATTTCGATTGCAGAGGCGCGAAGATGATGGCGAACACGACGCCCCAGAACACGGCGCCGGAGTACGGCAGCAGAATCCAGAGGAAAGCGATGGTGACGATCGTCAGCAGGAGCAGAAAGGAATTCTGCGGAAGGGTAAATTGCTTCATTGGCTGCGTTTGCGAAAAGGTTAATGTTTCTGGATGATAAACCATGAGGCGCGCAGCACCGGGTGCGTTCGTGTAATGACGCGCGGCGGTGTGCCCAGTATGCAACTTGCATGCTGCCAAATATCGGTGTGGCTTAATGACCACAAAGTCAGTTCAATCGTGCGGGTTGGCAAACTAACATCTTGCGATAATTAATTGTTGCCGCGTCGAGACACAGTCTGGCGGGCACTTCTATCAATTGACTATCCGGAGAACCCATGTCCCGCCCTGCACCACGCATTGCTGCCCCGTCCGTCCACACTACCCTTGTCCGCGCAATCAAGGGCGCCATTCTGCTGGGCGCCGCCGCAGCAGGCATGGCGCAGGCACAGCAGTCGCCAGCGCTCGATCGCGTCAGCATCTCGGCCGGCGCGTTCTACGCCGACCCTGAAATCCATCTGGGCGGCGATACCCGCTACGGCCGTGTCGACACGCCGGACGAAGAGATCAGCGACGTCACGCTGCCACGCGTCAAGGGCGAAGTGCTGATCGGCGACAGCCACGGCATCTCGTTCGACTATTTCCGCTTCGACGAAGGCTACGGCGCCGACCTGAACGGCGACACCGTGTATGAAGGCCGTCCGGTCAGCGGCTCGCTGCGCGCCGACGCCAACCTGCGCATCGAGCTGGCGCGCCTGTCGTACAAAATGTGGTTCGGCAAGGAAAAGAACGTCTTCGGCGTCGGCCTTGGCGCGGCCCACCTGCGCGCCAAGATTTCCGGTTCGGCGTCGGCCAATGTCAGCGCGACCGCACCCGTGGAAAATTACTCGTGGAGCGGTTCGGCGTCGGCCAGCGAAAGCGTCTGGGCCCCAACCGTCGAACTGGCATGGCGCCACGCGCTGAACGACCAGGTCCGCTTCTACGCGGAAGCCTCGGGCGTGAAGAAGAACGGCGGCAACGTCGAAGGTCACATCTACAACGGCGCGCTCGGCGTGGAATACTTCCCGCACAAGAATATCGGCCTGGTCCTCGACTACGGCATCCAGAAAATCGACCTACACCGCAATGGCGAGCGCACCGCCGACATCGACCTCAAGCTGACCGGCCCATCGGCCTACGTCAAAGTACGCTTCTGATCGGGACTGCGCTCACGTTGGAACTGCACGTTCAGTTGCTCTCGGTCATAATACCTAGTGTGAAAGCACTGGTGTAAGGGGAGTGGGTGAAAACGGATCAACTGGTCGCATGTCATGACTGTGGCAGCCTGTATCACTGGCGGCCGCTGGCTGCCTGCGAGCGCGCCAGCTGCCACCGCTGCCAGCACGAGTTGTACCGCTGGCACAAAGGCAGCCCGGCGCGTCAGGCCGAGGTGCTGGCCGCGCTGACGCTGGGCGCCGTGTTCGTGTTCCTGCTGGCGCAGTGGTTCCCCATCGTCACGCTCGAGATGGGCGGCATGCTCTCGGGCGCCACGCTGTACCAGGCCGTGGCTGTGCTGTGGGGGGCGGGCGACCAGGTCATTGCGGCCATGGTCTTCTTTTGCGCCATTATCTTCCCCGGCATCGAGCTCGGTTCCCTGTTTTATGTGGCGCTCGGCCTGACCCGGGGAGTGCGCGTGCCCGGTTTCAATCTCGTGCTGCGCACCGTCCAGGGCGCACGCCACTGGGCAATGACCGAGGTACTGATGATCGGCATCCTGATCACCGTAATCAAGATGACGAGTTTGGCGCGCGTGGAGCCGCATCCGGCGCTGTTTGCCTTTGGCGTCCTGACGATCCTGTGCGCGCTCGTCATGCGCTATGAACCGAAAGCGCTGTGGGCGCTGGCCGACCGGTTGGCGCCGCTGCGCAAGTCCGATCCGGCACGTCAGACCACCACGATTCCCGAAGCCGATTCGGTGCTGGTCTCGTGCAGCGCCTGCGGCCTCGTGAATCACACATGCCCGTCACGCGACGGCACCGATCGCTGCGCCCGCTGCAGCGCCGCGCTGCATCGCCGGATTCCCCACAGCGTCGGCTGGACCTGGACCATGCTCCTGGCCGCCACGCTGCTCTATATTCCCGCCAATATGCTGCCCGTGATGTACACCCGCTCGATCGGTGGCACGGAGGGGGACACGATCATGAGCGGCGTCGTGCTGTTCTGGAACACCGGCTCGAAGGGCCTGGCCATCATCATTTTCATTGCCAGTATCGTGGTGCCGGTGTCGAAACTCGCCGCGCTGGCGTGGCTGAATGCCACCGCCCAGGCGCGCTCGCGCACGGCGCCGATGGCGCGCACACGCGCGTATCGCGCCATTGAATTCGTCGGCCGCTGGTCGATGCTGGATATTTTCGTGGTTGCCCTGACCGTCGCGCTGGTGCGCTTCGATGCGCTGGTGGTGATCACGGCCGGACCGGGCGCGATCGCGTTTGGCTGCGTGGTGATCGTGACGATGGTCGCGTCCCACCAGTTCGACCCGCGCCTGATCTGGGACCCTATTGAATCGAACGGAGAACCCCATGTCTGAACCGGACAGCGCGCACGCACCTGCCAACCCGCCGACCCCGCCGGAACCACCCGTGGGGCCATCGGCGCCACTGGCCGCTTCACCCGCCGTCGACCGCCCCAGCCGCTGGCTGCCATCGCTGATCTGGATGATTCCCGTGCTCGCGGCGCTGATCGGCGCCTGGCAAGTGGTCAGCTGGGTCACCAACAAGGGTGCGACCGTCTACGTGTATTTCTCCAGCGGCGAAGGACTCGAGGCGGGCCAGACCAAGGTCAAGTACAAGGACGTGGACATCGGCCGCGTCGTCTCGGTCACGCTTGGCGAAGATGGCAACCGCGTCGTTGCCAAGATCGAGATGGCCAAGGAGGCCGACCGCTTCACCGCCATCGACTCGCGCTTCTGGGTCGTGAAGCCGCAGATCGGCGCCAGCGGCGTCTCGGGCCTGGGCACGCTGCTGTCCGGCCCTTATATCGGCGCGGCGCCCGGTGTGAAGGAAGACACGACAAACAGTTTCACGGGGCTGGAAACGGCGCCGCCGATTCCAATTGGCCTGAAGGGCCGCGAATACAAGCTGCATGCCGAAACGCTCGGCTCGGTGGCGCCCGGTTCGCCCGTCTACTTCAAGCGCGTGCGCGTGGGCCAGGTGGCCTCGGTGGCGCTGGACAAGGCCGGGCAGGGCATCGACATGTCGGTGTTCGTCGAGCAGCCGTATATTGGCCTGGTCGGGCCGGACACGCGCTGGTGGCACGCCAGCGGCGTCGACTTGCGCCTGGATGCGAGCGGACTGAAACTCAATACCCAATCGCTGGCGGCGCTGGCCACCGGCGGCATCGCCTTTGAATCGGCCGATGGGCGCAAGCCGGTTGCCCCGGCGCCGGTCGGCACGCGTTTCCTGCTGTCGGAAGACCGCAGCGCCGCGCTGCGCCCGCCTGACGGGCCGGCCGTCACGGCCATGCTGTACTTCGATCAGTCGCTGCGCGGGCTGTCGCCGGGCGCCGTCGTCGATTTTCGCGGCGTGGCGCTGGGCGAGGTGCGCGCCGTCGGCATCGAGTTCGACCGCGAACGCCAGAAATTCACGATGCCGATCACCGTTGACCTGTATCCGGGCCGTCTGGGCAAAGGCTTCATGGCGGCGATGGAGCGCGAAGACGGCGGCCAGCGCGCCCTGACCGCGATGGTGGGCCGCGGCCTGCGCGCACAGCTGCGCAACGGCAATCTGCTGACGGGCCAGCTGTATATCGCGTTGGACTTCTTCCCCAACGCACGCAAAGCCACGATCGCCGAACAGGGCGAGTTCCTGGTGTTGCCGACGGTGCCAGGCCAGCTCGATGAACTGCAAAGCCAGATTTCGCGCATCGCGGGCAAACTCGACAAGATTCCATTCGACGAGATCGGCGTGAACCTGAACCTGACGCTGAAGCAGGCGAATGCGACACTGGCACGGATCGATGGCAAGGTGCTGCCCGAGATGCAGCAGACGCTCAACGCCGCCAAGGCCACCTTTGCGAGCGCCGAAAGCGTGCTGGCGCAGGATGCGCCGCTGCAGTCCGATCTGCGCAAGGCGCTGCAGTCGGTGACCGACACGATGGCCAAGATCGATGCGCTGGCCGATTACCTCGAACGCAATCCGCAGTCGCTCATTCGCGGCAAACCTCAGGAGAAAAAAGAATGACGCTGTTTATCCAGGCGCGCCGCGCACTGACCGGCGCGGCGCTGGCGGCCCCGCTGCTGCTGGCCGGCTGCTCCAGCACGCCGACCGACCAGTTCTATACGCTCAGCGGCGGCGCCGCCACGGTCGTGCCGCCGGCAGCGCCCAGCGCACCGCTGTTTTTTGAAATGCGCCCCGTGACGATTCCCGCGCAGGTACGGCGTCCGCAACTGATGGTGGCGGGCGAGGCCGGCAAGATCGAACTGATGGAGCACCATCGCTGGGCCGGTCCGCTGGCCGATGAAATCACCACCGGGCTGTCGCTGGGGATCGCGGCCAATCTGGGTGGTGTGGATGTGTACCGCAACCCGGCGCCGGCCGGCAGTACGCTGTACCGCATTGGCGCGAACGTCCAGCGTTTCGAGTCGAAGGAAGGCGGCTACGCCCTGATCGACGCGGTCTGGAACGTGCGCAAGGTCGATGGCGGCTCGGTGCAGACGTGCCGCAGCGTGTTCCAGGAAAACGTGGGACCGGGGTACGAGGCACTGGTGGCCGGACATCGCGCTGCGCTGGCCAAGCTCGCTGCGGCGATCTCGGCCGGCGTGCGCAGCCAGGTTGCCGGCGGCACGCTGGCCTGCGTAAACAACCCATAGCGCAACAGCGGGCACGCCCGCGTCACGCAGCTCTTGCTGGCTTACTTTTTCGGTGTCAGCATCAGGAGCTTGCCACGCGGGCCGTCCTCCAGCAGCCATACTGCGCCGTCCGGCCCGGCGCGAACGGCGCGGATGCGTTCGCCCATGTCCCAATGGTCGACCTTCTTCGCGTTCTCGCCGTCGAGCGCGATGCGGTCCAGCGACTTGCCTGAGAGGCCCGTGATGAAGAGGGAATTTTTCCACTTCGGGAACAGGTCCGCATCGTAGTAGGCAAGGCCGCCTGGCGAAATGGCCGGATCCCAGTACACTTTCGGTGCTTCGAAACCGTCGCCTGGCTTGTGGTCGGGGATGTCGCGGCCGTCATAGTGGCTGCCATTCGATGCTTTCGGCCAGCCGTAGTTGAGGCCTGGCTTGATCAGGTTGATCTCGTCGCCATGGCGCGGTCCCATCTCCATTTCCCACAAGCGCCCTTGCTTGTCGAAGGCCACACCCAGCAGATTGCGGTGGCCATACGACCAGACAGCTGGATGGAAGCCCTTCGCCGCGAGCGGATTGCCAGATGCTGGCGTGCCGTCGAGGTTCAGGCGCAGCACCTTGCCGAGCGTCGACTTCGGGTCTTGCGCCGGGTCGAACAGCTGGCGGTCGCCGCTGGTAAAGAACAGGTACTTGCCATCCGGCGAGAAGCCGATACGGCCCGAATAGTGCCCGCCCGTCGACGCATCCTGGCCGCGGAAAATGACCTTCGTATCCTTGAGTGCGCCGCCTGCCTGATCCAGTGTCGCGGTGGCGAGCATGACGCGGGTATCGGCGCCGCTACCCGCTTCCGAGTAGCTGAAGTAGAGCAGCTTGCTGGCCACGAAGTCGGGGGCGGGCACGATGTCCATGAGCGCGCCCTGGCCCTTGCTGCTGACGGTGGGTGTGCCGGACACGGTCCGCTTGGTACCGGTAGCGGGATCGAACAGGATCAGCGTCCCTTCCTTCTGCGTCACCAGCACTTTGCCGTCAGGCAGAAATGCCATGGCCCATGGGTTGTTGAATGTGCCGATCGGCTTGACCTCGAAAGGCAGGCTGCTGGTCGCGGTTGCGCTGGCCTGCGCGTTTGCGGCCGCCGGGGCGGCGAACGCGAGCAGGGTGAGCGAGAAAGTGGTGGCAAGGCCGAGCATGCTTGAATTCATGTTGTCCAGATCTCCATTCGCGGTTTAATGCCAGATTGTTGATGCGGTGCGCGCCTGTTGCTTACGCGCGCGAAGCAGGCGTTCGCGCTGTTGGTGCAAAAGGGCAGTTGGAAGTGTAGAGCAAAACGCCCATTGCAGACGCTGCGCTGGTCGCGGCACCCGGCTTTTCAACACGCTGGGTACGGCAATTTCTCAAAGTCTTGAATGTTAGAACGGCCCACGGAAACGCGTAGAGCAAGCGTTTCTACGCAGCCTGGGCCGGTTGCGGCCTTTCGCGACGGTCGGCGTTCAGCGCCGTCATATTATTGGCTGGAATGGTCTGCTTGTATAACGCCTGGCAAACTTACCGGGTCAAGGGATGATTTTCTTTTGCCTCAACTGGTGCAGTGCTGTTTGAATCCAGCGCTCATTGTCGGATGGCTCGACAAAGCCTGCACGACGGATTTTCCCCATATCGGAAATGACGTCGAATTCGCAATTGAAAATAAAGTCGCCGAACCCCCAGCTGACCAGCTTCTGGAACGCTGGTCCTTGCAAGGCATGGCGCGTGGCCAGTTTTTCCCATTCGCCTGCAAGCGACGGCATCTGTCGCGCCAGCGACATCGGCTGCGGCGCTGACACGTCCATACCGAAGTTGTCAGCGACGTGCTGCCAGATGCGTTCCCAGCGAAATGGTTCTCCAACGAGATTGAACGCCTCGTTGCGCGCCGCTGGGGCCAGCGCTGCCCACAGGCTCGCACGCGCCAGCCAGCTTGCATCTGTTACTTGCGCCAGTACATCGCGATAGGTCACCGATGTGCCTGGAAACCGCAGCGGCAACCTGCGTGCCTGGCTCAGGGCGGCGTACACCGCCATCGTGACGGTGATATTCATTGGATTGCCGGCCGTACTGCCAACGACGACGTCCGGGCGCAATATGGACCAGTCGAAGCCATCGCGTTCAGCGCGGCTACACAGCAAGTCTTCCTGTGCATAATAGAAATTAGGGCCAAGATAGCGCGGATCGTTTTCGTAAAATGGCGCGTGAACCTTGCCCAGGTGGACCCCGTACACCTTGGCGCCCTGGTAGAGCACTACCCGCTGCACCGGTGCGCCTGTTACCTTGAGGCCATCGAGAAGATTTTCCAGCATGGCGAGGTTGACGACTTCCTCGTGACCCAGGTCAGAATGAGGTGCCAGCGCGGCATAAAATACATGGGTCGTGTCACTGGCATCACGCAGGGCTGCAGCAGTGGCGGCGGCGTCGTGCAAATCGGCATCGATCGTCGCGACACCCTGTACTTCAGTGTGTCGCAACGCCCGCACCGTCCAGTCGGGATGGGCAGCCAATGTTTCTACCAGCGCATTGCCGATAATTCCGCTTGCACCGACAACCAACGCGACATTTCCATTACTCATGCTTTATTCCTTATCTGGTCATCACGCTCTGCCATTGAATAGGGTCTGTGAGTGATAACTGCACATATTAGTCGTCATCTGCCATCACATCTTGGAATGTCATTTTATTTTACCAGCATGCCAGGACACCAATGTTCGATACACCGGTTTTACTACTGGCTTGGGCGTCGATAGTGGCCCGCAGGCGTTCCATTCCGAATATCACAGTAAGCTGAAAATCTTTGTAAGGACAATCTTACATACCTGCTGCAGTACTTCCGATAGGTTTTATCTGCTTGGATTTGCATAATGCGCTCAATGGATTGACTGCATTCGCTGATGTAGCAACTAAAACAAAGGACTGATGTAATGACGGGAGAATTAGACGACTTCGCCATCGTTACGCACGGCGGTGCAGGCGAGCCGCTGGAATTTACTGACGGCTGCGAGGCCGCTGCCAGGCGCGGCCGCGAGTGCATGCTTGAAACCGGCGACGCGCTTGAGGCGGCGATCGCTGCGGTCGTCGTCCTCGAAGAAGACGAACGCTTTAATGCGGGCACCGGTGCTGTACTGTGCCTGGACGGTATCACCATCGAGATGGATGCATCCGTCATGGATACACGCGGTCGCCTCGCTGCCATCGCCGGCGTGCGTGACGTGCGCAATCCTGTCTTGCTGGCACGCGCGGTGGCTGACACGCCGCACGTTTTCCTGATTGGTGCAGGCGCCGACCGGTTAGCCCGCGCACTGGGACACGAAAGAGCGCAGCCGATTCGCAGCAGTCAGCACGAAAAGCACGCTAGGCTCCTGAGCGAGCTTGCTGGTTCCGCGCCAGTGATGCCAGGCATTGAGAACCGGCTGTTCGAGCAATTCTGGAACTACAAGATGCCTTTGGCGCTGCCGTCTAGCCAGTCGCACGATACCGTCGGTGCAGTGGTACGTGGTCCCGATGGCCACTTCGCCGTAGCCGGCTCGACAGGCGGTTCGGCCCCTTCGCTCCTTGGCCGCGTTGGCGACACGGCCCTTGTCGGTAGCGGCTTTTATGCGGGTCCCTTGGGTGCAATCGCTGCCACTGGGGTGGGTGAGCACATCATACGTCACATGCTTGCCCGCACTGTCTATGGCTGGATCGAGCAAGGCATGCCACTGCAGGAGGCCCTTCAGCGTGGTATTGACTTGATCGACAACGATGTCGATACAGGCTTGATTGCCGTAACCAAAACCGAAGCAGCATCCTGCAGCAACACGCATATGCCAGTTGGGAAAATCTGCATTACAAAGGCTTCGTAATACAACCAGAAATCAGCAGGTAATCTCCGGTTGTTGAGGCAGGCTGAAACAGCGTTTAACTGGCAGGTGTTGCCTGTCCAGGCGCACGCGCTCATTTACATCCCGTGGCGATCTCCTGGCCGCGTTAGCCGGCTACGACTTCCAGCTTCGTGAGGGCCTGCCGGGAAGCCGTCATGCGCTCAAGCAGATCGCACAGCGCCATTGGCCGGCAGAACAGGTAGCCCTGCATGCAGGGGCCGCCATGCTCGGTCAAAAAGTGCGCCTGTTCAGCGGTTTCGATGCCTTCGGCAACGACGCGCAGCTTCAGATGGCCCGCCATGGCCAGGATCGACTGAACAATGGCGGTGCCATTGATGTCGTGCGGCATATCGCGCATGAAACTCTTGTCGATCTTGAGTTCATACAGCGGCATGCGCCGCAGATAGGCCAGGTTCGAGTATCCGGTGCCGAAATCGTCGATCGAAAAGCGGATGCCGAACTGGGCCAGTTCGTCCATGCGCGCAATCGTCAGGTCCAGGTCGTCGACCAGCAGGCCTTCGGTCACTTCAAAAATCAGCTGCTGTGGCGGCACACCGGAGGCGCCAATGATTGCCTTGGCCTGTGACACAAAATCCGGCTCGCGGAACTGGCGCGGGCTGATGTTGATCGACAGCGGCAGTGCGTGGCCTACCCGGTCAAGCTCGCACCAGGTCAGGCAGGCCTGGCGCAACACCCAGGCGCCGAGCGCCACGATCTGACCGGATGCTTCGGCCACCGGGATGAACACGTCCGGCGGCACCAGCACGCCATCTGCCCGGCGCCAGCGCAGCAGGGCTTCGGCCCCGATGGGCGTGCCATCGTGGTCCACCTGCAGTTGCAGATGCAATGCCAGTTCATCGTTGGCGATGGCATGGGCGAGGTCGCGCTCCAGGATCAGTTTGTTCTCGGCTTCGGCCAGCATGCCAGGCTCGAACAGCGCCACACCATTGCGCCCGTTGTCCTTGGCGTGATACATCGCCGTGTCCGCTTCGCGGAGCAGGTCCGGCACCGTATGCCCGGGCCGCGTTGGCAGGGCGATACCGATACTGCCGGTGAGTTGATACAACTGGCCGTCGATGTGAACGCCTTCGGTCATGGCCGCGCGCACCCTGCCGGCAAGCGCCAGCGCGGCGTGGGTGGCGCTCCCCGTCGCGCAGTCGAGATGCTCGACCAGCACGACGAATTCGTCGCCACCGAGGCGCGCCACCGTATCCTTGGGATGCACGGCGCGTGACAGACATGCGGCGATATGGCGCAGAACGGCGTCGCCGGTCGCATGGCCGCGGGCGTCATTGACGTGCTTGAAATTGTCCAGGTCAATGTAGAGCACCGCGCCCATGCTGTCGCCCGCATGTGTGCGCGCCACCATCTGGTCCAGCCGTTCCATCAGCAGCCGCCGGTTCGGCAAACCGGTCAGCACGTCAAAAAATGCCAGCTGGTGGATGGCATCGGCCGAGCGGCGCCGCTCGGTAATGTCCCGACCCACGGCGACCCAGTGGGTCACCTCGCGGCTCTGATTGGCAAATGGCACCATCTCCACTTCGATCCAGCACGGTTCGCCGAACTTGGTGTAGTGGATGAGTTCGCCCGAGACCGGCTCTTGCCGGGCCATTGCCAGCGCGATCTTGTCGACGACCGCCGCTTCCGAATCGCGACCGTGCAGTACGCGCATGCTGCGCCCGATGATTTCATCGGCGCGGTAACCACTGCGGCGCTCGAACGCTGCGTTGGCAAAAATGACCGGGTGCTTCGGGCTTCCTTCGGGGGCAACCTTGGCGATCAACACCATATCGTTCAGTCCGGCCAGTGCTGCCGAGGTCAGGCGCAAATCGTCGTTCGAGGCACTCAAGGCAGCCTGCCGTTCGGCCAGGGCCTCGGCCACGAAGCGCTGGCCGTCGAGCGATGCGGACAATCCTTTTAACAGCTTGCCGCAGGTGAGTGTAATGAATGCGCCGACGCAGGCATAGTTCAATGCAAATATCGCAACGGTCCCGAACGAATTGGCATCGGCGTTGTCTATCGGGAAATGGCTTAAGCCTGTAAGGCCAAGCACCATCATGGATGCCGCACCGAGTGCCACCATGATCAGCCCGGCGCGCACGCCCAATAAAATGACCGACATGACCGGTGCCGCCAGCAGGTACAACAACCCCAGCGGCCCGACGGTCATCATCGTGCATACCGCCGCGCTGAACAGCATGACCAGGTAATTCAGGGCACGCCACTTGTAGTCGAGCGTTTTGATGCGGCAGATGACGAGGATCCAGGCCAGTGCGACGGCATCCATCAGTGCAACGGCGAGTGCGCCCCGATACACAGCCAGCGCCGCGCTGGGCACCACGCCAATGATTGCCAGCACCCGCAAGGTCGACATCAGGGAGGCAAAAATACGGACGCGCCATTGGGCGATATCGGCGAGATCGGTCATGAAAAGGAGAGATCAAAAAATTATTTTTCGATCATCTTTATTGTGCAAGGGAAATATCTTATCACTTTCAGCTGATTTCAGTCTGATCCAGCGGAACTTGTTCGTTCCAAATCGGTGCTCTTCCTCGGCGAAATTGCATTGAAATTGAATGCGCCTGCACGCCTGCTAAGGACGACACGGTCCATCTCTAGGAATGTTGTTTTAAGGCAACGGTAAATACATTATGTGCATTGCATCGCCGTTGGGAAGCGGATTCTTAGTGACATCGCCGCCCGTTCTGACTCAGTATTATGGTGACTAGCGGAAACCCTTTTAAGGCAAACTATGTACGCGTTCAAGAACATGAAAATCGGCACCCAAGCTCACGTTGGGATTCGGCCTGGTCACCGCGCTGATGCTGTTACTCGGCGTATTTTCTCTACTTGGCTTGACGGCGATTCACGGCGCAACGACGGACCTTCACCGCGTTAACACAGAGCACCTCAAGCCGCTGTATATCGCGCGCGAAGCGTTGGCCCAGACCGGGCTGGCAGCGCGCAACGCCTATGTCTTCACCAGCGACGCGCAGGCCAGGAACGAGCTCGATCTGGTCGATCAGCAAAAAAAGGTGTATCTCGCCGCGCTTGAAGGCATGTCACCCGCATTTGCCGGCAATACCCAGTTCGACAAGGTGCGCGCCGGATTGCTGACGATGGCCAGTGCGCTGGAAAAACCGCGCAAATTCCGTGAGGCAGGTCAGATGGAGGCGTTTGGAAAATTCCTGGTAGAGGAGTGCAGCCCGCTGCGCCGTCAGATCGTCAACGACATTGCGGTGCTCGTCGCCAATGCTGAACGGGAGCTGGCCGACGCTGACGCCTCGGCCGAACATGCAGAAGCTGCTGCCCGCAACTGGGTGATCGGGCTGACCATCGCCGCGTTTGCGTTAAGCGTCGTCATCTCGACCGCCATCAAGAACCTGCTGCTCAAACAGCTGGGGGGCGAGCCTGCTTACACGGCTCAGATTGCCAACCTGATCGCCTCGGGCGACCTTGCCACAAATGTGGATGTGCGCGCGGGCGACAGCACGAGCCTGCTGTTCTCGGTGAAAACCATGCGCGACAGCCTCGCATCGATCGTGGGCAAGGTACGCCATGGAACCGATGCGATTGCCAGTGCCTCGTCGGAAATCGCCGAAGGCAGCGGCGATCTGGCCGCACGCACCGAGGTGCAGGCGTCGTCACTGGAACGCATCGCATCTGCCATGGAAGAGCTGACCACGACCGTCCAGCAAAACGCCAACAATGCACAGCAGGCCAACACGTTCGCACAGTCTGCGTCCTCGGTCTCGCAGGAAGGCGGTGCGGTCATGCTTCAGGTGACGGAGACGATGGCGTCCATCAACGCGTCATCCAAGCGCATCGTCGACATCATTTCGGTGATTGACGGCATCGCGTTCCAGACGAATATCCTGGCGCTCAACGCCGCCGTGGAAGCAGCCCGCGCAGGAGAACAAGGGCGCGGGTTTGCCGTCGTGGCCAGTGAAGTACGCAACCTGGCGCAGCGCTCGGCGAGCGCCGCCAGGGAAATCAAGGTCCTGATCGAAGACTCGGTCGGCAAAGTGGACACGGGTTCCGAACTGGTCCAGCGCGCCGGCAGTACCATGCAGAACCTGATGGAAAGCGTGCAGCGCGTGACCGAAATCATGGGCGACATCTCAACTGCTAGTGCCGAGCAGAGCGTCGGCCTGGGCGAAGTGAGCAACGCGATCGGCGAAATGGATGGCATGACGCAGCAGAATACGGCGCTCGTTGAAGAAGCGTCCGCCGCATCGCAGGAACTGCAGGCGCAGGCATCGGGCCTGGCCAGCCTGGTGGGCCAGTTCCGGCTTGCCAACGTCAGTGGCGAGACAAGCCGGCAAGGGCGCACCGCGCCTGGCACTGCGCCGCTGCGACTTGCCGCTGTTGCTTGAACATGGCGTTACGGTGCGACTGCGATACGAGCGGTCGCACCTGCCGTGTTAATTACGGAATCAGACGTTCTGCGCGCAGGCGTTCAAACAGGTCGAAGAACGATGCATCGGTCGCCTGGTAGGCCGTGAAGCCAAGGCGGCGGCTGTTGCTCATGTCGGTCATGACTTCCAGCGGCCGGCCCAGATCGAGGTCGGTATGCCAGGCCGAGGCCAGGCGATCCAGATCGGCTTCCACCAGGCCGTGGCGGGCCGCGATGTCGCGCCACAGCGGCGCATCGTTTGCCATCGCCGCTTCGAGTGGCTGCACGGTGCCATTGAAACCGGCCGCCTCGACGCCGAAGAACGCGGCCAGCTTCGGCCACAACCAGCTCCAGCGGAACACGTCGCCATTGACGATGTTAAAAGCTTCGTTGCGCGATGCATCGGTATCGGCGGCCCAGACCAGCTGCTTGGCCAGCATGCGGGCATCGGTCACATCGGACATGCCATTCCACTGCGCGGCTGAACCGGGGAACTGGAACGGGCGGCCCGTCTCCTTGCAGATCGTCGCATAGACAGCCAGCGTGGTGCCCAGGTTCATCGCGTTGCCAACCGCCAGGCCGATGACGGTGTGCGGACGGTGGATGGTCCAGGTGAAGCGGTCGCGCTCGGCAGCAGCATAGACTTCGTCTTCCTGCGCGTAATAGAAATTCTCGAGCGCCAGGCGCGGCTGCGATTCGCGCAGCGGCGTGTCGGGCAGCGTCCCCGAACTGGCGTACGCTTCGAATGGCCCCAGGTAATGCTTCAGGCCCGTGACCAGGGCGACATGGCGCACGCTCTTGTGCGACGACAGCGCGTCCAGCAGATTGCGTACCAGTGCGGCGTTGACGCGGATATTCTCGGCTTCGGTATCCTGACGCATCCAGGTCGTGATGAAGACATGGGTCGGGGCGACGTCCTTCAGCGCAGCGCCCAGCGCAGCAGGGTCGAGCAGGTCGGCGGCGATGTGGCGCACCTGCGGCAGGTCGCGCGGTGCGCGGCGCGACAGGCCAATGACATCCCAGCCTTGCGCCAGCAATTCACGTGCGGCGTGGTTGCCGCCAATACCGGTAACACCAACGACGAGTGCGGTTCGTTTCATGTGTGACTCCTGATTTGACAATTGTCATTCATTTTACTGCGCACGATTGATGTGCGTGCTGGCGAGCTGGGCTGCACTCGCTACAGTTGAATTCATTTCCAAATAGAAATAATTCAATCATGACGACGATTCGTAAGTGCCTGTTTTACCGGCTTGGCTGTATCGCTGCGCTCGTCGTACTGACGGGTTGTGCATCGACGACCGCGACCAGGATCGGGACGGCAGCGACCACGCCGCTCGCCGACCTGAACGTGACAAGAGAAGATGTTCCCGGCGTGCTGCTGGCAGCGCTGAAGAATCCCTACCAGCTTCCAGCCAGCCAGAACTGCGTGGCGCTGTCGCTGGAAATCCGCGCGCTGGACGAGGTACTGGGTGCGGACCTCGACGCGGCGGTGTCGCCAACCGATCTCTCGATGGTGCACCGCGCTTCATCGCTGGCCCAGGACCAGGCGGTCGGCGTTCTCCAGCGTACGGCCGAAGGGTTGATTCCGTTTCGCGGCTGGGTGCGCAAGCTAAGCGGAGCAGAGCGCCATTCGAAGCACGTCTCGGCCTGCATCGCGGCGGGCTCGGTGCGGCGCGCGTTTCTGAAGGGGTTTGCTGCCGCGCAAAATTGCCCCTGGCGCGATGCGGTCGGGGCCGTGGCGACGCGCTGACTGCCTTACCCTATCAGAATCTGTAGCGCAGCGTCAGCGACGTGTTGCGCGGTGCGCCGTACGTGAACTGGTTGTAGGCGGCGAACATGGCGAAGGTTTTCTTGTCGGTCGCATTGTTGACGTTCAGCTGGGCTGACAACTGCTTGTTGAACTCGTAGCGCGCCATCAGGTTGACCAGCGCGTACGACTCCTGCTCCATGCGGCCGTCAATCCCAGGGGCGACGGTACCGTCGACCGTGTAGGTGCTGCCTTCCCAGTTCACGCCGCCGCCGACGGTCAGCTTGTTCCACTGGCCCGGCAGGCGATAGCTGGCAAATGCGCGCAGCGTCTTGCGTGGGTAGATCGAGTTGAAGTCGACGCCGGTGGCATCCTTGGCGCGGAAGATTGCGTAGCCGACGCTGGCGTTCAGGCCCGAGACGATCTCGCCCGATACGTCCAGCTCGATTCCCTTGCTGGTGGCGCCCTGGGCGGCGCGGTAATAGCTTTCTTCGAGCAGCGGCCCGGCCGCACCGTCGCGGTCGATGCGGCCCGCGGCCTGGCCAAGGTTATCCTGCTTCAGGTGGAATACGGCCAGCGAGGCGTTCACGCGGCGGTCGAAGAATTCGCCCTTGATGCCCGCTTCGTTGGCCTTGCCTTCGATCGGGTCGAGCATATTGCCCGCGAAGTCTTTCAGGTTCTGCGGCTCGAAGATGCTGGTGTGGCTGGCGTACAGCGAGTAGGTGTCGTTCAGGTCGAACACGAGGCCGGCGTAGGGCGTGATCTCGTTGTCGTACTTGAGCGAGTAAGGCGTAGCGCCAAAACCTTCTTTTTCATATTTGGTCACGCGTGCGCCGACGACGGCCTTCAGGCGATCGGTCAACGTGAAGCGCGCCATGCCGTACAGGCCTTGCTGGGTGGTTTCGCTACCCTCGTAGAACGCTTGCGGGCCGAAGGTCGGTGTCGGATACGAGGCCGGGTTCCAGTTGTTGATGTCGGCCACGGTCTGGTCTGCGGTCCCGTAATTTGCCAGCCGGTTGTTCGAATTGAAGTCGGTTTTTGCATGCAGGTAGCCGAAGGCAGCTTCGTGCTGACGCTCACCCAGCGTGAACTTGCCGCTCGTGTGCACGCCGAAATCCTTTTGCTTGGTCTGGATCACGTACGAACCCGTGAAGGCATTGAGGCCTGAACCCGTCACGCGATCCGGCACGCCCGACAGGTACAGCAGGTGCGAGTCGCCGTCGCGGGTGGCGTCGGTGTAGGTCAGGCGCAGCTTCCAGCCGTTGGCGAAGCGGTGCTCGTAGTCGGCGAAGAAGTTGTCGTACTGGTTATCGTAGCCGGCCCACGGGGCGGCGGTGGTTTTTGAGCGGTCCCAGTCGATGATCGAGCCGTCGCTGTAGCGGTAGGGCAGGCCGCCCCACATCGAGCCGCGCGGGCTCATTTTCTGGCGCGAGAAGCCGGTCGAGAAGGTGCCGTTGCGGCCGATGTCGGCTTCGACGGTGGCGTAGATGGTGCGATCCTTGTTTTCCAGATACTGCACCCAGCTGTCGCCGGCGCTGTACTCGGCCACGGCGCGGCCACGGATGCTGCCCGATGCGTTCAGCGGCGTCGAGACATCGGCCATGATGCGGCGCTTGTCCCAGCGGCCGACGGTGGCCTCGATCGTGCCGTCCAGCTTCTTGCCGAAGGCGCGCTTGCGCACCAGGTTCAGCGCCGCCGATGGCGTGCCGGCGCCGGTCATCAGGCCGGTGGCGCCGCGCACGACTTCGACGCGGTCGTACAGGGCCAGGCTGCCCAGCACTTCGCCCGCGCTCCAGGCAGCATCCCAGGTGGTCGGGATATTGTCGATCTGCAGATTGGTCACTTCGAAACCACGGGCGGTGAAGCTGGCGCGGTGGGTTTCGTACTGGTTGACCGAGACGCCGGTGACGTTGTTGGCGACGTCGGTGATGGTGAGCAGGCCCTGGTCTTCGATGCGCTGCTGGGTAATGACCGACACCGATTGCGGCGTGTCGCGCAGCGACATGTCCAGTGGCGTGGCGGTGCGGGTACGGCCGATGGTGTAGGAGCCGACAGCATCGCCCAGCTTCTGGGCCTGCACCTGCACTTGCGGCATCGACGTGGTGCCCGCGTCGGTGGACTGGGCCTGGGCCAGTAGCGGCAGGGCAAGGCCCACGCAGACCGTCAGTGTCGTCAAGTGAAGATGCCCGACAGGGCGAACCAGCTTATCCATCGTTGTTTCCTGTTGTTCGTGATTGGTACGTAAGGCGACTACCCGGGATCCGGATGATCTGCGCCAGCCATGACCACATGACTGATCGCCCGGAATGATAACCATTCTCATCTACGGGTGTCAACTTGTTATTGAACAACGGATAGGCAGGCCAGGAGGGAGGCAGCTCGAGGGATGACCGATGGCGCCACTGGAACAGGTGCCAGCGATATTCGTGGAGGTGGACAGGAAGCGGCCGCGGCGCAGAGCGCGCTGCGGCCCGCGGATCAGGCGCCTGACGCCGAGGGCGCGCCGAGCCAGTCAAAGATGGTGGGCCACAGCGTCGCATGGGCGTTGCGCCCGGCGAGCACGCCGACGTGCTGCAGATTCACGCCGATGTCGCCATGGTATTGCAGCACTTGCTTGCGCGCGCTCGAGGTCGCCTCGTGAAATGGCACCATGGCATCCGGCGGAATCACCTTGCTGCGAAAGTCGACGACGCTGATCAAGGGCGAGCGCAGATCGGCCGGGCCGATCGTGCGGCCATTGATGACGAGCCGCCCGCCCATGAAGTCATCGTTGCGATACAGCGACTCGACGATGTCGACGAACAGCTTGCCCGGCAGGGGGAATTCGTCATGGCTCCAGCGCTCGACCTGCATGTGCGTGGCCAGCGCTTTTGGGTCGAACAGCGACAGCCAGCGGTCGGTTGCGCGCTCCCAGCCAAAGGCCTGCGGCTCGGCCATCGCGCTCATCAGGTTGAGGAAGGCGCCCGGCACGTGACGGAAGGTGTCGGCAATCTGGCGCGCATCGGGCGTGGCCTTGACCAGCGGCGCAAAGCACGAGGCGCCGTGCCCGAAGCGCAGCGGCGATTCGAGCAGCACGGTCGCCGTCACGTGCTCGGGATGCATGGCGCTGTAGATCGCGGCGAGGATGCCGCCGAGCGAGTGGCCCACCACTGTCAGGCTGGCTTCGCCGCTATCGGCCTGGATGGCGCGCTGGCAGCTCGCCAGCATGCGGTCGCCATAGTCGGCCAGGCCGACGGCCGGGTCGCCATCGGGCATCGGCAGCCATTCGGCCAGATAGACGCGGTAGCCGCGCTCCTGCCAGCGCTGCACGACGCTGATGGCGGGCGCCAGGTCCCAGATGTAGGCGCGCTTGATCGGCGCCGGCACCAGCAGCACCGCCGGCCCGCCCGTGGCGGCAGGTTCGTAGCGGCGCAGTTGCAGGCCCGTTTCGGCCAGGATGACCGTGAACGGCGTTTCCTGAGGGCCGTGACCGGCCTGCTCGAGTTGCCGGCCGCGTTCCTGGCGGCTGCGGTCCATATTTCTGAGGGCTTGTACTTGCTGCGGCCCCAGGGTAGTCCAGTTGCTGGCGTACATGGCGATCCCATCGAAGTGACGACCCTCAAACTGTACCTGCTTCGGCGATCTGCGCCAATCGGGGCGTGCAGGAATCGCCATGGGGTTTGCGCTCGCTACCACCCGGGCCACGCCGGCAATGGCCATGCCGACATTGCAGCCAGTAGCTACAGGTACTTGACCCAGGCCTTGCCGCTCTCGCGCTTGTAGCGCCCGAATCGCTTTGTTGGCCAGTACAGCAGCAGCGCCAGCAGGACCGAGCCGAGCCAGACCTGCCAGACATGCCCGACATCGACGCGCGGCAGGTCCAGCACGAACGCGGCCACCCGCTGCGCCACCAGCAACAGATACAGATGCGCGATATAAAAGAACAGTGGCGCGCCGCCGAACACGGCCGCGACCCGTACCCAGCCAGCGTCGATGCGCTCGATCCAGGCCAGCACCAGCACGCCCACGCCGAGCGTGAGCAACAGAAAGTCCAGCGATGGCGGGTACTTCGTGAAATTCAGCCACGACATCGCGCTGCGCAGCAGCGTCTCCTGCGGCGTCCATGGCAGCGGCTCGCCATACACGTTCCAGCTGCGCAGCAGCGCGAGCACCAGCAGGCTGGCCACGCCGGCCAGCATCAGCCAGCGCCGGCGCTGCGCGGCGGGCATGCCGCGCGCATACAGCGGCCCGCAGGCGTAACCGAGCAGGATCACGCCAATCCACGCCAGCAGCGGATAGCTGATGCGCACCCGCACCGGGTCGTCGATCAGGTTGCCGCGCTGCTCCAGGATCGTCCAGGCACTGGCGGCCCACGTATCCGGTGCGAACGCCACGCCGGCCAGTGCATTGTGGCTGGCCACGATCACCGCGCCAATGGCCGCCAGCAGCAGCAGGGGCAGGCGGTGCAGCAGGGCCAGCGCCAGCATCGACAGGCCGATCGCCCACATCACCTGCAGATACACGGTGTGCGGCGTGAAGGTGCCGGTCCAGGCGAAGTTGATGACGACGATTTCGAGCAGAATCAAAAAGGCGCCGCGTTTGGCCAGAAAACCCGTGGCGCTCCTCGGGCCGCTCGCGGGATTGGCATACAGCCAGGCCGACAGGCCGGTCAAAAACACGAACATCGGCGCGCAGAAGTGCGCGGCCAGGCGCGAAAAGAACAGGGCCGTGTCGGTGCTCGCGACATCCATCGGGTCGCTGACCTGGTGCTGCAGGTAGAAGGTTTCGCGGACGTGGTCGAGCGTCATGATCAGCATGACGAGGCCGCGCACGACGTCGATCGACGCGATACGCGGGCTTGGTGTGTTTGGTGGGAAGCTGTGCACGGCGGCGTTCATGCAGTGGCAAAGCCCGGCATTCTACCCTGCGCCGCGCCCGGCAAGCCGCGCCTCTGGCATACTCGGGCCATCTTCCACGATAAAACGGCAGGGTGTTGAACGATGAAACCGAGCATTCTCGTATTGGGCAGCGTGTGGTCGGACGACGTGCGCGAACAGGTGGCGCAAGCCTTCGACTGTCACTTCATGAGGGCAATCCCGCAGGCGGGCGACGCTGCGTTCGATGCGATCGCCGGCAGCATCCTCGGCGTGCTCACCACCGGCACGGTTGGCGTCACGCCCGCGCTGGTGGCGCAGCTGCCGCGGCTTGAAATCGTGACGGTGCACGGCGTGGGCGTCGATGCCGTGCCGCTGTCGCTGCTGGCCGAAAAGGGCATCCACGTCACCAATACGCCCGACGTGCTGACCGACGACGTGGCCGATTTCGCCGTGTTGCTGCTGTTGTCGACGGTGCGCCGCCTGCCGGTGCTCGATCGCTACGTGCGCGCCGGCGACTGGCTGGCCAAGGCGCCGCTGGGGCACGTACAGGCGCGGGCTTTGAAGGGCAAGGTCGCCGGCATCGTCGGCTTCGGGCGCATCGGCCAGGCCGTCGCCGCGCGCCTGCAGGGCTTCGGGCTGCAGATCCGCTACTACCAGCGCAGCCCCGGGCCGGCGCCCGCGCAGCGCAGTGCGACGCTCCTCGCGCTGGCACAAGAGAGCGACATGCTCGTGCTGTGCATGCCGGGCGGCGCCGATACGCAGGGCATGATCGACAGCGCCATCATCGAGGCGCTGGGCCCGCAAGGTACCCTGATCAACATCGCGCGCGGCACCGTGGTCGACGAAGCGGCGCTGGTAGCAGCGCTGCAGGACGGCCGGCTGGGCGCCGCGGGCCTGGACGTGTTCGAGAACGAACCGCAGGTACCGGAAGCGCTGCTGGCGCTGGACAATGTCGTGCTGACGCCGCACGTCGGCAGCTTCACGGTCGAAGCGCGGCGCGCGATGGGCGCACTGGCGGTAGCCAATTTGGTCGCACACTTCAACGGCGAGCCGCTGCCGACGCCGGTGGACTGAGGCCGCTATTCAAGGGCAGTGAGGGGGCGCGATTGCTGTATCATCCCCGTCCTGCAAACGAAAGTCACACATGCTCATCATCACCATCAAGCAGGGCAAGGAAAAAGCCCTGCTCGCCGGCGACCCGTGGATTTACCTGTCGGCCGTCGAAAAAGTCGACGGCAAAGGCCACGAACGCAACAAGCCGGGCATCACCGCCATCGTGCAAACGTCGACGCGCCAGTTCATCGGCCGCGCCGCCTACAACGCCAAGTCGCAGATCGTCGGGCGCATGTGGTCGTTGCGCGAGGACGAGCCGGTCGATCATGCAATGATCAAGCGCCGCGTGCAGGCGGCAATCGACAAGCGCGCCGCCACGCTGCGCACTGCTGATCCGCAGGCGTTGATCGCGTTGATCGATGGTGAGAAGGATGGCTTGCCAGGCCTGCAGGTGCACCAGTATGGTGGCGCCGAGGGCTATCTGATCTGCCAATTCAACGCCGCCGGTGTCGACATGTGGAAGGTGCCGGTCGTGCAGGCGCTATTGAAAGCCACCGGTTGCCGCAACGTCTACGAACGCAGCGACCCGCTTGTGCGCCAGGGCGAAGGCCTGCTGAATACACCGGGCGCACTGGCCGGTGACGAGCCGCCCGACCGCCTGATGGTGCGCGATGGCAAACGCCTGGTGCCGATGGATATCGCCACCGGGTTTACCTATCCGCGCTGAGCGGCTGCCCTGTCAGTCCAGGCGCTCGTGATGATCGGCCACGCCGCGTTTCCAGTAGGCCGATACTTTGGCGGCCTGGCGTGGCATGCCCGTCTCGACCAGCACCTGGCGCACACGCGCCATCAGCGCCGCTTCGCCGCCACCCCAGGCCAGCCCGGCGCCGGTCTGCAACGGCAACGCCTTCAGCACCTGCAACAGCGCGTCGTCGCTGTCGACCCAGTGGATGCGGGCATCGGCGCGGGTCACAAACGCGCGGCGGTCCGCTGCATCCACCAGCAGCACCGCGACGACGCGCGCGCCTGCCGGCAATTCTTCGAGCCGGCGCGTCACGGCCGGCAGGGCGCTGTCGTCGCCGATCAGCAGGTGCCAGTCCATCGCCAACGGCAGGATCATCGAGCCCCGCGGCCCGCCGATGATCGCACGTTGACCGACGGTCGCATTGCGCGCCCACTCGGCCGCGCCGCCATGGCCGTGCAGTGCGAATTCAATGTCGATCTCGCGGGCATGGGTGTCGACCCGGCGCGGTGTGTAATCGCGCCGTATCTGCTCGCCACTGGCGTCGTTGAACATGAACTTGACGTGGTCGTCGAACGATAGCGACGTGAAGTCCGCCAGCGCCTCGCCCTGGAAGGTGATGCTGGCAAAGCCGGGGCTGACGCGGTTGATGCGCGCCACGGTGACCTCACGCAGTTTCAGGTCGTGGCGCACGCGTTCGATCGTGAGGATGTAGGTTTCACTCATGCTACACTCCATCAATTAGTTGATAACGTCCACCATTATGCAAAAAGAAGTTGATAGAGTCAACCAAAAAAGCGGCGAAGATGCGCTCGAGGTGATGCACGCAATTGTGCACCTGTATCGTTCGCAGCAGATGCGCGGCCTGCGAGCCGATGTGCAGTCGGGTTCGCACGAACTGGCGCACATGGAAATCAAGGTGCTGCGGTTTTTCGGCCGTCATCCTGGCGCGACGCAGAGCGATCTGGTCGCGCATTCGGGCCGGGACAAGGCGCAGGTTGCACGCCTGATCAAGGGCTTGCGCGATGCGGGGATGCTCGATGCGACCGCCGACGAAACGGATCGGCGCAGTACCCGGCTGACACTGAGCAGTGCAGGGCAGGCGGTGTGTGAGGAACTGCGCCGGCAAAGCGGCGCATTGGGAAAGATTGCCCTGGCAGGGCTGGACAAGGACGAGCAGGCCCGCTTAATGGCGTTGCTGGCGCGCGTACGCGCCAACCTGGAAGCCGGCGCGGCCTGAGGCCGCGCCAGTGGGTGGTCGAGTCGCTTACTCGACCCAGCCAAACCCGTCGCGCGCCAGCAGCGCGAACGATTCCGGCGGCCCCCACGAACCGGCCGCGTACGCGTGCGGTTTTTCGCCCAGCGTCTCCCAGCCATTGATGATCGGCTCGACCCATTCCCACGCCGCCTCGAGTTCGTCGCGGCGCATGAAGTGCGTCAGGCGACCCCGCACGACGTCGATCAGCAGGCGCTCATAGGCTTCGGCGCGGCGCTGCGCGAATGCCGATTGCAGATCGAGGTTCAGCGCGACCTGCTGCATCAGCATGCCGCTGCCCGGCTGCTTGGCGAAGATCTGCAGCTTGATCGCTTCTTCGGGCTGCAGCTCGATGACGAGGCGATTGGCCACGCCACCCGGCGTTTCGGGGAACAGCGGGAACGGCGGATTGGCGAACTCGATGACGATCTTCGACGAGCGGCGCGCCATGCGCTTGCCGGTGCGCAGATAGAACGGCACCTTCGACCAGCGCCAGGTATCGATGTGGGCGCGCAGGGCGACGAAGGTTTCGGTGTGGCTGTCGGCCGGCACGTTGCTTTCTTCGTGATAGCCCTTGGCTTCCTGGTTGCCACTGACGCCACGCGAATACTGACCGCGCACGGTGTCGCGCGCGATATCGGCCAGACCCATGCGGCGCAGCGAGCGCAGCACCTTGAGCTTTTCATCGCGTACGGCGTCGGGCGAGAGCGAGGTTGGCGGTTCCATCGCCACGATGCACAGCAGCTGCATCAAGTGGTTCTGCACCATGTCGCGCATCGCGCCGGCGCTGTCGTAGAAGCCCGCGCGGCTGCCCACGCCGACTTCTTCGGCCACCGTGATCTGCACGCTGGCGATGTTCGGCGCGCGCCACAACGGTTCCAGGATCGAGTTCCCGAAGCGCAGCACCATCAGGTTCTGCACGGTCTCCTTGCCCAGGTAGTGGTCGATGCGGTAGATCTGGGATTCAGCGAAATGCTTGCCGACTGCCTCGTTGATCTCGACCGCCGAGGCCAGGTCGCGCCCCAGCGGTTTCTCGAGCACGACGCGCGCGTTGGCGTCGACCAGGCCGGTGGCGGCGAGCTTGTCGCAGATCATCGTAAACAGCGATGGCGCCGTCGCAAGATAGAACACGCGCTGGGCGCCGTCGCGCGAGACATCGCGCAGCGTGTCGAAGACCGGCGCCGTCGCGACGTCGACCTTCACGTAGACCAGCAGATCCAGGAAACCGGCCCAGCTTTTCTCGTTGAAGTTGTCGCCGCTGATGAACGAGCGCGAATGCTCTTCGATGAAGGCGAGATAGGCCGCGCGGTCATAGTCCTGGCGACCGGTCGACAGGATGCGGGTCGATGCCGGCAGGTTGCCGTGCAGGTAGGCCATGTACAGGGCGGGCAGCAGCTTGCGCATGGCAAGGTCGCCCATCCCGCCGAAGATGGTCATGTCGAGGGGGAGGCCGTTGTCAATCTCGGTCGAGGTGCTCATGGGTCTTTCGCTGGCAGGTTATCGGGAGCGCTTGCCGTGCACGCGCTTAGTTGCCTATAGATTGTAACGTACCTGAGGCAAATATTTGACCCGAGAGCAAGCTCCTGCTCGTTGCACAAGCTGATTCACTTGGCATCATTCATTAGGAGACTTGTAACCGAAGCTCGTATATTTGTTGCTTTAATGTTTTGATTACAGGGAATCGTTTATTAACAATCGGTTGCAGCGTAGACTTGTGCGATTCATTAACGTTAGTCGCTTTTGAATAATCAATCTTTTTGCCAATCTACCTGCACGGAGGCACCATGGTAACTTCAAAAAAACCTAGTAACGGAATAAAGGCTGCATCGACGACTTCGCCCAAAAGCACGCCCGCAAAAAAAACAAAAGGGAAAGGCAAGGCAACAACAGCATCTAACAACGAACCTCCCGGGTTGGTGCCTTCGGCGATAAAGACTGTATTGATGAATCAGTTGGGGAACATTCTGTATGACCTACTCAAAGAGGGTTGGAGGCATGCCGGTCCAGCGCTAGCGGAATTGCTGAGTACGCTCTCTTACGGGCAGTTTCTCAGTCTCGCTCGTGTTGATGCGAGTGTTGAAGATGATACTTATCGTTCTGAATATGACAATTGGGTCAATGCGCAGCTGTTGGCAGCTGTATCGTTTAACGCGAGAGCCGACGAACTGGGTCGTATTGCGGCAGACCACGGCACTTCGTTACAAGAAATCGCTGCTTTCGCCGCAGAGGAGTTGATTGACAATGCAGGCAACCGGTACTCATTAGCGGCTGACGACTTGATGCGAAGGATCGAAGCTTTCAGTTTCAAGTGTTATCTTGAGCGAACATTGCATGTTCCCGCAATGGTTATACGCCCCGGACCAATTCTTTAATTTTGAACTTCGCCACTTTCGAATCCATGATATCCGAGGTGGCGAAATCCTTTACCCGACTGTACTCCTGCGAGTAAGGGTACAGTCGGCCTGTCGGACGCTGCCGATCAGAACTTGTAACGCAGCCCGAACAGATATTCGCGGCCCGTGACGTTGTTGACGACGACGCTGTTGCGCGCCCGGCTGATGAACTGGTCGCTTTCTTCGTTGGTCAGGTTGACGCCTTCGAGCGTGAACTCGAGCTGGTCGTTGACCTTGTACGAGAACGACAGGTCGACGTTGAGCGTTTCGTTCTTGCCTTCGACGTCGTTGTTGTTCTGGCCCGGCACGCGGGTCACGAAGCCCGAGCGCTGGGCGGCCGAGACGCGCGCGCTGAACTTGCCGTCGTCATAGAACAGCGTGGCGTTCCATGCTTTCGGCGACAGGTTCAGCAGGTCATCCGTGATGCGCGCGTCGCTGGTCGGCGAGACCAGGTATTCGATCTTCGACGAGACCCGGGTGTAGTTCAGCAGCGTGCCGAAGTTCTTGCCCCAGCCAGGCAGGAACGTGAACGGCTGCTGGTAGTTGATCTCGAAGCCTTTGAGCTTGCCGCCGTCGGTATTGACCGGGGTGGTCAGCGCAAACACTTCTTCACCCGTGAAGTTTGCCGGCAGCAGCGACAGCGGCAGGCCCGAATCGCGGAACGCCACGTTGGTGCGCAGGCTCTGGATGTAGGTGTCGATGTTCTTCTGGAACAGGCCCACGCCGACGAACGCCTTGTTCTTGAAGTAGTACTCGAAGCTGGTGTCGAAGGTCTTGGCACGGAACGGCTTGAGGAACGGGTTGCCCGTGTTGATCGACAGGTTGCCGGTGGTGGCGATACTGCCGCCCGGCGACAGGAAGCCCAGTTGCGGGCGCGTCATGACCTTGGCGGCGCCGACGCGCACGATGAATTCGTCGGTGATGTTCGCAGCCAGGTTGAACGACGGCAGCGTGTCCTTGTAATCGTGATCGACCGTGACGGCGGTACCGCCGCCGGCAGCCTGGTAGCCGGTCGTCGACAGATCCGTCTTCACGTGGCGCACGCCGACGTTGCCGCGCACCGGGATGTTCCACAGGTCGTAGCGGAATTCGCCCATCAGGTACAGGCCATCGCTTTTCTCGGTGACCGAGCGGTTGTTGCCGCGTGCGTTGCCGTTCTCGATCGACGACAGCCTGAAGTCGCCCGGGCCGCCGGCAGGGCCGCTCTTGATGCAGTTGCAGTAGATGTCGTAGGCAGCGGCGATCGCCTGCAGGTTCGGCACGACCCAGCCGCTCGCGTTCCCCGCTGGCAGGCCCAGGTTGCTGCCAAAGCCGGTCAGGTTGGACGTGAGGCCGGTGGCGCCTGCAGGCGGCGCGAAGATCGTGTCGTTCTGGTTCACGCGGCGGAATTCGTAGGTGTCGGAGCTGTACTTCTTGCTGTTGACGCCGCCCTTGATCGTGAAGATGTCACTGGCTTCCCACGCCAGATCGAACTGGCCGACGTTGTTGACGTTGTCGGTGCCTTGCGGACGGGTGCGGATCTCGCTGGTCGTGGTGTTGGGGACCGTGGACGGCTGGGTGCCGCTGGCCACCTGCGGCACGCCGACCAGGCCGAGCCGATTGCCCATCGGGTCGAACGGATAGCCGATGACCGGGCGACGGTCGTCGCCGCGAAAATCGAGCGTGTAGCCGTCGACGTTCAACGCGTCGAGCGTGACCGTGGTCTGCACCGGATTGCGGAACTTCGAATTGGCGCGGCCATAGCGGGCGCTCATGCTCAGGGTGTCGGTGAGCTTGTGTTCCAGTGTCAGCGTCGGCTGCGTGAAAGTGGTTTTCAGCTCGTCGAAGCGCTGCTCGGAGCGGATGTCGACGCCATTGTATTTGCCGTACAGCAGAGCGCCGTTCGGTGCGTACTCGGCCTGCACCACGCTCATTTGTGGCTTGCCGCCCTGGCTGGCGCTGCGGCTGAACGAGGTCGCTTCCAGGAAGTCTTCCTGGCGCGTGGCGTCCAGCTTCGAGTACAGCATGTCGAACGTGAGCAGGGTGCCGCGCTGCGGACGCCACTGCACCGAGGCGGTCAGCCCCAGGCGATCCTGGTCGTGGGTCAGGCGGCCATAACGTGGCAGGCGCGGATGGAAGTTGTCCGGGCTGCTGGCAGCGTTGTAGGCGGCCAGATTTGCCGGGGTGTTCGGCAGGCGCGCAACGCCCTGCGCGGCCGGGCCGCAGGTGGTCGCCGTCGAATTGGTGGGGTTGGCGGCAGCGCCTTGCGGTGCGCACCAGCCGCCCGACGATGGGCCGTTATCCCAGCGCACGGTGCTGAAACCGTCTTCCAGCACACGGCGTTTCGAGAACGCGCCCGAGACCAGTACGCCGACCTTGCGGTCGAAGAACGTATCCGAAATCATGAAGGCCGCGCGCGGATCGGTCTTCTCCGAGCCGTCGTTGTACTTGCCCTTGAGGGCGACGGTAGCGTTGAAGCCTTTCAGGTCGAACGGACGCAGCGTTTGCAGGTCGACGGTGGCGCCCAGCGAGCCTTCGTCGACGTCGGCCGAGGAGCTCTTGCGCACCGTCAGGGCGCTGAACAGTTCAGACGCAAACACGTTGAAGTCGAACCCGCGGCCACGGTTGGTGCCGCCCGAACTGTCGGTGCCGCCCGTGGTGGCCAGGCCCTCGATACCGTTGATGCGCACACGCGTAAAGTCCTGGCCCAGACCGCGCACCGTGATCGAACGGCCTTCACCGGCATCGCGGTCGATGACGACGCCCGGCACCCGCTGCAGCGATTCGGCCAGGTTCGTGTCGGGGAACTTGCCCATGTCTTCCGACTTGATGACGTCGACGATGCCGTTTTCCTGGCGCTTGGCGTTCAGGGCGCTTTCGAGCGAGGCGCGCAGGCCCGTGACGACCACCGTTTGCGCTGCGCCTGTGCCCGTCGGCGATGCGGCCACTTCCTGCGCGAACGCGGGGCCCAGCGACATGGCGGATACCGAGGCCGTGCCGAGCAGGCACAGGGTGAGTTTGCGCAGCGATGCGCGGTGCGGGTGTTGGTTCATGCTGTCTCCATGCGTTTTTATCGGGGTGGACACGAAAGGTCCACCGGCGCTGCATTTATTTATCTGGTCAGGCCAGTTTTTAGATTCTATGACACAACTTGCAATTTTGGTCAGGCCAATTAAAAAATATTTTAATTTGGACTGACCTGTTGCGAGTCAGGTCTTTTTATGCAGGACCTGCTTGTAGCGCTTGCCGCCGATGGTGACGTTGTCCAGCGTGATGTCCACGGCGTTGTGGACGAACCACGGTTGCGCGGTGTTGACGGGTGTGCCGAAGTCCGAGTCGCTGATACGCACGCGCGCGATCGGCGGGATCGCCGTGCCTGGCTTGCCGTTGAAGCTTGACGCCACGGGGCCGAGCAGCACGAACGCCTGGTAGCACGAGAACTGGCCCTTGCCCGTATCGACATTCTTCGTGCGGACGTTGCGGATATCGATGTCCGACACCTGCGGCGGGCGATTGCGTATCGCGTCGTCGCCCGGCACGTAATCGCAATCGATCGTGACGATGGCGCCGGCGCCAGAGGCGACCGGCTGCTTGATGTCGCGCGCGCCGGCGAGCGGCTTGTACAGGCCGGGTTCAAGCGCCACGCCATTGGGCAGCGTCACGTCGCGCACGTAAAGGTGGCGCAGAAAACCGCCGCGGTTCATGTTCGTCTTGAGCCGGATCGCCGTGTTCAGCGGATCGTCCTTCCAGTGCGTGTTACGAAAATCAAGCTGCTGCGCGTAGACGTGCTCGATCCCGCCGGCCATCTCGCTGCCAAGCGTGACGCCGCCATGGCCGCTGTTCATCACACAATTCTGGATGACGATGTTGCGCGTCGGGCCATGCTGCGTATCGCTGTTCTTGCCGGCCTTGATCGCAATGCAGTCGTCGCCATTATTGAACTGGCACTCGTCGACCAGCACGCCGTCGCAGGCTTCCGGATCGAAGCCGTCGCTGTTCGGACCCAGGCTTTCCATGTTCACGCGGCGAATCAGCAGGTCCTTGCAATCGACCGGGTGGTGCAGCCAGAACGGCGCGGCATTGACCTGGTAACCCTGCAGCAGCACCTTGCTGCAGCCAATCAGCTCGATCATGCACGGACGCAGAAAGTGGCCATGCCCGAACACGCGCCGTTCAACCGGCACGCCGGCCTCGGACAGCGCCGGCAGGTAGCGCGAGTCGGTCTGCCAGCGATTTCCCTCGCCCTGGATGCTCGCCTGCAGCCCCGCGTCGATGCCGGGAACGACGCGGTCGAGCTGGGCGTTGGCCGGGTTGGCGGCGACCTCGGTGCGGGTGCGTTTTGGTTGGCCGGACTGGGCGCGGCCCTTCCAGTCCCACCAGCATTCGGCTTGCTGCGCGAAGCCCGGCTCGAACGGCACGCCGCCCTGGCCGTTGAGAATGCTGGTCCAGTCTTCACCGGTGAGGGCGATATTCTGCTGGTCGATCGCATAGACCATCGGCGAATAGTTCAGGCAATCGTTGCCCTGCCAGCGCGAGAGCACCAGCTTGCCATTGACGCCGCAGTCATGCGCGCCGTGGCGCGCGTAGTGATCAGGGTTGGCCGAAAAGTGCACGCGCGCGCCGGCAGCCAGGTGCACGTGCACGTTCGAACGCAGCACGATCGGTCCGGCGCAGTACCAGTCGCCTTTCGGGATCACGACGCGCCCGCCCCCCTTGGCGTGGCAGGCGGCGATGGCGGCTGCGATGGCCGGATAGCTGTCGGGCGACCCGGGCGCCGGCGTGTCAAGCACGCCATCGACGAGCGAAGCAACCTGGCCCCGCACCTGCACCATCGATGCCGGCTTGGCGCCATAGGCCGTGACGTCGAAGTCTTCCTTGCGAAATACCAGTGGCGTGGCAAAGCGGGCGATGATTTCGTTGGCGCGCTGCCACGGGTCAGGTGACGTGGCAGCTTTGCGGGCGGTGGCGGCGGGGGCAGCCGCGGTGACGCCGGAGAACAGCAGTGAGGCTGCCGGCACGGTGCGCAGCAGGGCGCGGCGTTTCGGGTGAAATGGCATGGTCAGTTTCCTTTGGTCGGTGCGATGGTCACGCGCACCGGGCTGGCGTCGCGCGCTGCGACGGTTGCCGCCTCGCGTTGCCACAGTTCGCGGCTGGTGATCTCGCCCGCGCGGCGCCAGGCGCCGCCGGCGTAGTAGCGCAGCGGCGTGCCCGGCGTGGCCTTGGCCACGATCAGGTCGTTGAGCGCATCCTGGGCGAAGCCTTCGGCCGCTGGCAGCACGACCGCGGTACCGAACGCATCATTGGTAGATTGCTCGACCCACTGCAGCAGCACCTTGCCGTCGCGGGTGGTGGCGATTTTTGGGGACTGGCCCTTGTCGGCCGGCGTCTTGTTCAGGCCCACGGCCACCGTCAGCGGCCCGTCGCCGCTGGCGGTAAAGGTGCTGTCGATACGGTCGAACCATTGGCCGGCGTCGACCGTAAAGCGTTTGACTTCGCTGACCTGGCGCCCGTTCGCGTCCCACGGTGCGTAGTGCAGTTCGAACACGGTGCGGATGGGGCCATTGGCCAGGATCTTGAAGGTTGCGTAGTTCACGCCCGGGTACAAGGCCTCGCCGCTCCAGACGCCGATACCGCCGGCGCCGCGCGACTTGCCGACGTTGTACATGTCCATGCCTTCGCCCTCGTCCTTGTGATAATGGTCGTGGCCCTTGTTGTACCAGCGGTCGACGATCGGATACTCGACGCGCTTGAACCAGATATCCAGGCCGCTCGTCACCAGGACTTCCTTGACGACGCCGGGCGGTGCGGGCGCCGCCAGCGCCGGCCCGTAGGTGCGGTGGGCAATCTTGTCGTTTTCCCACGCGAAGTCGTCCAGCCGCTCGGGCACCTGACGCGCGAAGGTCTTGACCGGGAACGGCGGCGCGACGCCGTCGATGCGTTCGATGGTGAACCCCGCGCTTTTCTCGCCAGCGGCAAAGCTGTGCTGGAACAGCAGTTCACCGTAAGCGATGCCCTCATTCTTCGGGTCCTTCGCCTGTGGCGCGATATTCGTCACCTGGTGCGGCAGCACACGGCCACGCGCATCCTTCACCGCGATTTTCTGCACCATCGCGCCGGGCAGGGCAGCGTTCACATCCTTCCACGGGATCGAGATGGTTTCGGAGGGACGGGCGATTGCCAGGTCCTGCTGGACGGTCACGCGGATGCCATCCGCCTGGGCGTGCGCCAGCGGCGCGGCCACTGCGGGGATGAGCAGCGCGGCGAGTACGAGTCGGTTCATGATGTCACTCCAGGGTCAGTGGTGTTCGCGGTAGTCGGTCTGCCCACCCTTGGGCATGTAGTGGTAGGTGCGCACCTTGTGCTGCACCTCGAACGCGGGGTTCGTCACCAGGCGAATGATCTCGGCGCCGGCCAGCAGCATCGGGCCATAGCCGTGCAGCGCGTCCACGCTGGTCGGGCGGTTGTAGTAATAGACCATGTCGCCGGCCAGCGTCGTGCCGACGCACGTGCCTTCGACCTGGCCCAGCGCCGTAATGCGGGTCGACAGCGCGTTCCAGCCGGTTTGCGCGATCGAGCCGTAGGTCGTCGGGCTGACCCAGCCCTCGTTGACGGCGTGCGCGAACACATACGTGAAGATCGCGCTGGCGGACGTCTCGAGATACGAGTCGTTGCGGTCGATCATCTGGTGCCACAGGCCGCTACCGCTTTGCAGTTCGGCGATGCCCTTGAGCGATGCGCGCAGCTGCGCCAGCACTTTCGGGTAGCCAGGATGATCCTTCGGCAGCACGTCGAGCAGGTCGGACATCGCCAGCACCGCCCAGCCATTGGCGCGCGCCCAGTAAAAGCGCGGCGCGTCCGGATGGTTCGCGTGCCAGCCGTGCGTGTACAGGCCAAGCTGCGGATTGAACATGCGGCTCGACATGCCCATCACGTTAGCGACTGCATCGTCAAAGTACGCGCGCTCGCCCGTCAGGCGGCCCATCTCGGCCAGCGCCGGGATGCTCATGTACATGTCGTCGGCCCACAGCGAGACTTCCTGCGGGCGCTTGCGGGCCATCGTGCCGTCGTCCAGCCGGAACTGGCGCTTGGCGACCCAGTCGCTGCAGGTATCGATCATGGGTTTCAGATCCGGCCCGACCTTGGCGGCGCGCGCCCGCATCAGGGCCGCGCACATCGAGCCGGCGTCGTCGAGCGAGCGCGGATCGAGAAAGCGCGAGAAGCTGTTGGCGCGTTCGAGCTTGAACTGCTGTTCCTGCGCCCGGAAATACGGTAGCGTCTCGGCAAAGAAGGCGAAGTGGCGCCTGGTCATTGCGGTAAAGCCCGGATCCTTGGTGACTTGGGCCGCCTTGAGCAGGCCCGAATGCACGACGCCCATCTCGTACACCTGGATGCCATAATCACCGGCGCTCTTCTCGAAGACGGCGTCCGCACTCGGCTTTTTCAGGTCCGTGATCGGCTGGCCGGTGCGCTTGCTGACGATGCGGGTTGGGGTTGCGCGGTCCATGAAGGCGCGGATCGCCTGCAACTGGGCGGTGACCTCGGCCACCACCGGCTTCTTGTAGGGGATCGGGTAGGTGCCTTCGCCGGCGTCGCCCAGGTTCGTGTTGTCGGTATTGCGGTATTGACCCTGGGCCAGCGCGGGCGCGGCTACCAATGCGCAGCCCAGCAGGGCGGCAACGAAGTGCAGTTTCATTTGTCTCCAATCGGCATCGTGATATTCACTGTTGTATTACCTGTGTTGCTCAAGTGCAGGTAACGCTCTTTTGGTCGGCTCATTCTAATTTGGTCTGACCAAAATCGCAAGCTGGACTAGCCACTTTTCGATGTTGTATGGCATACTTTCCCCGAACAAGATCGCGGCAAAATTTAATAGAACACATGAGGAGACGGGCATGACCCAAGCAGTACAGAAAGTCGGCAAGCCATTCAAACGCATCCTGCTGACCGGCGCCGCCGGCGGTCTGGGCAAGGTGCTGCGCGATCGCATCAAGCCGTGGGCCGACGTGGTGCGGCTGTCGGATGTCGTCGATATGGGCGAAGCCCGTGAAGGCGAAGAAATCGTCCAGTGCGACCTGGCCGACAAGGACGCCGTCATCAAGCTGCTCGAGGGCGTGGATGCGGTGCTGCACTTCGGGGGTGTGTCCACCGAAAAGCCATTCGAGCCGATCATGCAGGCCAATATCCTGGGCGTGGCCAACCTGTACGAGGCGCTGCACAAGGCCGGCACCAAGCGCGTGATCTTCGCCAGCTCGAACCACGCGATCGGCTACCACCGCACGACCGAGATGCTCGACGCCAATTCGCCGACGCGCCCGGATAGCTACTACGGCCTGTCGAAGGTATTCGGCGAGCAGATGTCGCGCTACTACTACGACCGCTTCGGCATCGAGACGGTGTGCGTGCGGATCGGCTCGAGCTTCCCGGAGCCGGCCAACAAGCGCATGATGAGCACCTATCTGTCGTATGACGATCTGACCGAGCTGCTGCGCTGCGCGCTGTTTGCGCCGCGCGTGGGCCACACGATCGTCTACGGCATGTCGGACAACGACAGCGTCTGGTGGGATAACCGCCTGGTCGCGCACCTGGGTTTCAAGCCGAAGGACAGCTCGCGCACGTTCGCGCACCTGTTCCCGGATTCGGCCGAGTTCCCGGCGCCGGATGATGTGACGACGATCTACCAGGGCGGCAAGTTCCTGCTCGACGGCCCGCAATACTGATGCCGGCGGCGCGCCCCATGCTGCAACGCCTCGTCCTGCAAAACCACAGCCTGTCGGCCGTTATCGTGCCGCAGATCGGCGGCAGCCTCGCGCGCCTGGACTGGCTGCGCGGCGCGCAACCAGTGCCGCTGCTGCGCGGCCTGCCGGCCGATTTCACGGATGTACCGCAACCCGGCCAGCTGGCCTGCTTCCCGCTGGTGCCGTGGTCGAACCGGATCGCACCATCGGGCTTCGAATACGGCGGCCAGCGGTATGTGCCGACGCCGAACCGCCCGGGCGAGAAGGTCGCCATTCATGGCGATGGCTGGCAGCAGGCCTGGGACGTGCAGTCGCTGACGTTCGATTCGATCCTGCTGCGCCTGACGCGCCACGCGTTTGCGCCGCTCGCGTATGACGCCACGCTGCGCTACACGCTCGATGGCGACGCGCTGATCGTGGAACTCACGGTGCGCAATGCCGGCGCTGTGGCGCTGCCATTCGGCCTTGGCCTGCATCCGTGGTTGCCCGATCCGGGCGGCGCGCAGCTCCAGGCGCGGGCCGATGCGGTCTGGTTGTCGGGCCCGGACAAGCTGCCATCGAGCCGGCGCGCCGTGCCGCCTGCGTGGGACTACCGCACGTTCGCGCCGCTGCCGAAGGAGGCCGTCGACAACGCGTTTGCCGGCTGGGACGGCGTGGCGCGTGTGCGCTGGCCAGGGCGGGGCGTGGGTCTCTCGATCGAGGCGGCGATGGATTACTTCATCCTGTATGCGCCACCAGGCCGCGACTTCTTCTGCTTCGAGCCGGTCGACCATCCGATCAATGCCCACAATATGCCGGGCTATCCCGGTTTGACCGTGCTGGCGCCCGGCGCCAGTGTGAGCCGCTCGGTGGTCTTCCGGGGCAACTCGCTGTAATGCGCGGGCCGCTGGCGATCTGGCTGCTGTTGCCGGTCGCCGGCGCCGCAACAGCGCGATCGCCCAGCGGTACAACGCCAGGCGCACGTACCGCAACCTTGTCTCCGGCGATCCCGATGTCCATGGCATTCACTTGGCCGGATCGCGATCGCGATTGCGGGTGGGCTGGTTGCAGCGCTGGCCGGCATGGCGGGCAACGGCGCCGTGCAGGCAGTGATCAATATCGACCGCTGTCGGACTTCATGAGCGAGGAGACGCGGCGCCATGAGGAATATCTCGCGTAGAGACCGTCTGCCGCCTGCGCCTGGTTTGGCGGATGCTAAGCCCGGCAGGCGGCACCCCGGCATCAAGCTTCGCCGATCAACCATGGGAGCAGGGCGAGTCTCCCGGTGTTTGTGCCGAGACGGTGGCGTTGTCCAGCACGCCGCATTCATTCTGGCTGTTCGGTCCGTGGTTGACGGCGACGGTCGACGCGATGGCCGATTTTCTCGGGCGCATGGTTTGTGGGTCGCCTGACGAGTAATGTTGTACGCACCTGTGCAGTGTGTACAACGGTTGCTGGTCGGAGCGCAACTGATATGGACGAGCAATCAAGTCAAGCACAAAAACAATCATGTTTGACAAGTGATGTTGAGGCAGACATGCTCTGGGCAACTTCCGCTTTCGGCCAATAGCAGACGTCGTGACGGTCCGGCGCATCGGGTGCGTTGCCTCTACAGTAAGTAGACAACTATTGAAAACCAGCAATCTTTCCAGATATTGAAGAAGTGACACGACCTTTCTGTTCAGGCAACATAAACCGATCGAGGTTTTAAGGGAAGAAATGAAAATATTACGTTCTATTGTTACCGCCGCTATTGTCACAGCCATCGCTTGTTCGCCTGCTTTCGCGCAATCGGCTGGGGTTTCTAACCAGCGTGACATGCAGATGAACGCCGCGAGCCGTCAGCAGTTGATAGACGCCGTGATTAAGGAAGTCAACAACAGCTACGTCTTTCCCGACATGGCGAAAAAGGTCGAAACATCGTTACGCCATCAGCAAAAGCGCGGATTCTATGACGCTATTGCTAGCGCACAGCAACTGTCCGAAGTGCTGTCCGATGAATTGCAGGCTACTACTAAAGACCGGCACCTGCGCGTGATGTACAGCGAGGCGGTGATAGCCGGCAGGAAGTCTTATGACGACCGATCGCCCGAGGAAGCCGCCAGCTACCTCGCGATGATGAGGTCGAACAATTTTGGCATAGATAAAATCGAACGGTTACCCTTCAATATCGGGTATTTGGAACTTGCGGGCTTCGCGCGCGCAAAGGAGATGGCCGAGACGCTTGCCGCCGCAATGACGCTTGTCGCCCATACGGACGCGCTTGTTATCGACCTGCGCAATAACCGCGGAGGCGATGCAGCCGCAGGACTCCTGTTGGCCAGCTATATGTTTGACAAGCGCACCCAGCTAAACGACTTCTACTACCGCGAGGGCAACCGCACCGAACAGCGGTGGACTGCCGATGTCGTCCCCGGCCTGCGCTATGGCGGGACGAAGCCGGTCTATATCCTGACTAGCAAGGACACTTTCTCAGCAGCAGAGGACTTCACCTACGCACTCAAGAACCTCAAGCGTGCGACTGTCGTCGGTGAGACCACCGGAGGCGGCGCTAATCAGGGTGATGACAAGCGGCTGCTGCCAAACTTTTCACTCTTTGTGCCACTAGGCCGCACAATCAGCCCGGTAACGAAAACAAATTGGGAAGGCGTTGGCGTGACGCCCGATATCAGCGTCTGTGCAAGCGATGCTTTGAGAACTGCGCAGCTAGCTATCTTGGCCAATATTGCGGCGTCGGAGAACAATCCCGACGAGCTAGGTCGCCTAAATGAGCGCATTGGGCAGCTTAGCGAACGCACTACTGGACGCATCACGTGTGGCTGATCTGAATATGTACGTTGGTAGTTAACTGCTATCTGGATCTGACGTCCGCTTCGGGTCGGAAGCAGACGGTGCCGGCCTCTGTTGGTGGCGTTACAGTGTTGTTAGGTCATGGACGCAGCGAGTCGCAGCTATTTCGATATCCCTACAGGTCAGTTGCAGCTGTTCGGGGGGAATTCGTCGCAGCGATTAGCAAAATCTGGTGCGCGCAGCCCGGTGACGCAATACCTTTCGTCGCATCTGTTTCAGAAAGTCACAGTTACACTTTCGTATATAGATTGGCGTATCGAACGTAAGCAAATGATGCTGTTCCAACGAGCGCACAGCAACTGGCCACCCTTCACGGGTAGCTTTTCTTGATCCTCACGAATAGCTCACGCAATTGGCGATATAGAAAAGCATGGCTACCTCGCCGCCCTGCTGGATCGGATTCGAATATGTGATGTTCGCTTCATGGCCCTTGCTGGTGCTGGTGGCGCCACCCTTGACGCCCAGGTCGAGCTGCCCGGCGGCGCCGCGCCAGCTGGCTGCCAGTCCTAGGAGGCGACGAGCGGGCGGGGCGTAACGCGGGTGCCTTCACCGGCGTAGACCGAATCCGGCACGGCAGCACCGACGCCAAGGCCCCAGCGCGACGCCTGCTGCGCGCTGTCGCTGACGGAGGCTGTAAGGAAAGTAGCGAAGGTAACGAGGAAGATCCGTGATTTCATTGGGCGGCCTGTACGTTGGTCAATGCGCCACCCATTGTCGCGATGCGATTTCGCCCTTTTGTCGTAGTCCCTTTGTCGTTAGAACCCGGTTTGCCAAGGCGATCTTGTATCCAGGCGTAACAAAATGCATATATTGCATCTCGCGCGAACTGTTCGCTTACTGTGCGCATCAGTACGGCAACGCCCGGATGTGCGACATGCCGCACGCCGACGGGCCGTTGACCGTGGCGTTTCGTTACAAGTGCTTACGCATGCGCTGTTCGGACCAGGGCCGCCGCGATGTATCTTTTCGCTACGCAATTCATTGGGAACTGCGAACCAGACCAAGGAACAAGACCATGAACAAACTCCTGATCGCGCTCGCGGTCGGCTTGACCGCCATCACCTCCGCCCAAGCCCAGACCACGACCAATGGGCTCGGCCCCGACTGGGCCTCGCGCACCTACCTGGGCGTGGCAGTGGCGGGTGCCGAGAACCGCGCCGCAGATGACGACTGGAAGGCCGGCGGCAAGGTATTCGCAGGCTATAACGTCGACCAGAACTGGGCCCTGGAAGCCGGCTATACCCGCTTCGGCAACGAAGATGTCAATGTCCTCTCGACGTCAGGTTTCGGGCAGGGAGAAGTCAAGAGTTCCAGCAGCTATGTCGCTGCCAAGTATGCGGTGCCGCTGAACGAGCGCCTTTCGGCCTATGGCAAGCTGGGCGTGGCCCGTAACGAGCGCAAGGTCAACCTGCCGTCCAACGGCGCCAGCTATTCGGACAACGACAATGGCGTGTACGGCGCGGTCGGCCTGCAGTATGCGCTGGGCCAGAACCTGTCGCTGGTCGGCGAATATGAGCGCTATGGCAAGCAGCCGGAGATCGGCGCCAAGGCCGACGTGGTGTCGGTCGGCCTGAAGGTCGGCTTCTAACAGGCCGAACTCCACGCGGGTCAGCCGCGCGCTCAAGCGCGCGGCGTATCGCGTCCGGCAATCACGGTCGACAGATCGACCTGGCCGGTGGGCCAGGCGAGTACCATGTTCTGCTCGATCGCATCCAGGCTATCCAGCTGGTCATCGGCGAAGCCGAGCACGCCATATGCCCGGTTGCGGCCGTGCGACTTGCCATGTAGAGCGCTATGTCGACCAGGTCCACTACGCGTTCCCACGTCAGGTGCTGCTTGCCGACCGCCAGCGGGAAGGGCGCATAGCTGATCGGGACATGGACGCTCAGAGCCATGCGTAAGCGTTCAGCCGCTCCACCTTCACAGCCGGATCAAGCTGGCTAACCCGCCACCTTCAATAAAGAGCCGCTCCGGGTCGTATTGCACCTGTCGCGCCAGCAGCAGACCTGTCCTGCAGCAGCACGCAGAGCAGCCCCAGCGACCCGGTTCAGCCATCGGCAATCACGAGTTATCGCACAAAACTGGTGTGCATTCGTTAGCAGCTAGTCTTGCGCTGTAAGGTCACGACGGCCTGATTGTCCGCGCTGGCCATCAGCTGCCCAGTGCCGCATGCCGCCGAGCCTGCGCCCTTACGCCAACTCGCTGCGGTCGCGACCGGCCGCCTTCGCGCGGTAGAGAGCGGTGTCAGCGCGCGCCATCAGGGCTTCCAGGCTCTCGTCGGGCGCCTGTTGGCTGGCGATGCCGATGCTGACCGTGTAGTCTGGCACGTCGCCGCGCGCCGCGAGCAGCAATGCCTGGATGCGTTGCGCCATCGCTTTCGCCCGCTCGGCCGTGGTCCCCGATAGCAGCACGATGAACTCCTCACCGCCGAAGCGCGCCACGTGGTCGATCTCGCGCAGGGCCGAGATCGTGGTGCGCGCCGCGTGCACCAGTACCTGGTCACCGACTGCGTGGCCGTGCTGGTCGTTGATGGCCTTGAAGTAATCGAGGTCGATGCTCAGTAGGGAGAATGGCGCGCCGTGGCGTTTCATGCGCGCGACCTCGCGGCGGTAGGCAGCGGCGAAACCGCGTCGGTTCAGCACCCCGGTCAGCGGGTCCGTGCAGGAACGGTGCTCCATCACGACCTGCAGGCGCCGGGTGGCGACGGTCATGAAACCGACTGCCATCATCAGCGTCATGAAGTTGGCGCTCAACAGAAAAATGCCCTGTACCGCGCTGTTGCTGGCGTTGCTGGTGCCAACCGCGCCATTGAGCGCCGCGACCAACCGCAACAGCAGCACCAGCGACTGCACCAGCAACAGCGAGCCGAAGAACCAGCTGGAGAAGTGGCGTTCACCATGGCGCACCAGCAGCACCAGTTGCGCCGCGTAGAACGACAGCGTCAACAATGAAAACACTGCGACCCGCAACGCGTAATCCTGGGTGATCACATACCAGCCGACCAGACAGACCATGCCGGCCACCCACGTCAGCGCCAGCCACCACCAGCTCGGCTTGCGGCCATAGAATAACTGGGTGCCGATGAGCATCAGCCCGGCGGCGGCCAGCATGGTGCTATTGGCCACGAACAGTAACAGCCCTTCCGGAATCAGTGGGGCCGCGCAGAATAGCACCCCGCTCGCCGTCAAGGACAACATGCCGAGCGCCTGATGGCCCAATCCCCGCACTTCGGCAGGGAAGCTACGGTACGCGGAAAACAACACGACGGTCATCGCCGCCGCCATCAGGGTCGACGTAAGAATGACGGTGGCAGGATCGAGCAGTGGCACAGTGGTAAATCGAGAGAGATCGTGATCCGCGAGGATACCAGCAACCTCTACCGTGCCGTAAGGACAGTCGCTTTTCCGGTCGTTTCTCCACAACACTGCTGGTTTTGCCCCTGTGTACAGAGCGCTCACTACCGCCACGCCTGTTCAATGCAACTGAATTGCAATTGTTGATGGTTGCTGTCGCAATCGACTCCCATCACGTAGAATGCGCCGGTCAACCGTCATTCGCCGCGCATGCCACGCTCGATCCTTCATTGCCTGCTATCGCTGTTATTGCTCGTCTCGCAGCAGATGGCGCTGGCGCACGGGCTGTCGCACTGGCATGGCACGCAGCAACGCCAGGGTGTGCAGCAGGCGGGTGGCCAGCCGGATGCACCTGCACTGCAGGAGTTCTGCGCCGAATGCGCAGCCGGCGCCCAGCTCGATGTCGCGCTGCCGCTGCCGGAATATATTGGCCATCTACCGCAAGCCGCTCTGGCCGGCCCACTGGCGCTGGGCACCGAACGCGCGCGCGTGCAGCCGGTACGCGCGTGTCTCCCACGCGGTCCCCCTCGGGCGAACTGATTCGATTTGCTGTCATCGATGCATTGCCGCGGCGCCGCCGTGGCAATGCCGTTCGCACCCATTTTGCTCGAGGTTATATTCATGAATATTCAACGTACGCTGCTCGCCAGCGCCATCCTGCTTGCCTGGAATCTGCCCGCCCACGCCCAATCGGTACTCGGGGGCGACACCCCGCAGGTGATCGTCACTGCGTCACCGTTTCGCAACGGTGAAAACGACCAGATCCTGACCCCGGCGAAGGTGCTGGCCGGGGACGAACTGCGCGACAAGGCCGGCAGTTCGCTCGGCGAGACGCTGTCGCAGGAGCTCGGCGTGTCGGCCTCGGCCTTCGGCGCCGGCGCATCACGTCCCATCATTCGCGGCCTGGAAGGGTCGCGGGTAAAAATGCTGGAAAACGGCATGTCCGTATCCGACGTGTCGGGCCTGTCGAACGATCACGCGGTATCGGCCGAAGGCGCAGTCGCGCGCCAGATCGAAATCCTGCGCGGCCCGGCCGCCTTGCTGTACGGCTCTGGCGCGATCGGTGGCCTGGTCAACATCGTCAACGAGCGCATTCCGACCCACCTCGAAGCCACGCCGACCGGCCAGATCGAAACCCGCTACAGCACGGGCGACAATGGCAAGAACGTGTCTGGCACCGCGGACGCTGCCAGCGGCAAGATCGCCCTGCATGTCGACGGCAACTGGCGCGATACCGACGATTACCGTATTCCGGATCGCCGGGTCCTGCAGGACCCTGACTCGGCGATGCGCCGCCTGCTGCACTCGGACACGCGTGAAAAGAACCTTGGCGCCGGTGCCTCGTGGGTCGACGACTGGGGCTACGCCGGCGTGTCGGCGTCGCACCTGAGCAACCTGTACGGCATTCCAAGTGACGAGGGTTCGCGCATCGACCAGAAGCAGGATCGCTACGACTTCGACAGCATGCTCAGGCAGCCGTTGCGCGGCATCGAATCGCTGCGTTTCAAGGCCGGTTATACCGACTACGAGCACGCCGAGCTGGGCGAGGACGGTCCTGAGGTGATCTTCAATAACCGCTCGCTGGAAACGCGGCTGGAACTCACGCACGAAGCCATTGCCGGTCTGCGCGGCACGGTGGGCGCCCAGACCGAGAATACGCACTTCTCGGCGCTCAGCGCTGAGGGCGGGCCGGACACGGTGCCGCTGACGCACTCGAAGACCACGGCCTTGTTCATGGTGGAAGAGGGCGATGCCGGCCCGCTGCGCCTTAGCGCCGGCGCGCGCTACGAAAACGTCAAGCGCGAACCGGTAAGCGGCAGACAGCGCACCTTTGACCTCGGTTCCGGTTCGATCGGCGCGGCCTGGCCGTTCATGCCGGGCTACAGCGTCGGGGCGACGCTGTCCTATGCGCAGCGTGCACCTGCAATCGAAGAGCTGTACTCGGCCGGGCCGCACGACGCGACCGCCACGTTCGACATCGGCAATCCCGACTTCGACAAGGAAACCTCGCGCAATATCGAGCTGACGCTGCAAAAGAACACGGGCCTGGTGCGCTGGAAAACCAACCTGTTCCGCAACAACATCGACAACTACATCTTCGGCCGTATCGGCAGCGATCTGGTCGACGAGGAAGGCAATCCGGGTGACGAGTTGCGCACCCGGACGTTCGAGCAGCGTCGTGCCCGCATTCATGGTGCGGAAGCCGAGCTGACCTACAACCAGACCGGCGCCGGCTGGTCGGGCCGGCTGTTCGGCGATATGTCGCGCGGCGAACTCGGCGATGGTGGGGGCAACCTGCCATTGCAGCCGGCGGACCGCATTGGCGCCAGCGTCGGTTACCGCGAGGGCGCGTGGCGTGGCGGCCTGTCATTGGTGCATGCGCGCGGGCAGGATCGCCTGGCCGCCAACGAATTGCAGGACACGCCGGCCTACAACCAGCTTGACGCCAATCTGTCCTACACGCAGCGCGTGCAGGGCGTCGATCTGACGTGGTTCGCACTGGCAAAGAATCTGCTGAATGACGATATCCGCCTGTCGACCTCGGTGCTCAAGGACATCGCGCCACTGCCTGGCAGGCGTTTCGTGGTGGGTGTCAGAACGAAATTCTGACAGACAGTCAGTACATGGAGGTGCCGCGCTGCTGCGATCCGTTGCAATCCGGCGGCACCTTGATTCGACCGCTTCAGGTCGTGTCAACTGACCGCGTGCACGCTATACCCAAGCGTGCTGCCTGCTCACGCTGTACAGCAGCATGGACCTCTACTCGATGTAAATACTGGGTAATTGAATTGCAATAATGCGTTAGAAGTTCACAACAAAATCACACATATTGAACATAAAAAGTGACTTTTCGTGATTTTTCATTGCGGCAACAGTTTCTGGGTGGATACAATTGCCTCAGCAAATGCGATGCGGCGCAGGCCTTGTCGCCGTTTTTGCATTCAATAAACTACTTCACCGTAATCCCCAGGAATTTATGAAAACACGTAACATCGTGGTGGCACTCGCTTTGCCATTCGCCGTCGCATCTGCCTTTGCCCAGGATAGTAACGCCGTTCGTATCAGCGGTTTCGGCACCGGCGCTCTCACGTTCGCCGACACCGATCAGGCCGAGTTCGGCCGTTCGAACCAGTCGTCGGGTGCCAAGAAGGATCCACGCACTGGCGTCGATTCGAACCTCGGCCTGCAGGCCGACTACACCGTCAACTCGTGGTTGTCGGTTACCGGCCAGGGGCTGGTGCGCAAGGACGGCGAAGACAGCTACGGCGCCGAACTGTCGTGGGCCTTCGTCAAGGCCAAACTGTCGGACGACCTGAGCATCCGCGTTGGCCGCATGGCCATGCCGGCCTTCATGATTTCGGAATACCGCAATGTCGGCTACGCCAACACCTTCCTGCGTCCGCCGCAGGAACTGTATTCGCAGATGCCGCTCAATAACATCGACGGCGCCGACATCACCTGGCAGCAGCAGTACGCCGACACGACTGTCACGGCAACGGCCGCGTACGGCCGCAGCGAGTTCAAGACCTCGGGCGGCCCTACCGCCAAATCCCGCGACCAGTACGCGCTGAACCTGACGGCCGAGCATGGCCCGTTCATCGTGCGCGTGGGCCGTAGCGGCACCAAGCTGTCGTCGGAGAGCGCGCAACTGGACGCTGCCGTGATCACGTTCAACAATACCGCTGCCGCATTCAATGTCCCGCAAGTGGCGGACATGGGCGTGCTGCTCAACACCAAGGACCGCAAGTACACGTTCACGTCGGCTGGCCTGTCCATGGACTGGAACAATATCGTCGTGCTGACCGAATACGCCAAGCGCAAGATGCCGGATTCGTTCCTGGGTTCGTCCAAGTCGTTTTACGTGATGGGCGGTTACCGCTTCGGGAAATTCCTGCCGTACTACACCCGCGCCAAGATCATGTCGAAGGGTGTGACCAACACCATTCCTGCGAACTGCCCAGCAGGTGCCTCGTTCGCATGCGCGCCAACGCTGGCGGCGCTGTCGGGTCTGATGAATACGCTGACCACGGCCATCGATGGCACGAGCCAGACCACCGACAGCATCGGTGTGCGCTGGGACTTCACGACCTCGGCCGCGCTGAAGGTCCAGGTCGATCGCATCAAGCCGCAAGGCAACGGCCAGTTCATCAACGTCCAGCCTGGCTTCAAGGGCCCGGTGACCGTCGGCGCCGTCGCGCTTGACTTCGTGTTCTAAGGATTTACCAATGAATCAATTGTTTAAAGCAAGCGTGACCCTGAGCGTGCTGTTGCTCGCATTGCCAGCCGCTGCCGAAGTCGTCGTTGTCGTCAATGCGAAAGCCGCCGAATCGTCGCTGACCAAGGACCAGGTGTCCCAGTTCTTCCTGGGTAAATCGACCGCCATGACCCCGGTCGACCAGGCGGAAAATGCGCCAGCGCGCGCCGAGTTCTACAAGAAGGTGACGGACAAGGATCCGTCGCAGATCAAGGCCCTGTGGTCGAAGCTGGTGTTTACCGGCAAGGCCACGATGCCGAAGGAAGTCGGCGACAACGCCGGCGTCAAGAAAGCCGTTGCAGCCGACCCGAAAGCGATCGGCTATATCGACAAGAGCGCGGTCGACGCGTCGGTCAAAGTGGTCTATTCCGGTTCCTGATCATTTATCGGTACCCCGCCGCGCGTGCGGCGGGTTTTGACTTCAGGAGCAGGCAGCATGAGTATCAAACGCAGGATCTGGGCATTGCCGATCATCTCGGCCATCATTTTTACCCTCGGTGTCGCCGTCAGTGCCGGCATCGCCAACAAAGCACTCACATCGATCCACACGACTGAAAGCGTGGATTATCCGGCGCTCGACATCAGCAAGGAACTGGCGGGCGACATTGAGTCGGTCACCAATGGCTTGCGCGACGCCGTCAGCGAAGGCGACAAGGCGCGCCTGACGCAGGTTGGCGAACAGGCCAACAAGGTGCGGGCCAAGCTGGCCAGCTTCGGCAAGATCGACGGCATGGGACCAACCGGCGAGCGCCTCAGCAAAGAATTCGAACAGTATTACGCACCGGCCGTTTCGGCAGCCAAAATCATGCTCGAGATGGAGCAGGGCGATCCGCAGGCGGTCGTGACGCGCATGCAGTCGACGCTCGCGACACTCAATACCGACGTCGCCAAGGTCAATGAACAAGCGCAGAAGCAATTCAAGGCCGGCATCACGCGCAGCGAAACCAGCGTGACGAATGTCGTGACGGTCACCATCGTCACCGGCCTGATCGTGATTGCCGTGCTGATCGCGGTGTCCTGGTTCATGGTGCGCACGATCTGGCAGCAACTGGGTGGCGAACCCGAATATGCGCGCGACATCGCCCGCATGGTCGCCGACGGCAATCTGTCGATGGCCATCCGCATCGAGCCGGGCGACAACAGCAGCCTGCTGGCTGCGCTGTCCGACATGCGCGATCGCCTGGCCAATATGGTCGCCGGCATCAAGACGTCGGCCGATACGATCGCGTCGGCCAGTGGCGATATCGCCAGCGGCAACGCCGACCTGGCCAGCCGCACCGAGCTGCAGGCCGGTCGCCTGGAAAATACGACGCGTGCGATGGAAGCCTTGACCGACACCGTGCGTACCAATGCCGCCAATGCCAACCAGGCCAAAGACCTGGTAGTAACGGCCAGCGACATCGCCACGCGCGGTGGCGAGGTAGTGGGCAACGTCGTGTTGACGATGAGCGCCATCAACACGTCGGCCACCAAGATCGTCGAGATCATTTCGGTGATCGATGGCATCGCGTTCCAGACCAATATCCTGGCGCTGAATGCGGCCGTCGAGGCGGCGCGGGCAGGCGAACAGGGCCGCGGTTTCGCAGTCGTGGCGTCCGAAGTGCGCAACCTGGCCCAGCGCAGCGCCACCGCTGCCAAGGAAATCAAGGAGCTGATTGGCGACTCGGTCTCCAAGGTCGACGCCGGCAGCGCGCTGGTGGACCAGGCAGGCAGCACGATGGAACAGATCGTGGCCGCGGTGCGCCGTGTGCAGACGATCATGGGTGACATCAGCGACGCTGGTCAGCGCCAGAGCGAAGGCATCGAGCAGATCGGCCTGGCAATCAGCGACATGGACCAGATGACGCAGCAAAACTCGGCACTGGTCGAGGAAGCGTCGGCAGCGGCCACATCGCTGACGGACCAGACCGCGCAATTGTCGGAAGCCCTGGCGGTGTTCAAGCTGGATCACACGCAGGCGCTGACGGCGCTGGGCAACGGCCGTCCTGCGCCGTTGACGCTGGCGCATCACTGACACTAAAACGCAATGGACGCTGCCGCTTGCAGCGTCCATTGCGCCTGGTTCGTCGCCAGACGAATGAAGTCCAGGTCTTAGTAACCCCCTCATTTGACCCCTCCTGACGCTGACGCGGCGTTGCGCTATTGTGCTATTTTGGTCAGGCCATTCATATTTGGTCCGGCCAAAATAGAGATGTGGACTAGCCGCATTGGAACGTTTTATGGCATACTTAAAACGATCCTCCCAACTTCAGCCGTCAGGCAGACACGACACATGAACCACGACCTTCCGCGCACGATCCGCATGCAGCCAGGCGACAATGTTGCCATCGTCGTCAACGATGGCGGCCTGCCCGCCGGCACCGTGCTGCCCGGCGGGCTAGTGCTGCTCGAAGGCGTCCCCCAGGGCCACAAGGTCGCGCTGAGCGACCTGGCAGACGGCGAACCGGTGATCCGCTATGGCGTGACGATTGGCTATGCCAGTGGTCCGATCGCACGCGGCAGCTGGGTATCGGAGCGCGTGCTGCGCATGCCGGCGGCGCGCTCGCTCGACGACCTGCCGGTAGGCACCCACGCCATCGCGGCCGGCCCGCTGCTGGACGGGTACACGTTCGAGGGCTACCGCAACAAGGATGGCTCGGTCGGCACCCGCAACCTGCTGGCCATCACCAGCACCGTGCAGTGCGTCTCGGGCGTGATCGAGTACGCCGTGCGGCGCATCCGGGACGAACTGCTGCCGCGCTACCCGAACGTCGAAGACGTGGTCTCGCTTGAACACGTATATGGCTGCGGGGTGGCGATCGACGCACCCGGCGCTGACATTCCGATACGGACCATTCGCAACCTGTCGAAGAACCCGAATTTCGGCGACAAAGTGATGGTGGTAAGCCTGGGCTGCGAAAAGCTGCCACCGGCGCGCCTGTTCCCGGCTGGCTCGATCCCGATCGGCAATGGCGCACCGTCCGTGGTCACGCTGCAGGACCAGCAGCATGTGGGCTTCATGTCGATGATCGACGCGCTGATGGTCACCGCCGAACAGCACCTGCAGGAACTGAATGCGCGCCGCCGTGAAACCTGTCCGGCGTCCGACCTGGTGGTGGGCGTGCAGTGCGGCGGGAGCGACGCGTTTTCGGGCGTGACGGCCAATCCGGCCGTGGGCTACGCGACCGATCTGCTGGTGCGTGCCGGCGGCACCGTGATGTTTTCCGAAGTCACCGAGGTGCGTGACGGTATCGACCAGCTCACCGCACGCGCCGCAACGCCTGAAGTAGCGGCGGCCATGGTGCGCGAGATGCAGTGGTACGACGATTACCTGGTGCGCGGCAGTGTCGATCGCAGCGCCAACACCACGCCCGGCAACAAGAAGGGCGGGCTGTCGAACATCGTTGAAAAGGCGATGGGCTCGATCGTCAAGTCGGGCAGCACGGCCATCACCGGCGTGCTCTCGCCGGGTGACAAGCTGACGCAGAAGGGCCTGATCTACGCAGCGACGCCGGCCAGCGACTTCATTTGCGGCACGCTGCAGATGGCCGCCGGGATGAACGTCCACATCTTCACCACCGGGCGCGGCACCCCGTACGGCCTGGCCGCGGTCCCGGTCATCAAGGTGGCCACCCGCACCGAGCTGGCGCGCCGCTGGCATGACCTGATGGATCTGGACGCCGGCACCATCGCCAGCGGCGAAGCGAGCATTGAGGACGTGGGCTGGCAACTCTTCCGGCTGATCCTGGATGTGGCGAGCGGCCGCAAGACCTGGGCCGAGCACTGGAAGCTGCATAATTCGCTGGCGCTGTTCAATCCCGCACCCGTGACCTGAACGATGGCCGGGGCTGCAAAGGGCGCAGTGGGCAAACGCATCGTGCTGGCCTGCCTTGCGCTGGGCACGCTCGCGGCGTCGGCGTCGGCGTCGGCGTCGGCGTCGGCGCCGGCAGCAGCGCAGGCACGCTACGACGCCGACACCACCTATAAGAAGCTGGTGCGCGACTACCCGTTCATCCGGATTGCCAGCGCCGATGCGCCAGCGCCGGTGCAGGTGCGCAAGGACATCGTGTACGCGCGCAGGGGAGAACTCCCCCTGGCACTGGATCTGTATCTGCCGGCAGCGGGCGCCGCCCCGGCGCCGCTGGTGGTGCTGGTGCATGGCGGTGGCTGGGCCAGCGGCGAGCGCTCGAACATGGCGCCGCTGGCAGCGCGCCTGGCTGCGCGCGGTTATGCGGCGGCCACCGTCAGCTACCGGCTGTCGGGCCAGGCGCGCTATCCGGCGGCAATCGATGACGTCAAGGATGCGCTGGACTGGCTGCGCGCGCAGGCGCCCGGACTTGGCCTGGACCCTGCGCGCGTCGCCATCGCGGGCGGCTCGGCCGGCGGGCAGATCGCGGCGCTGGTGGGCATGACCCGGCCGGATGCGGTGCGGGCCGTGATCAATATCGACGGCCTGTCCGATTTCACGTCCGAACTGGCGCTGCGCTTCGAAGACGACCCGGCCAAGCGCCCGTCGGCAGCGGGCGCCTGGTTCGGCGGGCGCTATGCCGAGCAACCGGCACTGTGGCGCGACGCGTCGCCACTGACCCATGCCGGCAAGGACAGCCCGCCGGTGCAGTTCATCGTCGGCGCCGCGCCGCGCTTTTCGAGCGGACGCGAAGCGCTGGCGGCCACGCTGGCCAGCCACGGCATCCCGACCGATACCGTGGCGCTGGACGGGGCGCCGCATTCCTTCTGGCTGTTCGATCCCTGGCTGGCGCCGACCGTCGATGCGATGGACCGCTTCTTGCGCAAGACGCTCGGTCCAGTGCCTGTACGCGCGCCGTGGTCGCCGGATCTCGGCAACGGCCGCTATCGCAACCCGATCCTGCACGCCGATTATTCCGACCCCGATGCGATCCGCGTCGGCGAGCGCTACTACATGGTGTCATCGAGCTTTGCCAATGCACCCGGCCTGCCATTGCTCGCTTCGAGCGACATGGTGAACTGGGAGCTGGTGGGCCACGCGCTGCCACAACTCACGCCACCGGTCGCGTTCGCCGCGCCCCAGCCTGGCAAGGGCGTGTGGGCGCCCAGCCTGCGCCATCACGATGGGCGCTTCTGGATCTTTTATCCCGACCCGGACCACGGCGTCTACGTCACCACGGCCACCGACTTTGCCGGCCCGTGGAGCGCGCCGCACCTGCTCTTGCCCGGTAAAGGCATCATCGATCCAGCGCCGCTGTGGGATGACGATGGCCAGGCCTGGCTGATCCACGCGTGGGCCAAAAGCCGCGCCGGCATTAACAACGTGCTGACCCTGCGCCGCATGGCGCCCGACGGGCGCAGCCTGCTGGACGAAGGCCGCGTGATCATCGATGGCAACCGCCTGCCGGGCTACCGGACCCTCGAAGGGCCGAAGCTGTACAAGCGGAATAGCTGGTATTACGTGATCGCGCCGGCCGGTGGGGTCGAGCAGGGCTGGCAATCGGTGTTTCGTTCGCCTCGCATTGAGGGGCCCTACGAAGACCGGATCGTCATGGCGCAGGGCGCAACGGGCATCAACGGCCCGCACCAGGGCGCCTGGGTCACGACCCCGCAGGGCGGGGACTGGTTCTTTCACTTCCAGGACCTGCGCGCCTACGGCCGCGTCGTGCATCTGCAGCCGCTGCGCTGGCTAGACGATTGGCCGCTGATCGGGGAAGCATCCGCCACGCCGGGCGTGGGCCAGCCTGTGCTAGAGCATGCCAAGCCGGTGCCGGGCGTGTTTGCCCGCCGCGAGCCGGCGACGAGCGACGAATTCGACGGCGCTGTGCTGGGCCGCCAGTGGCAATGGGCCGCCAACCCGCAATCCGGCTGGTATGCGCTTGATGCCCGTCCCGGCATGCTGCGCCTGTTCGCGCAGCCAGCAGCGCCGCTGCGCACGCTGGCGTCGGTGCTGACGCAGAAATTTCCGGCGCCTGTCTTTGGCGTGACGGCCAGTGTGGAGCTGCGCGCGGGGCGCGATGGTGATCAGGTTGGGCTGGGCATACTGGGACTGTCGAGCCAGTGGTTCGGGCTGCGCCGGGTCGACGGCAAGCCACGCATGGTGGCGGCGCGCTGCGAGGGGGCGGGCGAATGCATCGAGACGCTGGGGCCGGTGCTGGACGGTTACAAGGTGCTGCTGCGCGCGCATATGACGCATGGCGCGCGCGTGGCGTTCTCGTACAGCCAGGATGGGACAGTGTTCGCGCCGCTGGGCGAGCCGTTCGACGCGGCGATGGGGCGCTGGGTTGGCGCGCAGTTCGGCTTGTTTGCGACTGGCGCACCGGGCGCCTGGGCTGACATCGACAACGTGCGCGTTACGCCTTGACGGGCACGGCAGAGAGTACTGTTTCGAACATCTTGTCGTTGATGCGCACGTTGTTCATTCGCACGTCGCGCACTTTGTAGGGGCACCACTGCTGAGTCGCGTTGGCGCGTGCCGAAATCGCAGTCGTCTGGACGAACAATAGCGTTCGCCGCGAGCTATCCAGTGGGGCAGGTTTGTCACGCCATGCTGTGGCTACAGACACTGTCGATCACCCCGTCAGCAAAGCGTTTTGCACCAGTTGCTTCGCCCAATACAGTTTGCTATAGCCGGCAGGGCACGCGAGCGCGCGACAGTCTTTTTCGACCAGAAGCTATCACTCACGACAACTCGTGAGATTTCCTTGCGGAACTTGCTGTACTTGCAAGAAATATTCGGCTACATTATCGAACTTTCAACAAAGCGACAATCAACATGGCGTTTCGTCTGCTCATTTCGGACACCCGTCATGTCCTTTGATATCGCTTCAATCCTTGTCGCCATGACGCTCACGATGGTGACCATGGCGTTAGCGCTGTTTGCCGTTATGGATGGGGCCGACAGGGCGGCCAGGTTTGCACAGGTCAGCGCAGGCTCACAAGCATGCGGATGGTCGCTATTGCTTGCATCAGGCTCAGTTGCGCCGTACAGCATTCCCGATGTCATATTGTCGACCCTGTCGATGGCATGCATTTCCGGTAGTTTCGCTTGCAGCGCTGCCGCGTTCGAACTGTGGGCCGGTCGCGGGGCGATCGACAAAGCCCCTGCGGTTCTGGCGATATTCTTGACAGTGGGCTATGGAGTAGGGTTTGGCGACTATGCCTTCCGGGTAGGTTGGGCCAACGGACTGCTCGCCCTGCAGATGGCATTCATCGTTGTCACCCTGTTGAAAAAGCCGCATGCCGCAAGTGCGCGCTGGCGCTGGCTCCCGATCGTCGGACTCACTGTCCAGGGCCTGGTCACCGCTTGCCGGGCGGTTCTCGGAGCGTTCTATCCTGCTGATTTTCCTGCTTTCCTGACACCGCATCCAATCAACGTCGCGTTCGCATTTGCTGGCAACTGCACGGTCGTGTTGCTCATGATAGGCATGCTGCTGGCATATCGCGAGCAGGCAGCACAGGCGCTTGAGCGACTTGCGACGACCGATGGTCTAACTGGTGTTCTCAACAGGCGAGCGTGGCTTGCATTGGCAAACGCAAAGCTCGCAAGTACCGATGTCGCCAATCGACCACTCAGTGTATTGATCATGGATATCGATCACTTCAAGCAAATCAACGACACGCGCGGGCATGATGCCGGCGACCGCGCGCTTCAATTGTTCGCCAGGCTGATGCAGGAAGCCAGCCTTCCCGGTGACCTGGTCTGCCGGTACGGAGGAGAAGAGTTCTGTGTGCTGATGGCAGGCGAACAAAACGCAGTGCCGAACTTCGATCAACGACTGCGCGCTCGTCTGGCCGGTACGGTGTTCGAGGCGCTCGGGCACCAGATGACGTACAGCGCCGGCCTGGTGATGCGCAACTCGGCCGACAAGCAAATTTCCGAGTTGCTGTTACGTGCAGACCAGGCCCTCTACCACGCCAAAACTACCGGAAGAAATCGCACAATCAACGCTGCGGATTTGCGTTTGACTGAATTGGCGAGTTCGACACCAGTCGCGCAGTTGCAATCCCAAGGCTGAGCGGGAAGAGATATCACGCCCGCTAGCTTCTGGTCAATCGATCCATCGGATTGCTCAAGCACTTGGACGAGCACCGTTCACTATTAGCCGTGAGATGGCTGCTTATGCCCGTATGGTGTTCGGCAGTTTATGGTTTCAGCCAGTCTTCGCGGCTAAGAACATAAGTAGGACACATTTTGCCGTACCAGACCTCGTGGCCGCGGTATAGCATACCCAGTCGATCCATCACGCCTGCCGAAGCAGCGTTGTCGGGATGGCGCACAGCTATGATCTCTGGCGCCGCGAGACTTTCGAAGGCAAATGTGGCCATGCGCGCCGCAGCCTCGCTGGCAAACCCCTGGCGCCAGAAGTCGGGATGAAGACGCCGGCCGATTTCGAGCGGGTTAGACCGTACGCTTTCAAATTCAGCAGGGCGTTCTGCTTCGCGGCGCGCGTACTGGATACAACCAGCTCCAGCTACGCGACCACTGGCCGACTCGATAAAAGCCCACCAACCGGTGTCCCATGCAGCCCAGCAGCGCTGAATGATAGCTATACTCGCCTCAGTCTCGTTGCGTCTCTCGGGCTGACCGCTGATGTAACGCATGACCTCGATGTGGCTATTCATCGCGCAGAGGCCGTCGAGATGCTGAAGGGTAATCGGTTCCAGGCGCATGCGCGCTGTATTTAAAATGGCCAAGTCATCCCCGTCTTCAGTATTTAAGCCCAGCGACAAACGTGTTGCAGTGTCAAGGTTTCTCGCTTCAAATGTACAGTGATATGGCTGCTTCGGCCGATTCCGGCTTGGCGAGTCAGCGTAGCAGTTTGCCGGGTTTAAAATCCAACGGTGACTGAGACGGCTTGGTACAGAGCCATTGCGGGGATTCGTGCCGAGCTGTCAGGCTGTCACATTGGTAACCGCCTCAATCCGATACCCCTCGGGATCGAAAACGAAGGCTGCATAGTAGCCTTCGCCATATTCAGGCCGAGGTCCTGGCGCGCCATTGCATCGTCCACCATAGCGTAGCGCGGCGGCATGGAATTCATGTACCTGACCCGGCGCAGCGGCTGTAAAGGCCAGATGAAAGCCTTCGCCAGGGACGATGACTTGCTGTGCACGTTTCAAGCACAGCTTATCGTCACCTCCCTCATACCCGTAGCCCACTGCGCCGTCGTCAGAAAAGACCTGGGTGTATCCCAATGGCCTCAACACCGCGTCATAGAAGGCAGAAGTCCGGTTTAAGTCGGAGACCGCGATAGACAAGTGATGCAGCATACTTTCCTTATTAATAACTCCGCTTTCGGCGGAACCTAGCCTATCGACTTAGCTTGGCAGGTTACCAAGCCGGAAAAGTCATGAACTGTTTCCACAGGCCGGGACCGACCCACAGCAGACGTTCACCCGCCTCCACATTACCGGAACAGACCAAGAAGGCCCGGAACGTCAAGCTCGTCAAAATCGCGCACCTCACTTAATCTGATTGGCTTCGAGAGCGTGAACTTTTTCCAGGTTTCCTTGAACTTTTCCTCACCACCGTCGTCATCCGGATTGACGTTATCTTGGAATCGCGCCCTCCCGGTGAAGAAATTGACACTGACCGTATTCTGCACGACCGGGCCCCGATCGGAACTGCTGTCGTAACCGATCAGCGCGAAATCGGCGTTATGGTAGCGGAACGAAAAAGTCCAGAAGCCGTATCGGCCGTGCGCATAATGAATTGTGAGGTTGCCTTTGTTGATGCCAACGTCGAGCTCCGGCGCAAAGTAGACGCCGCCGTCTTCGGTTTCGGATGAGAAGCAATTTCGATTCTCGAGAACTAACCGATACCCGTGTTGATCGTGAAGGGCGACAAGGATACCACGTCGGTTGCGGTCAAGTTTGCCGCGATACTCATCCTTGACGAATTTGCTGGGGTCCATGCCTTTAATGATGAGCACAATATCCGGGTCATGATCCTTGTTCAAGTCACCTTTAATCTCCTGCACCACGACGTAACCGCGCGGTACGAAATCGGCGGCGGATCGCGCGACTTTGGCGTTCGTCTGTGCATACACGTTCGAACCGATCGTCAAGAAAATGATCAATGCAAGTTTTCTCAAGGTGCACCTCGATTATTTCGAACGTCTGCGTCTGGCGGTAGGCGGCCGTTCAGCTCAGCATAGCAGGTCGCCTGGCTTGAAAAAGCACTGACTGTCACGACAGGCCGGAACCGACCCAAAGCGGCCATATGTTAAATGAAGCAGGCTGCGTATTTTTTTTAATTCTACAAATACATCGCGAGCGCCAAAAGTGGCGGTTTACCACGTTCGCAACATCGCCAATTCACAAAGGCAGCACACTCCACTAACGCGTCAAATATCGCTGGGCACCGCTGTTTGAGGGGCCGCGAATTTTCTATGACCAGCCCTAGAGTCTGCCCTGGCGCCACATGTACGGATGACATTTCCTCAGACGGGTCATCGAGGCATTCCATGCAATCAATCCACGCGTTCATGTTGCGGCCGTAGAAATTCGGAAAGCCAAATGCTTCTGAAAACACCGTGTGAAAAGACTCCTCGTCACTAATCAGGTTTGCATCGATTCGAAGAAGTGTCATGGGAAAAATATACGCTCTGTACGGATGATGATGTCCGCTTCTGGCCGGGCCCGGCCCGGCCCGGCCGTTCAGCTGAGCATATCAGGCCATCAAGGCGGAAAAATCGCGGACTGTCACAAAGGGCAGGATACGACCCTAAGCAGACCTTGCTTACGTGACGATACGAACCCTACGCGAATGCGTCCAACCGGGCGAAAACCGCTCGTTCATCATCACATCTGAAAATTGGGTGCGGGGCATCGCACCGTTCGCAGACCAATGAAATGTCCTAGTCTGGAAAGCTGGCGATCATTTCCGTCTCGACTACAAGCATGGCTTCGGCGTCGTCTTCACAAACAGGTCCGTCGAAGACAGTGCGAATCCTGATTTCGCTCGCATTCCATCGGCATAGGACTTTGCGCACATGAGGTCCAATCGCTCCTAGAAGCGCAACCTGCATCGTGAGTAATACGCTTATCCTAAAATCGTTGTCTTGCATCATCACCTCACTACGTTCCAAGTTGCACCTGATTGTTTGCGCCAACGTCTGCTCTTGGCCCATAGCGGAAGTTCCATCATCTGCAGTCTACCGGACAGAATTGCTCATTTGAAAATTTTTGTGTGCGGCCTAGGTGGCTGACTGTCCTGGCTCTGGCTAGTAGCCGCCAACCGGTCCAAGCACATCATTTCCTAGCCACCCGTTAGCTCCCGTCCCCACAAGGCAGCCTATCAAGCGGGAAATTATTGGCTCAAGAAAAACCGCCTCGGGATTCTAACGCCGTGTCACCCACAATCGCGCAGGGAAATCTTTAAATAATTTATGCGCCTTGATCGCTTCATATGGCATTACTAGTGCAACGTCTAGTCATATTCAGGCCCCGATTTCAGATGCTCCATGGCGATATTGATCGAATGGCCGCTAAAGCCCCGATAAGCCAGGAAGCGATAAACCTTCTGCCGCAGTTCTTGTGTCATCCCCGTCTGTGCAACGTCCTTGCGAAACTTCTCGACCACAACGACAACGCGCTCATCTTCCGGCTCCATTTGCTCGATGGTTGCCTTCGTAAGTTGCTCGTCGATACCCTTCTGTCGGAGAGTCAGGGCGACTCGCGCGTCGCCGACCCGTGGTTCGATCTGCCGGGTTTTCATCTCCGCATACCGTTCATCTGACTGGTAATTCAACTCCTGCAGGAGGATCAGTGCGTCATCTGCCTCCTGTTCGCTGTAGCCTCGCAGGACTAGCTTGCGCCGCAGCACGGCTGCCGAATACTCCCGTTTGGATAGGAGCCATCCGGCATACTGGTGCGCCGGTTGCTTCGGTTTTTGCTGTGGCTGAGCCGGGTCGCGCGCCTTGTACTTTGGCTTGTTGTCGGACGTCCTTGCATATTCTCCAGGAGCAGGCTTTTTCGTCCCGAAACTGGTCTTGGCAACCTTCTTCTTGTAGTCAGAGCTGCGTGTGATTTTGGGCACACCATCCTGCGCCGGCGCCTCCTCCGTCTCAAAAGTACGTTGCGGAAGCTTGCTGGGCCGGTCGGTCTGGTCATCCTTGCTCTTCGGTCTCGCTCCGAAGCTTGATCGCTTCGGCTTTTCGCCACTCCCATACCCTTTAAGGTCGTCATCGGTGACCTCTACAGGTTTTCCGGTCTTCGAGTTGATCAGGTACATGGATAGGTCAGGGCCGCGGTATGATTAACGATGTCGGCGTCAGGCGAATCGCCTCGCCGGACCATTGTATTCCCTGCACAGGCGCATTGGCGGCTTGTGGCCGAATTCGGCCGTTCAGCTGAGCATATCAGGTCACCGAGATGGAAAAGTCGCAGACTGTCACGAAGGGCAGGAGACGACCCTTAGCGGAACCAAGATGGCTGCATTTGCTCAGTGTCGCCAGACAGGAAAGGCCATAGCAAAACCAAGCTCTTGGAGCCTGTCCATCATTGTGTTGACTTCGTGAGCACCGACCGATGCAGGAACGTCAATTGCATAGTATTTGAACTGAGAGAAAACCGCGATACTGAGGCCAAGATCTACTAGCTCATCTTTGTACGGATCGAGTTCGAGCCCCTCTTGCTCAGCAATCCAGACTAGCGAATGTCCTGATGGTTCTACCGTAGCGAACTCGAAAACGCATCCATTTACTGCGTCTGGCTCGGCAGAGAATTTATCGCCGAACGCGAGCCCCTTGATAAAAAAGGGGGCGTTTCTAATTTCGTAAATCGAGCCTGCTTTTTCACACCAAACATGTTCGGCCGCTACGGGCGGCCATCCATCGTCGACATCTAGCGCAAAAGCTACCTTTTCCACTTTCCCTCCCAATTTAATCTGCGAACTGACCTCCGCTCTTGCCGATAGCGGTCTGTCAGCATGGTGTAGTGTATGTCGCTGTTGCCTCTTGGACAAGTCTTGAAAGCCTTGGTATCGTCCGGTTGCGATGAGGAACGTTGTTGCTTTTTAGGCTAACTTATTAGTGTGGTACCCACTGAGCACCATCATATTGCTGATCTGTAGGATCTAGGTGGAGTTGCTGCGCATGTAGTCAACGGAATGCGCGAACAAAGAATCTGGCGTGACGGCACTAGCACGGGGGACAGGGGGCCAGTTTGCCGGTCTCGTTGCGCAAGATTTGGATATGCGTGACTACCAGCGGACTAGTGCAGAGGCTGTCTGGGTGCGGCGCCCAATCGCGCTTGAATGTGACGATGTCTCGAGCAGCGGGCAGCAGGAATTTTAATGCGATCGCCGAGCACCGTTCGCACCGCAGTCATGCTTGTCGTAACGGGCAATATCGTCTCGGTCATTGCGCAAGCAGACACGTGCCCTCCGCCAGCCTGCTCGGTCCGCCGCCCCCGTACAAGCGGAAACGGCGGACCTTACCGACCGTCAGAACGTGTAGTCAGCCCGCACCGTGAACGCCCGACCAATCGGCTTGGCGATGTTCTGGGCAAACACCACACGCGAGGACAGACGCTGGTTCGACAGCGGCGGATCGGTGTCGAACAGGTTGTTCACGCCCGCGCCGATCTTGAGCTGCTTCGAGACCTTGTACGTCGTCGAGAGGTTGTAGACGCGGTACGGCTCGATCACGTTGTAGAACGGCTGGCCCGGCTGCTGGGTCGGCAGCGCATTGGTGTCTTCGTAGCTCGAGCTGTACTGCTGCGTGAGCTGGGCGAAGAACGCACCGTACTGCCAGTTTACGCGCGCCTGGTGCTTCCACTTGAAGATGTAGGTGTTGGCCGAGGTCGAGCCGGTCGAGAGCGCGCCGATGCGTCCGACGCTGTCGACCCACGGGCTGCCCGCATCGTTCTGGCCTTCGTAGCGGTCGGTGTAGGTGCCGTCCATCGAGAACCCGAAGCGTCCCCAGCGCGCGGTCGGGAGCATGTAGTTCAGGCTCAGGTCGATGCCCTGGGTCTTGAGTCCGCCCATGTTCAGGCGCGTCTTCGTGATGTACTGCAGCGTGCCGTCCGGATTGCGCACGAACAGGTCCTGGTAGCGGTCCAGGTTATCGAAGATCGAATCTTCGCTGATCTGGGCGATCGTGCGCTTCATGTCGATCTTCCAGAAGTCGATCGTGGCGACGAAGTTCTTGACCGGCTCGATTACGAAGCCGACCGTATAGGTCTTCGATTTTTCCGGCTCCAGGTCCGGGTTGGCGCCGACGAGCGTGGTCAGGCGCGTGTTGCAGACGCGCTCGGCGTCCAGGCCCAGGCCGGCAAAGCGCGGGTCGGTGGTCAGGGTGCCGGAGCCGGCCACGTTCGGTGTCGGGCCAGGGCACAGCAGCGGATCGTCCCAGCTCGACGTCGATGGCGTCAAGGTGCGCGGTACGCCGTACAGTTCCGGCAGGGTCGGCGCGCGGAAGCCCGTGCTGACCGTACCGCGCACCATCAGCGCTTTGATCGGCTGGTAGCGGAAGCTTGCCTTCGGGTTGAAGGTCGAGCCGAAGTCGCTGAAGTGGTCACCGCGCACGGCGAAGTTCAGGTTCAGGTCCTTCGTCACGGGGGCGTCGAGCTCGGCATACAGACCGGCCACGCGGCGCTGGCCGCTCGGGTTGTTGCCAGGGGCGCCGCTGACGCGCCAGACCACCTCGTTGCCGATCATCGGCACGTTCTCGGCATACGTTTCACGGTGCCAGTCGCCGCCCACGGCAATCCCGAGGTCGCCGCCGGGCAGCGCCATCAGCGTGCGGCTCAGGTTGAAGTCGGCGCCGTAGTAGCGCACGTCAGCCTGACGGAACAGCTGACCGTCGGCCGAGATGTCCTCGAGGTAGGCGCGGCCCGCTTCATCCTGCGCGCCGAACGGATTGAGGATGCCGTTGGCCACGCCGGCATACACGGCCGGGGTACGCACGAAGTTTTCCTTGAAGCCGGAGTCGCGGTGGCTGTAGCCGTAGGAGCCGCCGACGCGGTAGTCCCAGCCCTTGAACTCGCCTTCGTCGGCAATCACCAGACGGTGGTTGGTCTGCACGTCGTGCAGCTTGGCCGCGCCCAGTTCATCCAGGCTCCAGGTCAGGGCCAGGTCTTCGCCGTTCAGGCCGGCCACGGCTGGCACGCCGCCGCGACCGCCCGGGTAATACGGGCTGGCCCTGGTGATCATCAGGGGCCGGCGCGACGCAGTGAGGCGGTCGTAGTCGGTGTTGTTGCCAAACGGCTGGGGTGGGCTGATCGCGTCGATGTACGAGCGCGACAGATTCAGCTCCACGGTCAGCATCTTGCCGTCGCCGTGCGCCAGGCTGCCCTTGGTGAACAAGGTCACTTGCTGGTTTTCCGGCAGCAGTTCCGGGTAGATGCCCGGGTCGGTGATGCAGGTCCGGGCACCGTTGGCAGCGGTGCGGGTGGACGGCACCGTGGTCTGGGCCAGGCCCGGGGCCACGCAACCGGCGGCGAAATACGGGTTGCCGGTGATGTTGGCCGGGCGCCCGTTGCGGTAGATCGTGAAGTTGGCGGGCGACGCCGAGCCGCCCGAGGTGTTGGCCGTGAACGGCGTACCACCCAGCGACGCGAGTTTATCGGCGTCCCAGATCTGTGGCCGGTCGCGCTGCAGCAGCGAGCTGCGGCGCTGGGCGCTGAACGCCGTGTAGACGTTCCAGCCGTCGGTGGCGATATCGCCCTTGCCGGCGAGGATCGTCACGCGCTTCTGTTCGCCGCCGCCGGACTGCTCCGGCTGCACCGTGCTGGCGTGGATCGTGACCTCCTGCACCGTGCGCTTGGTGATGAAGTTGACGACGCCCGCGATTGCGTCGGTGCCGTACAGGGCCGAAGCGCCGTCGCGCAACACTTCGACGCGCTCGATGGCGGCCATCGGGATCACGTCGACGTTGACCGAGCTCGCTCCCAGCGCTTCGTTGGCCAGGCGGCGGCCGTTGAGCAGCACCAGCGTGCGGTTGGTGTTCAGGCCGCGCATATTGATCATGGTGCCGCCGCCACCGCCGCCAACCGGTTCGTTGGTCGCCGCCACGGTCAGGGCCACGGCCACTTCCGACATCGTGGTCAGGCCCTGATTGACCAGTTCCTCGGCCTTGTAGGTGGTCAGCGGCAGGGCGTTTTCGGTCGCCAGGCGCTTGATGGACGAGCCCGTCACTTCAACGCGCTGCGGTTGCGCTTCCTGCGCTGCCGCGCCGTTGGCGAGGGTCATGGCGGCCAGTGCGACGGCCGAGAGCAGAAAGCCCGGGAATGGGGTTGTACGGTTGATGTTCACTGAGTGTCTCCTGCCTGTCATCGTGAGAGTGCGTCCGGATGTGTCTCGGGATCGCGTGCATGTCGGGCGGTTCGTGATTTCTGTGAATCGTGCGCAACCGGCGACTGGTATGTTCAATTTTACTTTGGTAAGACCACTTTAAGCAATCTGGACGTGCCGAAATATGTTCTGGTCTATACAGATGTTGTCTTATTGATGTCGGATGACGGAGAAGGCGGCAGGGCGCAGGGGCGGGGAAGGGCAGGCGTCGGGCAGGGCTGGCCCGTAAACTGGCCCGTAAAGCGGGCGCTGGCGCGGCCCGCTGTCGTGACGAGGCTGGTCAGCCGCGCGAGAAAGTGCGGGTGACGCGGTCGAGGTGGGCGCGCATCGCCTGGCGTGCGCCGGCGACATCGTGCGATGCGATGGCGGCGAAGATATTGCGGTGGTCGATCAGCGTTTGCTGGCGCAGTTCCTCGGTCTGGAAGTGCTCCTTGAGCTTGTGCCAGAGCGAGCCGCGCTGGCTCCACAGGTATTCGATCACGCCGACCATGGCGCTGTTGCCAGTGGCGCGTGCGATGGCCAGGTGAAAATTGCGGTCGGCCATTTCATTGGCGCTGCGGTCTTCATGGTGCTGTTCCATCTCCTCGACAGCGAGCAGGATGGCGTCGATCGCCGAATCATTGGCGTGCTTCGCCGCCAGCGCGGCGACTTCGACCTCGATCATGCGGCGCGCGGCCAGCACTTCGAACGGGCCCGGTCCGGCCGTCGGCACCACCGCCTGCGGCGCCGCCTGTTCGCTGACATACACACCGGAACCGCCACGCACCTCGACCTTGCCGCCCAGTTCGAGCGCGATCAGGCCTTCGCGCAGCGACGTGCGGCTGACCCCGAGCTTGGCCGCCAGCTCGCGCTCGGCCGGCAAGCGCTCGCCACCGCGGATGTTCTCGGCACGGATCAGTTCTTCGATCCTGGCCGCCACGACCCGGTACAGCCGCGGCTCGGTGGTGCCTGGTTCATTCGGCGCTGGAGTAATCTTCATCGGTCGGTTCGTCCTGGATAATTGGCAGCTCTGCCAAAACTAGCGAATCTTAGTTTGGCCGGCCTGATGTGGCAAGGGCGCGCAGCAAATAGTTATCGTGGTTACTACCCGCTCATGGCTGCGGATCCCAGCCGCTCCCGGCAAAGACAGCGGCGCGGGTGCGGTAGCGCGCCGCCTGCGTGGCGTCCAGCACCGCGCCGCCGTAGTGGCGCGGCTGGCCGTCCGGCGCGCGGTTGCCGTATTCGCGCCAGCCACCCTGCAGTGGATTGGGTGCCGGACGGCGCAGCCAGCCGTCGGCCGCGATGTGCGGGCCGATGGTGCACTCGATGAAGGCGACGTGGTCCCAGGTGTTCGCCGTGCCCGGCGAGCGCGCCAGGTAGGCGCTGCCATCCGGGGGCAGGTTGCCCGCCGGTCCGGGACCGCGCGTCAGGCGCGAGCGCAGGAAGACAAATCCCGTCTCGACCGGGCCGACAGTGCGCGCCTGGACGATGTAGCCGCCGCTGTCGGGATTCGCGCTGTCGCCGACCGTGCGGATTTCGCTGTCTTCGAACAGTGTCGTCCGGTTGTTCCCCCAGACGAAGTCGACATTACCCTCGACCAGCGATTTGTAGATCCACGCGTAGCCTTTCAGTTGCAGCGTGTCCTGCTCGCTCGAAAAATGCGCATTGCGCACCGAAAGGTGCCCGTCCGGGCTGTTGAAGAACAGCGTCTCGGCCTGCGGCGAATGGCCATCGCTGCGTAGTGTGGTGTTGTGCAGGGCGATATCGCGGAGTTCGAGCAGGTCGCTGTCCTGGGCCAGGAGCAATGCGCGCCCGCCCAGCAGCCCTGGCTCCTGCGGCGCCTGGCCGCTGCCGGAGCCAGGATTGAGCGTGTCGCTGTTGGTGGCGCGGATAATCGTCGCTTCCCGGCTGGCGCCTCGCAGCGTCAGCCGGTCCTTGTCGCGCAGGTACAGCAGTTCGGGATAGACGCCGTCGCTCACATTCACCGTCAGCGCCAGGGCGCGGGGCAGGCTCATCGCGTAGTCGAGCGCACCTTGTACGGTGCGGAAGTGGGCGCGACCCGTGGCGGCCACCGTGATGCTGTCGCCCACTGGGCGGTGCGGCGTCGTGCGAAACGCCCAGCGTGCGCCGGCGAAGTCCGCGCCGCGCACCAGGCGTGCTTCTGCCTTCGCGACATACTCGGTATCGTACTGGAGCGCTTGCGGCAACTGGGCACGCAACTGGCCGTCGACCAGCCGCAGGCGATGCTCGCGCACCAGGCGCTGACGCGGCGCCGGGCCGATTCTGCTCACCGTCTCGCCGGGCCGGATCACGCCGACCAGCGCGCCATCGCGCTTGCGCCAGATGCGGATGCTGCCTTCGCCGGTCAGTTGTGCACCCGGTGCCAGCGTCAGGCGGAGCAGCGTGTCCGGCGGTACGCCGCGTGCGCCGCGCGCGGGGTCGAGGCCGGCGCCGGCCGTCGCGCCGGTCGGTTCGGTAAAGCGCGGGCCAACGGCCACGGCCAGATTCGCCTGTGCCCACGGGTCGCTCGCGCTGGTCAGTGCAACCGTGGTCTGACCGGGCGCCAGCGGCGTGATCTGCAGCGAGCCATCGACCACGGCAGCCGTTGCGATGCGCGGATCGACCACCACGGCGACCAGGTCGGCCGCGCCGCCGATGCCGACCGTCTCGGCCGGATCGCCGGCCTGCAGCGCGATCCGGTTGTCAGCGACCTGCGGGGTGACGCGCGCCGGCACCGTACCTTCCGGCCCGGTGCGCACATCGAGCACCGTGTGCGCGCCCGGTTCCCAGTCGAGCGGCAGGGTTGCCGGCAACGGCGTTTCCAGCGCGCTCGTGACACGCTCGCTATCGATCAGCGCAAACAGGACGCCGCCCTCGAAGGTCAGGCCCACGGTCAGCGGCGTGCTGGATGCCACAAAGGCTGGTGCAAGACGGCGCCGCACCTGCTTGAGGCGTTCCACCTTGCCGCTGCGCGATGCCAGCAGTTCGACCTGCAGGGTTTTTCCTTCGTCGGCCAGCTGCACGCTCACGCCCTGCCAGTCGCCATTCGCCTGACGCCGCGCGCGCAGCACGAACGGGGCACCTGGCGCCAACGACAGGCGCGCCTCGGCGATGCCGTCTCCGCCCTGGGTCGGCCGCGGGCCGGCGTTGGTGCGCACGTGCTCGGGCACCAGCTGCGCCGGCAGGGCCGTATGGGTATAGGGCAGGGGCGCCATCGCAGGCCCGCCAAACGGACAGGCGCCGAGCGGCTGGCCATTGAGCAGCGAGCCGCTGTCGGCAAACACGCCGTGGCTCGACCCCGGATCGCGCACAAGGTCCGCGCAGCCGCGAGCGCCGGTCACATCGAAGGCATTGGCGTCGGAGCGCACCAGTGCCTGGTGCCCCACGCCGATGCTGTAGCTATGACGGTAGACGGCTCGCTTGCGCTCGCCCACATAATAGTTATTGAAAAGGTGCACCTGGCCGTAGCGTACCCGCGGCGCGCGCTCGGCGACGTGCTCGAACAGATTGCCCTTGAGCGTGATGCGCAGCCGGTCCGCGTCGCCGGTGGCGCGGTCGCTGGCGCCGATCAGCATGTTCTTTTCGTGATCGGCAAAATGGTTGTAGGTAACGCTGACCAGGTCCGCGCCCTGCGAGATATCCAGTGCCCCGTCGTGGCATTGCTTGATCTTGCCATTCTCGACCGGCGCGCGGTCGTCCGTGTCGGGCGCATCGGTGAACCTGTTATGGTCGATCCAGACGTGGCGCGCGGCCCGCACCGTGATGCCGTCATAGTCCGAGTTCCAGTTGCCTTGCGGGCCGTCGTGTGCGTCCCATTGCGGCCGGATGTCGCACGGATTGCGGATCGCCAGGTGACGCACGATCACCTGTTCGACCCCGTCGATCGTCAAGCTGGCGTTGATGAAGCCGGCACCGGGCGTCACGCCCAGTAGCGTGGTATTGGAAGGAATGGTCACGGCGCCGCGCCGCGCCTGGTCGGCACTGTCGGTGAACGGCCGGCCTTCGGTCATGTCGATGGTTGCCGCCACCCGTACGATACGCGAAGGCGCAGATGCCTTAAGCGCCGCGACCAGTTCGGCGCGGTTGCGCACCGTGTACACGTGGGCGGGCAGCGCCAGTGCACCGCCGCGCGTGCCGCCTTCTTGCGCGGCCCAGCCGTCGGACGGTGCGTGCTGGCGCTCGGCGCTTGCCGGCGCCACGGTCTGTGCGTGGACGGGTTGCAGCGCCAATGCCAGTGCGACCGCCGCCAGCGCGGCGTTCATTGCGTGCCCCCGGCGCCGTCGGCAGTCATCAGGTCGTCAGCCAGCTGCGGCACCTTGCGTACGATCTCGCGCGCGACGATGTCCGCAAAGCGCCGGGCGCCCAGCGGTCCCACGTGCGTACGGTCGAAGTTCTCGCCGACGCGCGCCAGTTTGTCGGCCTCGTCCGGCCCCATGGCTTGCACGGCCGCCAGCGACAGCGCGTTCAGTTCGATCAGCGGGGTGGCAGTGGCCGCGGCAATGTTGCGCACGGTGGCCGCCCATGGCGCCAGGTCATCCTGTACATAGCCTCCCTTGAAGCTGCGCCGCGTGAGCGGCGTGACCAGCACCGGTATCGCTTTCAATGCGCGCGCCTCAATGACGTAGCGCTGCATATTGGCGGGGAATTCGGTGACGTAGTCGGTCGAGCGGCCCGGTTTGCCCGGCTGGTCGTTGTGGCCGAACTGGATCAGCACGAAGGTGCGCCGGTAGCCGCCATCGCGCAGCAGGCCGGTCACCTCGTCCCAGCGGCCCTCGGCCCGGAAGCTGCCCGAACTGCGCCCGCCGCGTGCCAGATTCAGGCAGGCCGTCTCGGGCGTGAACCGTTCGCACAGCGCGTCGCCGTAGCCGGTGGTGCTGGCCATCGTGGAGTCGCCCACCAGGATCACGCGGTCGTGGAGGGGTGGCGTGGCCGCGGCGGCGGCGCCCAGGAACCATAGCGGCAGGCATAGCAGGGTCAGGGCAGAAGGGCGGATGTTGGCCACGGTGTCTCCATATTTTTATGATCATCCGATTCTAGTTTGGTCGGACCAATTTTGCAACGTGGCTATACCGCAAATGTTGATCAGAGCCTCAGTAGTTATCGGACGTCATACGACTGAATCGTCGCGTATAATCTGCACCATCCCATTCATCGCGATTTCCCATCATGACGCTCCCGCAACGCAAGCACCGCAGTCTGTCCCAGGGAGTGGTCGAGCAGATCAGCGACACGATCCGCCGCGGCGCGCTCAAGCCGGGCGACAAATTGCCCACGGAGTCTTCGTTGATGGCCCAGCACGGGGTGAGTCGCACGGTGGTGCGTGAAGCGATCACCCATCTTCAGGCAGCCGGGCTGGTCCAGACCCGCCACGGCATCGGCACCTTCGTGATCGAGCGCATGCAGGCGGGGCTGGGCCTGGAGTCCGAGAATATCGTGACACTGCGCGATGTGCTGGCCGTGCTGGAGTTGCGCATCGGCGTCGAGACCGAGACGGCAGGCCTCGCAGCCAGCCGTCGCACCCAGGAGCAGGCCGACGAGCTGGCCGCCGCGCTGCGCGAGATGCAGCAGGCGATGGCCGAGGGCAGGCCAGCGGTCGAGGCAGATAAACGCTTCCACCTGCTGATCGCGCAATCGACCGGCAACCGGTATTTCGTCGACATCCTGACCCGTCTGGGCAATGCCTTCATCCCGCGTGCGCGGCTCAACACGCCCGTGCTCGACCAGGACAAGCCCGCCGGCTTCCTCGAGCGCGTCAGCCGCGAACACGACGATATCTACCGCGCCATCGAGCGACGCGACCCGGAAGCCGCGCGCGCGGCGATGCGTACCCATCTGTCCAACAGCCGCGAACGCTTAGTGGAGGCGCAGCGCCGCCTGGAAAGCACGATGAACTGAATTTCCGCATTTTCTGCTTGCGGATGACCGCAGTCAGTTGTACGATGACTTACAACCTGCTCGATGGCAGGTATTTCGTCCAACAACCAGATAGCGGAGACAGCACGATGCAACCAAACGAACTCAAGCAAGTCCTTTCCCACGGCTTGCTGTCGTTCCCGATCACCGATTTCGATGCGCAGGGTGATTTCGATCCGAAAGGCTATGCCGCGCGCCTGGAATGGCTCGCCCCGTTCGGCGCCACCGCGCTGTTCGCCGCCGGCGGCACCGGTGAGTACTTCTCGCTGCACGGCGAAGAGTACGGCCAGATCATCAAGACGGCGGTCGACACCTGCGCCGGCGTCGTGCCGATCCTGGCCGGTTGCGGTGGCCCGACCCGCACCGCCATCGCGCACGCCCAGGAAGCCGAGCGCCAGGGCGCCAAGGGCCTGTTGCTGCTGCCGCACTACCTGACCGAAGCCAGCCAGGACGGCCTGGTTGCCCACGTCGAAGCAGTGTGCCGCTCGGTGAAGATCGGCGTCGTGGTCTACAACCGCGCGAACTGCCGCCTGACCCCGGATTCGCTGGAGAAGCTGGCCGATCGCTGCCCGAACCTGATCGGCTTCAAGGACGGCAACGGCGACATCGAACTGATGGTCTCGATCTGGCGCCGCATGGGCGACCGCTTCAGCTACCTGGGCGGCTTGCCGACCGCCGAGATCTACGCCGGCGCCTACAAGGCGCTGGGCACCCCGGTATATTCGTCGGCCGTGTTCAACTTCGTGCCGCAACTTGCGATGGACTTCTATCACGCCACCGTCGCCGACGATTTCGCCACCACCAACCGCCTGATCGACGACTTCTTCCTGCCGTACCTGGAGATCCGCAACCGCAAGGCCGGCTACGCGGTCAGCATCGTCAAGGCCGGCGCCCGTCTGGTCGGCCACGGTGCGGGTCCGGTACGTCCACCACTGACCGACCTGACGGCCGAAGAAGACGCGATGCTGCTGGCGCTGCTCAAGAAGAACGGGGTGGTCTGATCATGGCGATTCTCGGTGAAATGATCATTGGCGCGCACAGCGTGCGCGGCGCCGGCACGGAAGTCTTTGGTTTCAACCCGGCGACGCGCGAAGACCTGCAACCAGGTTTCGGCCAGGCCACGGGTGACGACGTCGAGCGCGCCTGTGCGCTGGCCAGCGAAGCGTTCGACCCGTACCGCGCGCTGCCGCTTGAAGGGCGCGCCGCGTTCCTCGAGATGGTGGCCGAAGAAATCTTGGGGATCGGCCCCGAGCTGATCGAGCGCGCGCAGCTTGAGACCGGCCTTCCGCAGGCGCGCCTGGAAGGTGAGCGCATGCGCACCGTTACCCAGCTGCGCCTGTTTGCCAAGGTCGTGCGCGACGGCTACTTCATGGACGCGACCATCGACAGCGCTTTGCCAGAGCGCGCGCCGCCTCGGCCCGATCTGCGCCTGCGCAAGATCGGCCTCGGCCCGGTCGTCGTGTTCGGCGCCAGTAACTTCCCGCTCGCGTTCTCGGTCGCGGGCGGCGACACGGCATCGGCCCTGGCCGCCGGTTGCCCGGTCGTGGTCAAGGCGCACAGCGCCCACCCCGGCACGTCGGAACTGGTCGGACGCGCCGTGCAGCGCGCTGTAAAAGCATGCGGTCTGCCGGAAGGCGTGTTCTCGATGCTGTTCGGCGATGGCCGCACGATCGGCCAGCAACTGGTGTCGCATCCGGCGGTCAAGGCCGTGGGCTTCACCGGTTCGCGTCAGGGCGGCCTGGCGCTGCTGCGCACGGCTGCTGCGCGCCCTGAACCGATTCCCGTGTACGCCGAGATGAGCAGCGTCAATCCCGTGTTCCTGCTGCCTGCGGCAGTGCAGGCCGGTGGCGCGACGCTGGCGCAGGGCTTCGTCGATTCGCTGACGCTGGGCGTCGGCCAGTTCTGCACAAACCCCGGCCTGGTGTTTGCCCTGGCCGGCGCCGAGCTCGACGCCTTTGTCGCCGCGAGTGCGCAGGCACTGGGCGCCAAGGGCGCCGGCACGATGCTCACCGCCGGCATCCACGACGCTTACACAAAAGGCGTGACGGCGTTCGACGCTGTCGATGGCCTGCAACTGGTCGCGCAAGGGACGACCGAAGGCAACGGCTGCGCTGCGCAGGCGGCGCTGTATGTGTGCGACGCGGCGACCTACATGGGCAACCCGGCACTGGAAGATGAAGTGTTCGGTCCGTGCGCGGTGCTGGTGCGCTTTACCGATGCTGCCCAGATGCTGCAGGCAGCCGAACACCTGCACGGTCAACTGACCGTCACGGTCCACGCGCGCGAAGGTGACCTCGATCTGGCCGCGAAGCTGTTGCCGATCGTCGAGCGCAAGGCGGGCCGGGTGCTGTTCAATGGCTTCCCGACCGGCGTCGAAGTGGCGCACGCGATGGTGCACGGCGGCCCGTTCCCGGCCACCAGCGACAGCCGCACGACATCGGTTGGCGCCAGCGCGATCGACCGTTTCCTGCGGCCGGTCTGCTATCAGAACCTGCCGGGCAGCCTGCTGCCGGAGGCGCTGCGTGACGACAATCCACTGGGCCTGGCGCGCCTGCAGGATGGCACGTTGCAAGTAGGCGGAGGGAAGTAACACACGACGCTTGAACGCAGTACCAGCCGGAGGAGACGCCGGCTGTCACCCAACTTGAAAAGAACTGATCACCATGAATCAGCAAGTCATCGACGTAACACCGGCGCAGTCGGTGGTGGGCAGGTATCGCTGGACGATCTGCGCGCTGCTGTTTTTCGCTACCACCATCAATTACCTGGACCGCCAGGTCCTGAGCCTGCTCGCACCAGTGCTCACCGAGCAGTTCAACTGGACCAATACCGACTACGCCAATATCACCGCGACCTTCCAGTTCGTCTACGCGATCTCGATGCTGTTCGCCGGCCGCGTAATCGACCGCATGGGCACCAAGCGCGCCTATGTACTGGCCATCGTCATCTGGTCGCTGGGCGCCATCGGCCATGCGTACGCGATCGGGATCGGCGAAGCGGTCAACACGGTCTTTACCAGTATCGGCCTGGCCGTCGTGCCGGTGTCTGTCGCTGGCTTCATGATTGGCCGCGCGGTACTGGCGATCGGTGAAGCCGGTAACTTCCCGGCCGCTATCAAGGCGACCGCCGAATACTTCCCGAAACGCGAGCGCTCGTTCGCCACCGGCATCTTCAACTCGGGCGCCAACGTCGGCGCGATCCTGGCGCCACTGACCGTGCCGCTGATCGCTGCACACTGGGGCTGGCAGTCGGCGTTCATCGTCATCGGCGGCATCGGCTTTTTGTGGATGGGCCTGTGGATCTGGCTGTACGATGCGCCCGAACAGCAGCCGCGTTTGAAGGCGGCCGAACTGGCCTACATCAACAGCGACGCCGGTGTCATGGTGGCCCCCACCGGCACGCCCGTGAAAGGCTCGTGGTTCAAGCTGCTCGGCTATCGTCAAACCTGGGCCTTCGCCTTCGGCAAATTCATGACCGACGGCGTCTGGTGGTTCTTCCTGTTCTGGCTCCCCAAATACATGTCGGCCCAATACGGCATGTCGGCCACCGACATGATCATCCCGCTCGCGGTGTTGTACAGCATGACGATGGTGGGCAGTATCGGTGGCGGCTGGCTGCCGACCTGGTTCCTGAACCGCGGCGCCGACATCTATCATGGCCGCATGAAGGCCATGCTCGTCATCGCCTTGTGCCCGCTCGTCGTGCTGCTGGCGCAACCGCTTGGCTACCTGGGCTTCTGGGTCCCCGTGATCCTGATTGGCATCGGCGCCTCGGCGCACCAGGCCTGGTCGGCGAACCTGTTTACGACCGTCTCGGACATGTTCCCGAAACACAGCGTCGGCTCGGTGGTCGGCATCGGTGGTATGGCCGGTGGCCTGGGCGGCGTGCTGCTCACCAAACTCGGTGGCTGGCTGTTTGACCATTACGGCGCGCTGGGTCAGCTGCAGACCGGGTATATGATCATGTTCTCGATCTGCGCCGTGGCCTACCTGGTGGCGTGGACGGTCATGAAAATGCTGGTGCCGCAGCACCGTGAAATCAAGGGGTTGTAACTGATGGCTGCTGACGTTGAACGCATCGCGGGCGTGCACTGCGCCACGGGTGAAAGCCCGCTGTGGCATGCGGGGCAGGCGGCCTGGTACTGGGTCGACATCCCTGCGCGCCGCATCTGGCGCAGCGACCATGCCAGCGGCGCGCTGCTGCACTGGACGGCGCCCGAGATGGTGGCCTGCATTGCAGCGAGCAGCGACGGCAGCCTGATTGCCGGGATGGAGACGGGTGTGTTTCGCCTGGCGTTGAATGCCGATGGCACGCTGGACGCCTCCCGGCTGGCTGCGCCGGTGGCGGCCGAACTGGGCGAGGGCATGCGTTTCAACGACGGGCGCTGCGATCGGCAGGGCCGGTTCTGGAGCGGCACCATGTTCATGGATATGGGCGCCGCGCGCCCGGTCGGCGGGCTGTATCGCTACAGCGCCGCCGGCGGCCTGCATGGGCCGGTGGTGCGCAATCTGCTGACGCAGAACGGCCTGGCCTGGTCGCCGGATGGCCGCACGATGTATCTGTCGGATTCGCATCCGCAGCGGCGGCTTGTGTGGGCGTACGATTACGATATCGATGCCGGCCTGCCGCACAACGAACGTGTGTTTCTGGACCTGACCGGGCAACTCGGCAGGCCGGACGGGGCGGCTGTCGATGCCGACGGTTGTTACTGGAGCTGTGCCAACGATGGCGGCATGGTGCAGCGTTTCACGCCGCAAGGAAAACTCGATCGGGAAATCGCGCTGCCGATGGCCAAGCCGTCGATGTGTGCGTTTGGCGGGCCTGATCTTGATCTGCTGCTCGTGACGTCGATCGATCCGGCGGGGGCGGGCAATGCTGGCGGTGATGCCGGTTCGGTCGTTATCCTGAAGCCGGGCGTAACGGGCATCGCAGAGACACCGTTCGCCTTTTAACCACGTAGGGTGGACGGCTATGCCGTCCACGCGTTCAGATGCATCCGATGATCGTTGAACGCGTGGACGGGGAACCCGTCCACCCTACGGTGACGCAATAATCGCGATGGTTAGAACGCCGCAATCCCAGTCTGTGCGCGGCCAAGAATCAGCGCATGAATGTCATGCGTGCCCTCATAGGTGTTGACCACCTCCAGATTGACCATGTGCCGGATGATGCCGAACTCATCCGAAATGCCATTCCCACCCAGCATATCGCGGGCAACGCGGGCGATATCGAGCGACTTGCCGCACGAATTGCGCTTCATGATCGACGTGATTTCCGGCGCGGCCGTGCCTTCATCCTTCATGCGGCCCAGGCGCAGGCAGCCCTGCAGGCCGAGCGTGATCTCGGTCTGCATGTCGGCCAGCTTCTTTTGCACCAGCTGGTTTGCCGCGAGTGGCTTGCCGAACTGCTGGCGGTCCATCGTGTACTGGCGCGCCGTGTGCCAGCAGTCTTCCGCCGCGCCCAGCGCGCCCCAGGCGATGCCGTAGCGGGCCGAGTTCAGGCAGGTAAACGGACCCTTCAGACCGCGCACATCGGGGAACGCGTTTTCTTCCGGGCAGAACACATTGTCCATGACGATCTCGCCGGTGACCGATGCGCGCAGACCGAATTTGCCGTGGATCGCCGGGGCCGACAAACCTTTCCAGCCTTTTTCGAGCACGAAGCCGCGGATCGCACCTTCGTCGTCCTTCGCCCACACGACGAACACGTCGGCCACGGGCGAATTGGTGATCCACATTTTCGCGCCGGAGAGGCTGTAGCCGCCCTCGACCTTGCGGGCACGTGAAATCATCGAGCCTGGATCGGAGCCGTGGTTTGGCTCGGTCAAGCCGAAGCAGCCGATCCATTCGCCAATGGCCAGCTTCGGGAGGTATTTCTGCTTGGTCGCTTCATTGCCGAATTCAAAAATCGGCACCATGACGAGCGACGATTGCACGCTCATCATCGAGCGGTAGCCCGAATCGACGCGCTCGACTTCACGCGCGATCAGGCCGTAGGCGACGTAGTTCAGCGCCGGGCCACCATATTGTTCGGGAATGGTCGGGCCGAGCAGGCCCAGTTCACCCATCTCGCGGAAGATAGAGACATCCATCGACTCGTTACGGAATGCTTCGAGCACGCGCGGACGCAGCTTGTCCTGGCAATAGGCAGCGCTGGCGTCGCGCACCATGCGCTCTTCGTCCGTCAGCTGGCCGTTGATCAGCAGCGGGTCATCCCAGTGGAAAGCGGCTTTGGTTGTCATGTTGGTCTCTTTTATAAAATGGTCGTTACATATTCGGATAGTTGGGGCCGCCGCCGCCTTCGGGCGTCACCCAGACAATGTTCTGCGTCGGATCCTTGATGTCGCAGGTTTTACAATGCACGCAGTTCTGCGCATTGATCTGCAGGCGGTCGCCCCCGTCTTCGCGCTTGACGTACTCGTACACCCCGGCCGGACAGTAACGCTGCTCAGGCCCGGCGTACTTGGCCAGATTGACGTCCACCGGCACGCTCGGGTTCTTCA